>Ga0207841_1000494_pt1 | contig 10390 bp, 9 predicted proteins | sample HigsolmetaGSP18D_FD_184846 | JGI IMG/M metagenome (GOLD analysis project Ga0207841, IMG submission 184846) | High solid enriched microbial communities from the Joint BioEnergy Institute, USA - SP1-8-D (SPAdes) | ecosystem: Engineered > Bioreactor > SSF (Solid state fermentation) > Aerobic >... | reverse complement strand
CCGGGGTGACCGTGTCGACGGATTCGTACCGTGTGCCGTCCGGGATGCGCCGATTCCTGCAAGCGAGGGACCAGCATTGCCGGTTCCCCGGATGCCGGGTCGCCGCCATCCGCTGCGAGGTGGATCACACGCACGATCATGCGCTCGGCGGGCGGACAGAACTGTCCAACCTCGCCCACCTATGCCAACGGCATCATTCGATGAAGCAGTTCACCGCCTGGAAAGTGCGACAACTGAAGGGTGGTGTCCTCGAATGGACCTCACCCCTCGGCAGGATCTATCGCGAAGACGCACCCACCCCGGCCGTCGCCTTCACACCTGCCGCCACACACCCCGGCGACCCCGCACCCTTCTGAACCGCTCCGCCGCGCCCGGATCGCATGCGCGGACCGGCGACCAGGTCGCACGCTCACGCGCTCTACTCGGCGCGCCAGCCCTTCTCCTTCTCGATGTACTCGTTGTCGGCGAAGTCCGCGAAGTCGCTCTCGTCGGTCACCCGCCGCACCTCCAGCTTGCTGCCCGGCGTCAGCGGTGCGCGCTTCGCCCACTCGAGCGCCTCTTCGGCGGTCGCCGTCTGCACGATCCAGAACCCGTTGAACAGCTCGTGAACCTCGCCGTAGGGTCCGTCGCTGACCACCGGCGTCTCGCCGTCGAAGTCCACGACGTACCCGGGCTCGGGCGCGAGACCGTCGCCGCCCACCAGCACACCGGCGGTCATCATCGACTCGTTGTACGCGCCCATCGCGTTGATCACCGCCTCGACATCGGTCTCGGCGAACGTCTCGGCCGCAGCCTGGGTGCTCCGCATGATCAGCATGTGCTTCATGGTCATCTCCTGAGTTCCGGGGACGTTTCTCGTCCCTCTCACTATCGCGTCGAACGGGCGCGACCGGAATCGACATGAAGACGAGAACGATCTCAGGCGGGCTCCGCCAGCACTGACGGGCGCGGCTCGATGACCGCAGCCACGATCGCCTCGATCGCGAACTCGGACGCCCGTCCGAGATCGACCGCCGTCGGGTCGAGCAGCCACTGCACCTGCAGGCCGTCCATCACGGCGAGGATCGCCGCCGAGCCGTGCGCGATCGAGCCGGGGTCGCTGATCCCGCGCTCCTGACACACCCGCTCGAACGCCTCGCGCAGGTCCTTCCGCAGCACGGTGTACCGGTGCTCGAAGTACGGCCGCCCCGGATGGTCGTCGGTGACCGACTCCGCTGACAGCACGGCGTATGCCTGCACGATCCCGGCTCGCTGCATGTTCATGATCGCCGTGTGCACGAGGTGGCGGAACAGCTCCATTCCCCCCGGGATGCGACCGCCGTCGAGATCGACGACGTCCGTCTGATCCCGATGCTCGAGCACGTCGAGCAGCAGCTGATCCTTCGACCCGAAGTGATGGAGGATGCCGGCGTGCGTCATCCCGACCTGCTCGGCGATGTCCTGCAGGGTGCCGTTCGCGAAGCCCTTGGAGCCGAAGATCTCCTGCGCCGCGTCGAGGATCTCTCGACGACGGACGAGGGTCGCTGGACGCGACTTCGTCTGGTGTCGGCTATCGACCATGATCTGCCTTCTTCCCCAGATGCGGATCAGATCTTACGCAGATCGCGTCGCCCGCATCACTGGAGGGTTGTGAACTTACTTACTTGATTGTAAGTTTTCCCATGCAATCACACTCAGCGCCGAGTGGCACTCCTTCGGAGGTCTTTTCGCGGCGCCGGGACCACACATGAAGGAGAAGCAATGAGGCTGAAGACCTCCCTCGCCGCCGCCGGTCTCACCGCGGCACTCATCCTCACCGGCTGCGCCGCCGGTGGGGGCAACGACAACTCCAGTGGCAACGGTTCTGGAGCCGCTCTGACGATCGCGAAGCCCGACGGCGCGATCACCACCGAATCGCACAACCCGTACCTCACCGACTCGGCCGGCCAGCGCTACGGCTATGCCAAGGTCATCTTCGAGCCCCTCGCGCTCGTCAACCCGACCGGCGACCTCGGCACCACCCCGTGGCTCGCCGAGAAGGTCGAATGGAACGACGACTACACGCAGCTCACCGTCACGCCTCGCAGCGGCGTGAAGTGGAGCGACGGTGAGGACTTCACCGCCGACGACGTCGTCTTCACCTTCAACCAGTACCTCAGCGGGAAGCTGACCGACACCGGCGCGCTCGGCGTCACGGACGTCAAGGCCGACGGTGACACGGTCGTGCTGACGTTCGCCAACTCGAAGTTCACGGCGCAGGGTCGCGTCCTGCACACCCCGATCGTCCCGGAGCACATCTGGAAGGACATCGAGGACCCGAACACCGACCCCCTCACCGACGAGGGCAAGCTCGTCGGCACCGGCCCCTACGTCATGTCGAACTGGTCGACCGAGTCGGTCTCGCTCAAGGCGAACCCCGACTACTGGGGCGGCGACCTCGCCGTTCCTCAGCTGAACTACGTCTCCTACGGCGACAACGCCGCCCTCACCACGGCGCTCGTCTCGGGCGACGCGGACTGGGCTCAGGCCTTCATCCCGCAGGTCGAGGAGAGCTACCTTTCGGCCGACCCGGACAACGTGTTCCTGGTTTCGCCCACGCCGGGCGCCGGCACGCTCTTCATGAACCTGCAGAAGAAGCCCTTCAACAACCCCGCGCTCCGCGAGGCGCTCGCCTGGACCATCGACCGCGAGGCCTACGTCGACATCGCCCGTGAGGGCGCGAGCGAGCCGATCTGGAACAAGACCGGCCTCAGCTCCGTGCTCGAGGACGAGATCATCGACGAGTACAAGGACGACAACTACTCCGTCGACGTCGACAAGGCCAAAGAGGTCCTCACCGAGGCCGGGTACACCTGGAACAGCGGGAAGCTGACCGACCCCGACGGCGAAGCCGTCGAGTTCTCGGTCTCGGTCCCCGCCGGCTGGAGCGACTGGAACACCGAGCAGGCCCTCATGTCCGAGGAGCTCGAGAAGGCGCTCGGCATCAAGGTGAACGTCGACCAGCCCGACTTCGGCGGCTGGGACGCCGGCAAGCAGGAGGGCAACTTCGACGCGATCATCCACTGGCTCGAGGACACCGGCAACGCGTACGGCCTGTACACGTCGACCATGGACCCCAAGTGGATCGTCGACGGCAAGGCGTCCTTCAACTTCGGGCGGTTCGACGACCCGACCGTCACCGAGGCGCTGAACACCTACGCAAACGCGGCATCCGATGATGAGCGCGCCGAGGCCGGTGCAGTGCTGCAGAAGGCGTTCGTCGAGAACGTGCCCGCCATCCCGCTGGGCGCGCACCCGCTCCTCGGCGAGTTCAACACCCGTAACTACGTCGGCTGGCCCTCGGAGGACGACCAGTACGCCGCGGGTGACCCGACGCAGGCCGGCGTCGTTCAGATTCTCACGAAGCTGAAGCCCAAGGAGTAACCCGACCGACGGTGGGGCGGATGCCGCATGGCCCGCGGCATCCGCCCCACCACCCCTGCTCCCCTCCACGAAAGCGAGCACGCACCGATGCGCGATTCGTTACTGTCCATCGACGACTTCTCGGTCGTCTACGACGTCGACCCCCCGGTCGAAGCCGTCACCCACGTCAGCCTCGAACTGCGCCGCGGCGAGATCCTGGGGCTCGCCGGCGAAAGCGGGTGCGGCAAGACCACCCTCGCCTACGGCGTCCAACGCCTGCTCAAGGCCCCCGCTGTCATCTCCAGCGGATCCGTCACCTTCCGCGACATCTCCGGCGAGGACATCGACGTCAACTCGCTCGGCCAGGAGGAGATGCGCCGGTTCCGCTGGGACAAGATCTCCATGGTCTTCCAGGGGGCCATGAACGCCCTCAACCCCGTCGCCACGATCGGGTCGCAGCTCGCCGACGTCTTCGAGGTGCACCGGCCCGACATGAACCGGGCCGCGCGTCGCGACGCCGTGAACGAGCTGCTCGAGATCGTCAAGGTCGGCGCCGCCCGTAGCCGCTCGTACCCCCATGAACTCTCCGGCGGCATGCGCCAGCGCGTCATGATCGCCATGGCGCTCGCCCTCCGCCCCCAGCTCATGATCATGGACGAGCCCACCACCGCGCTCGACGTCCTCGTGCAGCGCGAGATCCTCAAGCAGATCTCGCAGCTGCGTCACGAGTTCGGATTCTCCGTCATCTTCATCACGCACGACCTGCCGCTGCTGCTGGAGATCAGCGACCGCATCGCCATCATGCGCAAGGGCGAGATCGTCGAGATCGACACCGCCGAGCGCATCTGGACCGCCCCGCAACACGAGTACACGCGCACGCTGCTGTCCTCGTTCCCGCGACTCACCGGTGAAAGGGGGGTCGTCGTCCGATGACCACACTCGAATTCGACAGCGTCACGAAGGTGTACCACGTCCGCGGTGCCGGCCAGATGAAGGCCCTCGACGACGTCTCGTTCACCCTCTCGTCCGGCCAGACGATCGGCCTCGTCGGCCAGTCCGGCAGCGGCAAGTCCACGATCGCCAAGATCCTCACCCAGCTGGAGACGCCTACGAGCGGCGAGATCCGTCTCGACGGCACACCCATCCCGCGCCGCGGCAAGGGCCTGCGCGACTACCGGCAGCAGCTCCGCATGGTGTTCCAGGACCCGTTCGCCTCGCTGAACCCGTACCACTCGATCCGCCACCACGTCGAACGCCCCCTGCGGCTGGACAACGTCGTGCCGAAGAAGGAGGTCGAAGACGAAGTGCGGCGTCTCCTCGACCGCGTCCGGCTCGACCCCGACTCGGTCATCGACCGCCGTCCCCACGAGCTCTCGGGCGGGCAACGGCAACGCGTCGCGATCGCTCGGGCCCTGGCATCCCGCCCTCGGCTGCTCGTCGCCGACGAGCCGGTGTCGATGCTCGACGTGTCGATCCGCATGGGCGTGCTGAACCTCCTCGCCGACCTGCAGCGCGAAGAGGGCCTCGGGGTGCTCTACATCACCCACGACCTCGCGACCGCGCGTCACTTCAGCGACGAGATCCTGGTCCTCAACCAGGGCAAGGTCGTCGAGAGCGGCACCGCCGACGACGTGATCCTGCGTCCCCAGAACCCGTACACGCAGGAGCTCCGCGCTGCGTCGCCCGACCCCGAGAGCCACTTCGCCTCAGCTCCCGGACTCTCCGGAGGTGCCCGATGACCGCCGTCGAACCCCAGCTGCCCGTCGAGACGCCCGACGCGCTCGAGGTCGGCACGACCGCCACCACCGCCGTCAAGGGACGCTCCCGCATCCCGTGGCGCTTCCTCGGCAGCCGCGCCCTGTTCTACCTCTTCACGCTGTGGGCGGCCATCACGATCAACTTCTTCCTGCCCCGCCTCATGAAGGGCGACGCGGTCGACCAGTACCTCGCCCGCAACCGCAACGTCACGCCCGAGGCGGCCGACGCCCTCCGCGCGCTCCTCGGCATCGACACCGACAAGTCGATCTGGCAGCAGTACATCGACTACTGGGGCCTCATGCTCCGCGGCGACCTCGGCGTCTCGCTCCTGCACGGGCTCCGCCCCGTCGGCGAAGTCATCAGCGGCGCTCTGCCCTGGACGGTCGGGCTCGTCGGGTTCGCCACGATCATCTCGTTCCTCATCGGCACGATCGGCGGGGCCGTCATCGGCTGGCGTCGCGGCAGCCGCTCCGAGGTCATGATCCCGATCACGACCTTCCTCAGCACCATCCCGTACTTCTGGCTCGGCCTCCTCGCGATCGCCCTCTTCTCGGTGAACCTCAAGTGGTTCCCGATCGGGAAGGCGTACGGCGTCGGCTACTCGCCCGAATTCACCCCCGAGTTCATCGGGCAGGTGATCCACCACGGCACGCTCCCCGCGGTGACGATCATCATCGCCTCCCTCGGCGGCTGGATGCTCGGCATGCGCAACATGATGCTCACGGTCCTCGACGAGGACTACATCACGGTCGCGCAAGCCAAGGGCATGCCGAACTCCCGCGTGCTGTGGCGCTACGCCGCGCGCAACGCGGTGCTCCCCCAGATCCAGAGCTTCGCCCTGTCGATCGGCTTCATCGTCGGCGGCACGATCGTCATGGAGATGGTCTTCAGCTACCCGGGAGTCGGAAAGCTGCTGCTGGATGCCACCAACGGCAAGGATTACGCACTCATGCAGGGCGTCTTCCTGGTCATCACGCTGTCGGTGCTGGTGGCGAACATCCTCGCCGACATCGCCTACGCGTTCCTCGACCCGCGCACCCGCCAGACGGAGGCCTGACCATGACCACCACCGCCACCATCCGCATGGCCCGCACCGAGGACCCGACGCCCAACACGTTCTGGGCGCGCCTCGGATCGGCGTTCGCGATGTTCCGGAACGCCAAGTCGATCACGGGGCTCGCCATCCTCGGCTTCTTCGTCCTCATCGCGATCTTCGCCGACGTCCTCGCACCGTTCTCACCCACCCAGGTCGACAACACCGCACGGTTCCAGCCGCCGTCCGCCGAGCACTGGCTCGGCACCACCCACATCGGCGAGGACGTGCTCAGCCAGGTCATCTTCGGCACCCGCGGCGTCATCGTCGTCGGTTTCCTCGCCGCGATCCTGGCCACGGTCATCGCCATCGTCGTCGGGGTCGTCTCGGGCTACGTCCGCGGCTGGAAGAGCGAAGGCCTCTCGGCGCTGACGAACGTGTTCCTCGTCATCCCGGGTCTGCCGCTCATCATCATCGTCGCCTCGATGTTCGAGGAGCCGCCGCTCGTGCTCATCGCCGCTGTCCTCGGCATCACGGGCTGGGCCTGGGGTGCGCGCGTCCTGCGCGCCCAGACGATGTCGCTCCGCAACCGCGACTTCATCCAGGCTGCACGCGCCAACGGCGAGCCGCTTCGCCGCATCATCACCGTCGAGATGCTGCCGAACCTCATGGCGCTCATCGCCGCGAGCTTCGTCGGCACGGTGACCGCCGCGATCCTCGGCCTCACGACCCTTTCCTACATCGGCGTCATCCCGGTGAACACCTACAACTGGGGCACGATCCTCAACTGGGCGAGCGCGCAGGGCGCGTTCCGCCAGAACCAGTGGTGGTGGTACCTGCCCCCGGGGCTGTGCATCGCCGCCATCGGCGTGGCCCTGTCGCTCATCAACTTCGGCATCGACGAGTACGTGAACCCCCGCCTGCGCTCCGCCGGCGAGCGGGCCCGCGCGATGAAGAAGAAGGGTCTGAACGTCAACGACGCCGTCACCGTCGTCCGCAGCGTCGAGGTCCCCGCAACGCGCCGGGAGGCACGGGAATGACGAGGGTCGACACCGCCGAGGCCGCGTACCTGGATGCCACCCTGTCGGTGGACGAGCGGGTCGCCGACCTGCTGGCGCGTATGACGCTGCCCGAGAAGGTCGGGCAGATGATGCAGTTCGACGCCCGCGAGGAGCTCGAGCACATCGTGCTCGAGCGTCACGCCGGGTCGATCCTCCACACCTCCCCCGAGAAGGTGCTCCGCGCCGCGGACCTCACCGCGCAGACGCGGCTGGGGATCCCGCTGCTCGTGGCGGAGGACTGCATCCACGGACACTCGTTCTGGGAAGGCGCGACGATCTTCCCGACGCAGCTCGGCATGGCCGCGTCCTGGGATGCGGACCTCGTTCAGCGCGTCGCGAAGGCGACGGCCGCCGAGGTGGCGGCCACCGGCATCCACTGGACCTTCTCCCCCGTCCTCTGCATCGCGCGCGATCTCCGCTGGGGTCGCGTGGGCGAGACATTCGGCGAAGATCCGTTCCTCATCGGGGAGCTCGCCTCGGCGATGGTGCGCGGGTATCAGGGCGACGGCCTCGACGATCCCGACGCGATCCTCGCGACCGCGAAGCACTTCGCGGGGTATTCCGAGACCCAGGGCGGTCGCGATGCGAGCGAGGCGGACATCTCGCGCCGGAAGCTCCGCTCGTGGTTCCTGCCGCCGTTCGAACGCGTTGCCCGGGAGGGATGCCGCACCTTCATGCTCGGCTACCAGACCACCGACGGCGTGCCGATCACGGTGAACGACTGGCTGCTCAGCGACGTCCTTCGTGGCGAATGGGGCTACACGGGCACACTCATCACCGACTGGGACAACGTCGGCCGCATGGTGTGGGAGCAGAAGGTGCAGCCCGACTATGCCAGCGCCGCCGCGGCGGCCGTGAAGGCCGGCAACGACATGGTCATGACGACGCCCGGCTTCTACGCCGGCGCCCTCGAGGCCGTCGAGCGCGGGATGCTGGCAGAGGCCGACATCGATCAGGCCGTCTCGCGAATCCTGTCGCTGAAGTTCCGCTTCGGCCTCTTCGAGAACCCGCGTCTGCCCGACCGGGAGCGCATCGCGAGCGTCATCGCCCAGAGCGAGCACTCGGACCTCAACCTCGAGGTCGCGCGGCGCTCCCTCGTCCTCCTCCGCAACGACGGCACGCTCCCGGTGGCGCCCGCGACGCAGCGGATCGCCGTCGTCGGTCCGCTCGCCGACGACGCGCAGACGCAGCTCGGCGACTGGGCGGGCTCGTCCGGACAGGTCGATTGGATGCCGCAGGGCCACCCGCGCGCGCAGATCACGACAATCCTCGACGGGCTGCGCGAACGCTCGAGCGCGGCGGTCGAGTACGCGCGGGGAGCGGAGATCCTCCGCCTGACCGACGACCCCGCAGGCGTCTTCCCCGACGGGCAGCCGCGACCGCCGATCGTCGCACCGAGCGAACCGGACGCCGAGCAGATCGCCGAGGCCGTCGCCCTCGCCGAGCGCTCGGACGTCGTCGTGGCCGTCGTCGGCGACCGCATCGAGCTCGTCGGCGAGGGCCGGTCCACCGCCACGCTCGACCTCATCGGCGGGCAGCGGGCTCTGCTCGACGCCCTGGCCGCGACGGGCACACCGCTCGTCGTCATCATGATGGCGTCGAAGCCGTTGATCCTGCCGGAGTCGGTCCGCGAGGCATCCGTCGTCTGGGTCGCCAACCCCGGCATGCAGGGCGGACGTGCGATCGCGGAGCTGCTGCTCGGCGAGATCGAGCCGTCGGGGCGCCTGCCGATCTCGTTCGCGCGGCATGCCGGTCAGCAGCCGACGTATTACAACCAGATCCGCGGCCAGCACGGCGACCGATACGCCGATCTCACGCAGGAGCCCGCATTCGCCTTCGGCGACGGCCTGTCGTACACGACCGTCGAGTACGGCGACGCAGAGGTCCTGACGCCCGTCGTCTCGGCCGGTGACACGATCCGCGCGCGGATCACGCTCCGGAACACCGGCGAACGCGCCGCGCACGAGGTCGTCCAAATCTACGTGCGCGACACGGTGACGTCGGTCAGCTGGGCCGACAAGGAGCTGAAGGCGTATCGTCACGTCGACGTCGCGGCGGGCGGCACCGCCACGGTCGAGATCGAGCTGGCGGCGTCCTCATGCACGATCGTGGATGCGGCGGGCCGCCGCATCGTGGAACCCGGGGAGTTCGAACTCCTCATCGGGCCGTCGTCCCGCGACGAGGTGCTGCGGGCGGTCTCGTTCGAGATCCGCTGACACGACGGAATCAGCGAGGGGCGGGTGTCGTGGTGTCACCCGCCCCTCGCTATCGTCAAGGCATGCGTGCCATCCCCGCCGACCTCGATCCGGACGTCGTCGCCGAGATCGACCGTCGACTCGCTGCGGTGTCGCGCGACCACGACGTCCGCATCCCCTGGGCGATCGAAAGCGGCAGCCGCGCGTGGGGGTTCCCCTCACCCGACAGCGACTACGACTGCCGATTCATCTTCGTGCGGCCACGTGAGCGCTACCTGTCCCTCTTCCCGGAGCGCGACGTGATCGAAACCCCGCTCGACGCCGTCTTCGATGTCAACGGCTGGGATCTCGCCAAGTCGGTGCGACTGATCGCGAAGGGGAACGCGACGGCCGTCGAATGGCTCCGCTCCCCCATCGTCTACGCGGGCGATCCGGCGTTCCGCGACGGCCTGCTCGATCTCGCCGACCGGATCGTCGAGCGCGGGTCCATCGGTCGCCATTATCTGCACGTCGCCCGTCAGCAGCAAGCGGGTACACGCTCGCTCAAGCGGTTCTTCTACGTCCTCCGTCCCGCTGCCGCCCTCAGATGGCTCGAGGTCCATCCGGCGCAGGCGGTCCCCCCGATGGACCTCCCGACCCTCGTCGAGGAGGGGGACCTCGACGACGACGTGCGGATCGCGGTGCACGACCTCATCGCGCTCAAGGCGCAGACCCGCGAGCTCGGCACCGGGACTCCGCCGGCGGTCCTCGAGCGCTTCGTCACCGCGCAACTCGACCGGGCCGAACAGTACGAGAGCGTCGCCCCGGTCCGGGAGACCGACGACGTGCGAGCGATGGCCGACGAGTACTTCGTCTCGCTGCTCGGTTCTCCTTGAGGCCGGTCATCGTGACGCCCTGCACGAAGTAGCGCTGCAGGAAGAGGAACAACAGCAGGATCGGCGTGACCACGAGCACGGAACCCA
>Ga0207841_1000493_pt1 | contig 10425 bp, 10 predicted proteins | sample HigsolmetaGSP18D_FD_184846 | JGI IMG/M metagenome (GOLD analysis project Ga0207841, IMG submission 184846) | High solid enriched microbial communities from the Joint BioEnergy Institute, USA - SP1-8-D (SPAdes) | ecosystem: Engineered > Bioreactor > SSF (Solid state fermentation) > Aerobic >... | reverse complement strand
CTCGAAGGTGGGGGCGAACTTCTGCTGGCACGGTCATCGCCCGTCGAAGGGTCCTGACCAGCGCCGGCGGCGACCGGTGCGGCGCGGGCACCGGCGACGCCCGGGGGACACCGCCCCCGCGCGCCGCGCGCCCGGCATGCCGCCGGTCCTTTCAGAACGACACGTTGAGGCTCAGCCACAGATTCCGCGACTTGTCCTTGTTGTTGTAGTCGTCGAGGTACGTCGGCGTGTATGCACCCGTGATCGGGTCCTGCGTGAACACCGTCTGGAACGAGGTGAAATCCTCGTCGAGCAGATTGTTGATGCGCGCGTTGAGCCGGACGTTGTCGTTGAACGCGTACTGCGCCCCCAGATGCAGGACGGTGTAGGACGCGTACTCCCGGCGCATGCCGTCGACGAAGTCGCGGTAGCGCTTCGAGCGGGTCTCGGCGATCAGTTGCAGGCTGAAGGCATCGGTCGCCTGCCAGTTGAAGCTGGCATTGGCCATGTGCCGGGCGGTGTTGGTGAGCGGCAGGCCGATCTGCGCGCCGCTCAGCTGTTCGCTGTCGGTATAGGTGTAGTTCGCACGCAGCGACAGGGCGGCGTTGAGGCCCCAGCGACCGGCGACTTCCGCGCCCTGCACGCGCACCTCGTCGATGTTGATGTTCTGCGCATAGGTCGTGTAGCCGAGCAGCGCGTAGTCGCCGAGATTCGCGCAGGGACGCACGCCACCGGTCTGCTCGCAGCTCAGGCTGGTCTCGCCGCGCGCGATCTTGTCGTCGAAGTCGTTGCGGAAGATCGTGACATTGAAATCGTGCAGGCTGTCGGGCGAGGTCCAGTACAGCGCGATTTCGCTGTTGACGCTGGTTTCGGGCTGCAGGTCCGGATTGCCGACGAAGGGCAGCGTGCCCTGCGAGCCGAAGCCGATGATGCCGTCGTAGAGATCGGTGGTCTTGGGCGTCTTGTAGCCGGTGCTGACACCGCCCTTGAGGGTCCAGCCCTGTGCCAGGTCGTAGACCGCATACGCGCGCGGACTCACGTGGCTGCCGAAGACGTTGTGGTCGTCGTGGCGCACGCCCAGCGTGAGGGTCAGGGCCTCGACCGGACTCCAGTTGTCCTCGGCGAACACGGACCACATCCTGTGGTCCTGCACGGTGCCGGCGCCTTCGCCACCGCCTTCCATGCCGAACACGCCGTCTTCCAGTTCGCCGTCGATCACCTGGCCGCCGACGATGACGTGGTGCTGCTCGCCCACGGCGAAGTCGAGCTTGGCGTCCAGCGTGTACTGGCTGCTCTCCATCGTGCGCTTGGGGCGCGGCAGGAACGTGTCCACGGCGATCGCCTGGCGCTGGGCCACGCTCAGGCCTGCATAGGGGCCGGTGCCGCGGAAGATCTGCTGGTGCAGCAGGCGCTCCTCGACGGTGAAGGGGAGGGTGCGGCCGTGATTGGCGGTGTCGATGTGGGCGAGCGACACGAAGCTGTTGCCGAACGCCCACCGGCCCTGATGCGTCACCGACCACTGGTCGCGGGTGAATTTCTGCTCGGCCACGTAACCGACCTGCGGCGCGGCGCGCCAGATGCTCGTCAGCCCGTCCACCGTGCCGAGCGGATAGGACACGGTGCCGAGATTGTTGACGAACGGCGTGTTGTCGTAGACCTGCCGGGAGGTGTCGTAGTCGAGGACGACACTCTGGTGATCGGTGGCGTTCCAGCTCAGCGTGACGCCGGCGCTCTTGTTGGTGTTGTCGACGGTCTTGCCGCCGCCCCCGAAGCCCAGACTGCGCTCGAACTGGGTGCCGTCGGGCGCGGTGATGACCTCGTACTCCGGGGTCGAGGCATCGCGTTCGTACCAAGAGCCGCGCACGCCCAGGCCGAGCACGCCCGGCACCAGCGGGCCGCTGAGCGCGAAATCGAAGGTGCTGTCGCTGCCGAAGTCGCTGTTTTCCTGGAGGCTGTGGCCGATCGTCGCCGAGCCGGTCCAGCGGTCGGACACCTTGCGGGTGATGATGTTGATGACGCCGCCGAGCGCGTCCGCACCGTACAGCGTCGAGGCGGGTCCGCGGATGACTTCGATGCGATCGATCATGTCCAGCGGCGGAACGTGGTTGAACTGGTTGCCGCCGAAGCTGTTGGGATAGATGTCGCCGTGGTTGTTCTGGCGCTTGCCGTCGATGAGGACCAGCGTGTAGTCCGAGCCCATGCCACGCAGGCTGATGGTGCGCTGGCCGGTCTTGTCGGACGTCTCACCGACGTCGACGCCCTCGAGGTCGCGCACGGCATCGATCAGCGTCGTGTACGGGCGCTTCTGGAGTTCCTCGCGCGTAACGATCGAGATGCTCGCCGGCGCATCGGTGAGTTTCTGTTCGAAGCCGGCCGCGGTGACGACGATGGCGTCGAAGTCGGTCGGAGAGGTGGTCGGCGACGTATCGGCAAAGACGGGCGCGGACAGCAGGGCGCACAGCGCGGCGGCGAGCGGACGACGGATCGGAGAACGGGTCATGGAGGTCTCGTTGACGGAAGGTGCGCGCGGCGTGGCGTCGGCTGGCCGGAATGGAATGCGCATGCGGGCATGCGACAGGCCGCTCGTCGCCGTGTCTGGATCGGACACGCGGGTGCGGTGCGCCGGCGGACCGGCGGATCGGGCGTCAGCGGGGGGGGGCGCGGCCGCGGTGCTGGCGGCGGAGCGGGCCTTGTCGGCGCGGTCGGGCCCAGGGGGGGCGGCGTCTGCTGCGGCGGCTGGGGCGCAGGACCGCCGATGCCGCCAGGGCGGCAACCGCGATGACCGTGCCTTGCGGCAGATGTCCCCGCGGTGCGCGGGGCGCCTCGGCGAGCGAGGCCGGTTCGGTGGGCGGGGGCAACTCGCCGCCATGATCGAACTGTGCCGCGTCCGGCAACAGGCCGCTCGAGGCCGTCGCGGCCAGCGCAGTGGGGCCCAAGGTCGCCGCCCACAGCATCAGGAACAGCAGTGCCGCGGCGACCACACGCAGACCCGCCACCGCGCGATCGCGCAGCTGCGGCTCTATCGGTGTGTGGTCGCCATGCGTCACGCAAATTCCCCGGGGCGGCATGCCCCGGCGGAATCTTAACCGAGAATGATTCTCGACATCAAAGGAAAACGATTGCCTTTCACTGCCGGCGTGGGGTGCGGATCAGTCGCGATCGTCCCGTGTCCAGACACCGCCATGCTCCACCTTGGTCGGAAACTTCGCGACCGGTTCGTAGGCCGGCGCGCACAGGGCCCGGCCATCGCGTACGTCGAACTTCGCGCCGTGCAGCACGCACTCGATCGTGCCTGCGCCGGCGTCGAACTCGCCGCCGCTGGACAGCCCGAAATCCTCGTGACTGCACTGGTCCTCGAGCGCGTAGAGGTCGCCGTCGAGGTTGAAGACGATGATCGGCGTGCCGGTCACCTCGTCGAATGTCGTGCGCATTTCGCCGGGCAGCAGTTCGCCGGTCGCACAGACGAAGGTCCAGGTCTCACTCATGGCGCGTCTCCGAAGGATTTTTCCAGCACCTCGAAGCGCAGGTCGTCGCGACGCGGAATGCCGAAGCGGGTATCGCCGTAAGGGAAGGGCTTGTGGACGCCGGTGCGGCGGTAGCCGCGGCGCACGTAGTACGCGATCAGCGTGTCGCGCACGTCGATCACGGTCATGCGCATGCCCGGCAACCGCCACTCGTCGCGGGCGATGCGTTCGCATTCGGCCAGCAGGGCATCGCCGGTGCCGCGGCCCTGCAGCGTGGGATCGACGGCGAACATGCCGAAGTAGCCGTGCCCGTCCTCGACCGCGACATGCGCGCAGGCGAGCGGGCGGCCGTCCTCATTGTCGATCACCACGACGCGGCTGTCGGCGCGGACGATGTCGTGCGCCAGCACCGCGGGATCGATCCGTGCGCCGTCGAGCAGGTCGGCCTCGGTGGTCCAGCCACTGCGACTGGATTGGCCGCGATAGGCGGACGTCACCAGGGTGACGAGGGCGGGGATGTCGGCGGGCGTGGCGACGCGGAACACGGGGGCGGGCATGGCGGACTGCGCAAAACGGGACGGTGCCATTATCGGTCCGCCAACGCGACTGTGGGAGCGCCTCAGCCGAGGAGCCTGCGCACCTTGCGCAGCGCCGCGACGAAGGCGTCGATCTCGTCGTGCGTGTTGTAGAACGCCGGCGAGGCGCGACAGGTCGCAGCGACGCCGTAGAACTGCAGCAGCGGATGCGCGCAGTGCTGGCCGGAGCGGATCGCGACGCCTTCGAGATCGAGCAGGGTGGCCAGATCGTGCGCGTGCGCGCCTTCGACCAGGAACGACACCACCGCGGCCTTGTCCGGCGCGGTGCCGAAGATGCGCAGGCCGTCGATCTGCTGCAGCGATTCGGTCAGGTGGGCCAACAGTTCGGCTTCGCGGCGCTCGACGTGGTCCAGGCCCAGTCGATCGAGATAGTCGACCGCCGCGCCCAGGCCCACGAAGCCGGCGATGTTCGGCGTGCCGGCCTCGAAGCGGTGCGGCGGATCGTTGTAGACCGTCTGCCCGAAACTGACTTCCTTGATCATCTCGCCGCCACCGAGGAACGGCGGCATCGCCTGCAAGTGTTCGCGGCGCGCCCACAGCGCACCGGTGCCGGTCGGGCCGCACATCTTGTGGCCGGTGAAGGCGTAGAAATCGCAGCCGATCGCGGCGATGTCGACGCGGCGGTGCGGCACCGCCTGCGAGCCGTCGATCACGGTCACGATGCCGCGCCTGCGCGCCTCGCGGCAGATCTCGCGCACCGGGTTCACGGTGCCGAGCACGTTGGAGACGTGTGTCAGCGCGAACAGCTTTACGTCGGGCGTCATCGCGCGGCGCAATGCGTCGAGATCGAGCGTGCCGTCCTCGAGGATCTCGGCCACGCGCACGGTCGCACCGGTGCGACCGGCGATCAGCTGCCACGGCACGATGTTGGCGTGGTGCTCCATGCGCGAGACGAGGATCGTGTCGCCGGGCTGCAATCGTGGCAGGGCCCACGAATACGCGACCAGATTGATCGCGAAGGTCGTGCCGCTGCAAAGAACGAGTTCGCCGCTGCGCACGTTGAGCAAGCGCGCCAGCTTGCCGCGCGTGCCCTCGTAGGCGTCGGTCGCCTCGGTGCCGAGCTGGTGCACGGCACGGCTGACGTTGGCGTTCTGGCGGCGGTAGAACCCGTCGACCGCTTCGATCACCGGCGCCGGCTTCTGGCCGGTGTTGGCGTTGTCGAAGTAGATCAGCGGCTTGCCGTGGACTTCGCGCAGCAGCAGCGGGAAGTCCGCGCGGACCGCGTCCCAATCGATGCTGCCGTCGCGTCCGGCCGGCGCGCTGGGGGCATCGAACGGCGGCGTCACCGGCGGCAGGTCACGGGTCATGCGTCGACGATTCCGGCCAGCGTGCCGTCGAGCGCGGCTTCGGCCTGCGCACGCAATGCGGTGTCGGCGATCGTCGACAGCGGCTCACGCACGAAGGCCGCAGTCAGCAGGCGCTGGGCGTCCGCGTGCGGCAGGCCGCGCGCGCGCAGGTAGAACAGCGCGTCCGGGTCGAGCTGGCCGACCGTCGCGCCGTGCGCGGCCTGCACTTCGTCGGCGTGGATCACCAGCACCGGCTGGGTATCGATCTCGGCCGTGCTCGACAGCAGCAGGTTCTTGTTCGACAGGCGCGCGTCGGTGCCGTCGGCGCCGGCGTCGATGGTGATGCCGCCGTGGAACACCACGCGGCCGCGCGCATCGCCGATGCCGCGCCACTTGAGTTCGCAGGCGGTGTCCTTCGCGACGTGGCGGATGCCCAGGCGCGTGTCGACATGCGCGCGACCGCTGGCCAGCAGCACGCCATTGGCGGTCAGGCGCGCGTCGTCGCCGAGCAGGCGCACATCGAGTTCGTGACGCGACAGCGCGCCGCCGGCCTCGACATCGACGCGGGTATAGACCGACGCGGTCTGCAGTTCGGCATCGGTACGCAGGACGCTGGTCGCACCCGCGCCGCGGTGCTGCAGGCGCACGTGGTGCAGTTCGGCATGCCCTGCGATACGCAGAGAGACGATCGTATTGTCGAGGTGGCGGTGCGCGCCCACGTCGAGATGATGTTCGACCAGGGTCAGCGCTGCGCGCTCGCCCAGCACCACGTGATGCCGCAGATGCCAGGCGAGATCGCCCTCGGCCGGCGCACCGATGAAGACCAGATGCACGGCGGGCGCGATCCGCGCACCGGCGTCGACCGCGATCGACACGCCGGTCTCGGCCAGCACGACGTTGAGATGTGCGAAGACCGCATCGGCACGGTCCTCGATCGCCGGCAGCGCGTCGACATCGGCGAGCGTGCCGATCGACAGGCCAGGCGCGGTGGCGCCGACGTCCGACAGCGTCGCGGACGGGCGTCCGTTGACGAAGACGATGCGCGGCGCCGGAATCGCGGCGACCACGGCCGCGTCCACGACCGGGTCGGAAGACGGCACGGCAAAGCTGCGGCGCTCGAGCGCCCGCAGCGAGGTGTACTTCCACGATTCACTGCGCGGACCGGGCAGGCCGGCGGCGAGGGTCGTATCCAGCGCGGCGCGGCGCGCGGCGTCGCCGTCGAAGCCGGCGGCAAGGGAGTCGAGCAGGGCGCTCATCAGGCCGCGGCCTCCGGGGCCACGCGGTCCTTGACCCACTCGTAGCCCTTCTCCTCGAGCTGCAGCGCCAGCTCCGGGCCACCGCTCTGCACGATGCGGCCGTCGGCCAGCACGTGGACCACGTCGGGCTTGATGTAGTCGAGCAGGCGCTGGTAGTGGGTGATCACGATGAAGGCGCGGTCCGGCGAGCGCAGCGCGTTGACGCCGTCGGCAACGTGCTTGAGCGCGTCGATGTCGAGACCGGAATCGGTCTCGTCGAGGATCGCCAGCTTCGGCTCGAGCACGGCGAGCTGGAAGATCTCGTTGCGCTTCTTCTCGCCGCCCGAGAAGCCTTCGTTGACGCCGCGATGCAGCAGGCGGTCGTCGAGATGCAGCACCGACAGCTTCTCGCGCACCAGCTTGAGGAACTGCATCGAGTCGAGCTCGTCCTCGCCGCGCGCCTTGCGCTGCGCGTTGAGTGCGCTGCGCAGGAAGTAGGTGTTGTTCACGCCGGCGATCTCGACCGGATACTGGAACGCGAGGAACACGCCGGCGGCGGCGCGCTCCTCGGGCTCGAGTTCGAGCAGGTCCTGCCCGTCGAACGTGACCGTGCCGTCGGTGACCTCGTAGCCGTCACGTCCCGACAGCAGGTTGCCCAGCGTGGACTTGCCGGCGCCGTTCGGCCCCATGATCGCGTGCACTTCGCCCGGCTTCACGTCCAGCGAGAGGCCCTTGAGGATTGCACGCGCGTTGATGGAGGCGTGGAGGTTGTCGATGTTGAGCATGGAAAGGCCGTGATAGGTGATTCGTAATGGGGGATTCGAGACAGCAGGAAGGTCGTGGATTCGCGGTGGCGGTGCTCTTTCGAATCACCAATCACCCATCACGAATCACATCGCCGAAAGGCGACTCAGCCGACCGAACCTTCCAGCGACACGTCGAGCAGCTTCTTCGCTTCGACGGCGAATTCCATCGGCAGTTCGCGGAAGACCTGCTTGCAGAAGCCGTCGACGATCAGGCTGACCGCGTCTTCTTCGCTGATGCCGCGCGAACGGCAGTAGAACAGCTGGTCGTCGCTGATCTTCGACGTGGTCGCTTCGTGCTCGACCGTTGCGCCGGGGTGCTTGACCTCGATGTACGGGAAGGTGTGCGCGCCGCAGTCCTTGCCGATCAGCAGCGAGTCGCACTGCGTGTAGTTGCGCGCGCCCTCGGCACCTGCGCCGATCCTCACGAGGCCGCGGTAGGTGTTCTGCCCGCGGCCGGCGCTGATGCCCTTGCTGACGATCTTCGACTTGGTGCGCTTGCCGACGTGGATCATCTTGGTACCGGTGTCGGCCTGCTGGCGATGATGCGTCAGCGCGACCGAGTGGAACTCGCCCGACGAATCGTCGCCCAGCAGCACGCAGGACGGATACTTCCAGGTGATCGCCGAACCGGTCTCGACCTGCGCCCACACGACCTTGCTGCGATCGCCGCGGCACTCCGCGCGCTTGGTCACGAAGTTGTAGATGCCGCCCTTGCCGTTCTCGTCGCCGGGATACCAGTTCTGCACGGTCGAGTACTTGATCTCGGCGTCTTCCAGCGCGACCAGCTCGACGACCGCCGCATGCAGCTGGTTCTCGTCGCGCATCGGCGCGGTGCAGCCTTCGAGGTAGGACACATAGGCCTTGTCCTCGCAGACGATCAGCGTGCGCTCGAACTGGCCGGTGTGGCCGGCATTGATGCGGAAGTAGGTGCTCAGCTCCATCGGGCAACGCACGCCCCTGGGAATGAAGACGAAGCTGCCGTCGGAAAACACGGCCGAGTTCAACGCCGCGAAGTAGTTGTCGCCCACCGGCACCACGCTGCCGAGGTACTGCTTGACCAGTTCGGGGTGATCGGCGATGGCTTCGGACATCGAGCAGAAGATGATGCCCTTCTCGGCGAGTTCCTTCTTGAAGGTCGTGCCGACGGACACCGAATCGAACACCGCGTCGACGGCCACGCCGGCGAGCTTCGCGCGTTCGTGCAGCGGCACGCCGAGCTTGTCGTAGGTGTCGAGCAGTTCCTTGGGCACATCGTCGAGCGAGGCGTACTTGGCCTTCGGCGCGGAGTAGTAGCTGACGGCCTGGAAATCGATCGGCGCGATCGACAGCTTGGCCCAGTGCGGTACCGGCATGGTCAGCCAGTGGCGATAGGCGGCCAGGCGCCAGTCGGTCATCCACTGCGGCTCTTGCTTCTTCGCCGACAACGCGCGGACGACGTCCTCGTCCAGGCCCGGCGGGAAGCTGTCGGACTCGATGTCGGTGACGAAGCCGGCGTCGTAGCGACGGCCGAGCTGCTCGTGGATCTCCCGGTTGGTGTCCGGGATGTCGATGATGTCGGTGGCCATGGGGGCTGCCTACTGTCTATGCGCGGGCGAGGCGGGCGTCGATGCGCTTCGCCCCACCGGCGGTGGAAATGGAATGCGGTTGCGGCCCGTCACCGAGCATCTGCGCCAGGCTCACCGCACGCAGGGCATCGGCCACCACGTCGTTGATCCGGCGCCAGTTGCCACGTACGCCGCACTGTCGGGAAATGGAGCATTGGCTGTCGTGCAGGCTGCACTCGGTCATCGCCAGCGGACCTTCCATGGCCTCGACGATTTCGACCAGGCTGATCGCGGCGGCGTCGCGCGCCAGGCGATAGCCGCCATTGGCGCCGCGGAACCCTTCGACCAGGCCCGCCTGCGCCAGCGGCTTGAGCAGCTTGCTGACCGTCGGCGCTTCCAGGCCGGACTGGTCGGCCAGTTCGGACGCGCTCATGACCGCCCGTGGCCGCGCGGCGAGCACGGTCAGGACGACGGTGGCGTAATCGGTGAGCTTGGTGACGCGAAGCACGGTATCGGGAGATCGACCGGGGGAGGTCTTCTGAAATCGGACCGGAATTGTACGCTTTTGCGCCGACGCGCTCAACGCGAGGCATGCCCGGCGTTCATCGACGGGGCCGGCGCCATGGTGGCGGCCGCATGGGATGTTGGACACAATGCGATGCTCACTCTGCCGTGGACCTTGTGATGCCCAAGACGCCGAAGAACGCCAAGACGCCGAAGAAGATCGAAGCGCGGCTGTCGAGCATCCACGGCAATGGCGTGTTCGCCACCGACGCGATCGCCAAGGGCGAACGCGTGGTCCGTTACAAGGGTCTGCTGCGCACCCATGACGAGGTGGACGCGCAGTACGGCGACATCGACGAGAACGGCCACACGTTCCTGTTCACGCTCAACGACGACTACGTCATCGACGCCAACCACGAAGGCAACATCGCGCGCTGGATCAACCACAGCTGCGCGCCGAACTGCGAGGCGGTCGTGCAGGAGGACCCGAAGGACCGCCGGCACAAGGACAAGGTGTTCATCGAAGCCGTGCGCGACATCGCCGCCGGCGAGGAGCTGACCTACAACTACGGCATCACGCTGGCAGAGCGGCACACGCCGGCGCTGAAGAAGTTGTGGGGCTGCCGCTGCGGTTCGAAGGACTGCACCGGCACGATGCTGCAGCCCAAGCGGTAGGGCCGCGTTGGAGCGGCAACCCCGCGAGCGCGCCGGAAGGTGGGCCCGGGTGGGGAGGTCGCCGGGTCAGGGTGAGGTGACCTCGCGCAGATCCGCCGATGCGATCCGCCAGCTGCGCTGCGCGTCGCTGGCGCCGTCGACCATCGCCCGCCGCAGGACGTAGCGCCCCTCGAAGCGCCGGATGCTGCCATCGCTCTGCTGCGCACGCAACGCGACCGGCACCTCGACGAAGCGCGAACCCGCGGCCGCCTCGACTGGGCCGGGCGCCCCGATGTCGACCATCACGACGGACGTCTGCCCGAACCCGGCGGCAAATGCCTCGGGCGATTGCCCGCT
>Ga0207841_1000492_pt1 | contig 10458 bp, 8 predicted proteins | sample HigsolmetaGSP18D_FD_184846 | JGI IMG/M metagenome (GOLD analysis project Ga0207841, IMG submission 184846) | High solid enriched microbial communities from the Joint BioEnergy Institute, USA - SP1-8-D (SPAdes) | ecosystem: Engineered > Bioreactor > SSF (Solid state fermentation) > Aerobic >... | reverse complement strand
GGTGTCGAGGCGGGACGCGGCTGGAATACGAAGGGTCGATGATAGCCTAGTGTCCTGTCCAGCGACTGAAACCGGCCGTCTGGACCCCAATTTTGTCCTCCAGGCACCCCCCGACATGTCCGATTCCCCAACTGAACAGGCCCGCCAGGCCGTCGTCCCCGACACTTCCGCCGGCCGCCGCTTCGACGCCGTGCTGGCCGAGCTGTTCCCCGAATACTCCCGTTCGCGCCTGTCCGAGTGGATCAAGAGCGGCGATGTGCTGCTCAACGGCGAGCCCGTGCGCGGTCGCGACCCGGTGCGCGGTGGGGAAGTGGCCACGCTGACGGCGGTGCTGGAAACCCAGACCCGTTCAGAGCCCGAAGACATTCCCCTGGACGTGCTGTACGAGGATCCGCACCTGCTGGTCATCAACAAACCGGTGGGGCTGGTGGTGCATCCGGGCGCCGGCAATTCCAGCGGCACCCTGGTCAATGCCCTGCTGTATCGGGATCCGAGCGTGGCCACGCTGCCCCGTGCCGGCATCGTGCACCGCCTGGACAAGGACACCAGCGGCGTGATGGTGGTGGCGCGCACGCTGCAGGCGCAGACCGCGCTGGTGGAGCAGCTCTCGGCACGCGATGTGCACCGCCAGTACCTGGCCGTGGTGAGCGGGGCGCTGGTGGCCGGTGGCACCGCCGATGCGCCGATCGACCGGCACCCGCGGGACCGCCTGCGCATGGGCGTGCGCGAAGATGGCAAGGAGGCGATCACCCATTACCGCCTGCGCGAGCGCTTCCGTGCGCACACGGCGCTGGAGTGCCGGCTGGAGACCGGCCGCACCCATCAGATCCGCGTGCACATGGCGCACCTGCGCCACCCGATCATCGGCGATGCGCTGTATGGCGGCTCGCTGAAGCTGCCCAAGGGCGCCAGCGACGAACTGGTCGCCGCGCTGCGTGGTTTCAGGCGCCAGGCCCTGCACGCCGAGACGCTGGAATTCGTGCACCCGATGACCGGCGAAGCGGTGCGCACCAGTGCTGATGCCCCGGCGGACATGCAGCACCTGATCAAGGTGCTGCGCGAAGACAGCGCGGCCTTCGCCGAACGTGAGCGGGGCCGCTGGTGAGTGAGGCCGTGCTGCCGTTGGTGGAGGCAGACTGGCCCACACCGAACGGCGTACGCGCACTGACCACGCGACGCCACGGCGCAGGCTCTTCGTTGCCGCCGTTCGATCAGTTCAACCTCGGCAACCGCACGGCCCCCGAGGGCGATGACCCGGCCACCGTGGCGCGCAACCGCGCACTGCTGCACACCCGCCTGGCGCTGCCCTCGGCGCCGCATTGGCTGCGGCAGGTGCATGGCACGCACGTGCTGCGCGTCGACGCGCCGCCCGCGCCGGAGGCCGATGAGCCGGTGGCCGATGCCAGCGTGACCGGCCGACGCGGGGTGGTGCTGGCCATCCTGACCGCTGATTGCCTGCCGGTTGTGTTCGCGGCCGAAGACGGCAGCGAGATCGGTGCGGCTCACGCCGGTTGGCGCGGACTGGCCGATGGCATGCTCGAAGCTACGGTGGCGGCCATGGCGACCGCGCCTGCGCAGCTGCGGATCTGGCTGGGCCCGGCCGCAGGCGCGGCGGATTATGAGATCGGCGAGGACGTGTGGACGGCCTTCGTCGCACAGGATCCAGGCGCGGCGGCGGCGTTCGTGGCCACGCGCGCGGGGCACTGGAAGGTGGACCTGCCCGCGCTGGCACGGCGACGGCTGCAGGCCGTCGGCGTGCGGGCCGGGAACATCCACGGCGGCGACCTGTCGACAATCGCCGATGCGGGCTTCTATTCGCACCGCCGTGACCGGCGCACCGGGCGCATGGCCACCCTGGTATGGATGGCCTGAACCCCGGCGCTGCGCGCCGGCGGCCTTGACCGTAGGGTCAGGCTTCCAGCGCTTCCAGGAAGCTCTGGCGCCAGTGGTTGATGTCATACCGGCGCAGGTGCTCCATCATTGCATTCCAGCGCTCCTGCCGGCGTTTGAGCGACATCGTCGACGCCGTGGCGATGGCATCGGCCACGCCATCCAGGTCGTGCGGATTCACCAGCAGTGCCTGCTTCAGCTCGTCGGCGGCACCGGCCAGCAGCGAGAGCACCAGCACGCCGGGATCGTCCGGATCCTGCGAAGCCACATACTCCTTGGCCACCAGGTTCATGCCATCGCGCAGCGGCGTCACCAGGCCCACCGAGGCGGCGCGGTAGAAACCGGTCAGGGTGGAGTGGGTGAAGTTCTGGTTGACGTAGCGCAGCGGGGTCCAGTCCGGCGCGGCATGACCGCCGTTGATATGCCCGGCGATCTGTTCAAGCTGGCCACGCAGCTGGCGGTATTCGGTGACATCGCCGCGCGAGACCGGGGCGATCTGCAGGTAGGTCAGGCTGCCGTGCTGGTCGGGATGCCGCTCGAGGTAACGCTCGAAGCCCTGGAAGCGCTCCGGCAGGCCCTTGGAGTAATCCAGCCGATCCACACCGATGGCCAGCTTGCGGTCGCGCAGGCTGCCGCGCAGATCCTTCACCGCGGTCTTGTTGGAGGCCGCGCGCGCCTGCTGCGCGATGCGTTCGGTGTCGATGCCGATCGGGAACGAGGCGGCGCGGAAGCGGCGCCCGCCCGGTGCTTCGAGCTGGCCGTCGGCAAGCACCTGACCGCCGCCGTACAGGCGCAGGTAGGTCTGGAAGCGGTCCGCATCGCGCCGGGTCTGGAAACCGATCAGGTCATAGGCGAACAGCGAAGAGAACAGCCGCAGGTGGTCGGGCATGGCCTGCAGCAGATCGGCCGACGGCATCGGTACGTGCAGGAAGAAGCCGATGCGGCAGCCGATGCCGCGCTCGCGCAGCAGCGCGCCCAGCGGGATCAGGTGGTAATCATGGATCCACACCGTATCGTCTTCGCGCAGCAGCGGGGCGAGCTTGTCGGCGAACAACGCGTTGACCCGGTGGTAGATCTCACGCGTGGCACGATCGTAGTCCACCAGGTCCAGGCGGAAGTGCAGCAGCGGCCACAGCGTGCGGTTGGCGAAGCCGTTGTAGTAACCATCCACATCGCGCTTGGCCAGGTCCATGGTCACGTAGCGGATGTCGCCTTCCTGCTGCTCGTGCAGCGTGCCGCTGTCTTCGCGGACCGATTTGCCACTCCAGCCGAACCACACGCCGCCGCGCTCCTTGAGCGCTGCAAGCAGCCCCACCGCCAGACCCCCCGGGCGCGTGTCGCCGGGGATGGCGACACGGTTGGAGACGACGACCAGACGACTCATGAAGCCTCCTGCCAGGAACGGGACAGACGCATGGCGGCCGTGATCAGGCCGACGTGCGAATAGGTCTGCGGGAAGTTGCCCCACGCTTCACCGTTATCGAAGGCGAGGTCCTCCGACAACAGGCCCAGATGGTTGCGGCGCGAGAGCAGGGCCTCGAACATCTCACGGGCTTCGTCCATGCGGCCGATCGCGGCCAGCGCGTCGATGTACCAGAACGTGCAGATGGTGAAGCTGGTTTCCGGCTCGCCGAAATCATCCGGTGCGATGTAGCGGTACAGCGCATCGCCGTGCTTGAGGTCGCGGCCGATGGCTTCGACGGTGGCCACGAAGCGCGGGTCGCGGGCTTCGATGAAGCCGATGTCGGCCAGCAGCAGCAGCGAGGCATCCAGGCGGTGGCCGCCGAAGGTGTCGGTGAAATAACCGAGTTCTTCGCTGAAGGACTCGCGCATGATGCGGGCGTGGATGGTATCGGCACGCTCGCGCCAGTACTGCGCGCGGTCATCGCGCTTGAGGCGCACGGCGATCTTGCACAGGCGATCACACGCGGCCCAGCACATGGCGCTGGTGTAGGTGTGCACTTCGGTGCGGCCACGGAACTCCCACAGCCCGGCATCGGGCACATCGTGCAGCGCGAAGGCCTGCTCGCCCAGCGGCTCCAGGCGGGCGAATGCATGCGCATCGCCGGGATCCTGCAGCCGCCGGTCGAAGAACAGCTGGGTGGAGGCCAGTACGACGCTGCCATACACATCGTGCTGGCGCTGCACCCAGGCCAGGTTGCCGCGGCGCACCGGGCCCATGCCGCGGTACCCGGACAGCGACTCCACCTCGTGCTCGTCCAGCGTCGCCTCGAAGCCGATGCCGTACAGCGGCTGCAGCGTGCCGTCATGCGTGGCCAGGTTGAAGATGTAGCCGAGGAACTGCTCCATGCTGCGGGTGGCGCCCAGGCGGTTGAGCGCGCGCACCACGAAGGCGGCATCGCGCAGCCAGCAGTAGCGGTAATCCCAGTTGCGCGTACTGCCCGGTGCCTCCGGGATCGAGGTGGTCATCGCGGCGATGATCGCGCCGCTGTCCTCGTACTGGCACAGCTTGAGCGTGATCGCGCTGCGGATCACCGCGTCCTGCCATTCCAGCGGAATGGACAGGTAACGCACCCACTCGCGCCAGTAATCGGTGGTGCGCTGCAGGGCATCCTGCACGTAGCCACTGATGGAGCGGTTGAGCGATTCGTCCACGCCCAGGATCAGGTGCACCGGATGGTTCAGCACGAACGGCATCGACTCGCGCACGAAGCGCACCGGCAGGTCCGTGGTCAGCCGCAGCACGTGGTCGGGCAGCACCCAGCGCACGTGGTTGCTGCCCCAGGTGGAATCGGGCACGCGCGCGCCCCAGTCGGCCAGCGGCCGCGCAACCACGCGGATGCGCGGGCTGCCCGCGATCGGGCGCACCTGGCGGATCAGGCTGACGGGACGGTAGAAGCGGTCGTTCTGACGCCAGCGCGGCGCGAAATCGATGATTTCAACCGCCGCACCGTGGGTGTCATGCAGCACCGTGCGCAGGATCGCGGTGTTCTGCAGGTAGGCCTGTTCGCTGCTGGCGAAGTCTTCCAGCTCGATGGCGAAGTCCCCGCCTTCCTGCTGGTTCGGGCCGAGCAGGGCGCAGAACGTGGGATCGCCGTCGAAGGTCGGCAGACAGCTCCAGACAACGCGTGCCTGCGGGTCGATCAGGGCGCCGAAGCTGCCATTGCCGACGACGCCAAGATCAAGATCGGGTTGGGGCATGTGCACTATCTCTTCTGCGGCCGTGGGGCGGCCGGCTACCACGCATTTTCGCGCAGCCAGCCGTGCACGCTGTGTATGTCCGGCAGCTGGAAGACGGCCGCGCTCGGATCGCGTTCACCCACCAGCGTGCTCCAGCCATGCAGTGAATTGGCCGCCTCGAAGCCGAACTCGTCGGTCAGGTCGTCACCCATGAATACCGGAAGACGGCCACGGAACGGCAGCGACTGCATCATGCGCCGGACCGCGCGGCCCTTGTCGGTGCCCACCGGGACGAACTCCACCACGTGGTCGCCAGGCTGCAGGCGGTACTGGGTGTGCCCGCGGATGTGACGGTCGGCGAAGGCGCGCACGTCTTCCCCGGCCTCCGGCGCATTGCGCCAGTGCAGCGCCAGCGCGGGACCCTTGTCTTCCACCATCACGCCGGGGATGCCGTGCGCGAAGCGCGTCGCCTGGCTGTGCAGTGCATGCAGCCACTCGCTGGTGCTGGGATCAGCGCGGCTGTCATGCAGCGTGCCCCCGGCATCGCGCACCTGGTGGCCGTGCAGGCCTGCCGCCGGCAGCCGCAGCGGTGCGAAGAGCGCATCGAGCTGTTCCAGCGGACGCCCACTGACCAGCGCGACGGCGCCCTCAAGGCGATCGCTGATGCGGCCAATGGCCTCGCGGACTTCGGGAAGGAGACGCACCGCATCGGGGTGGTCGGCGAATTCGATCAGCGTGCCGTCAACGTCGAGGAACAGTGCGCAGGCATCATCCAGCAACGGTGGCGGCGGACGCAGGGGAAGGTCGTTGGCCATGGCAGGACGATGCCAGCGGCGATGTGAGCATCCGGTCATGGCCTGCGGACAGGGGCCGTCGTGTTTCCGGCCCCTGCCAGGTGGCGCAGCGCACTGCCTGCGGGCTGCTCAGAACGTGTAACGCACGCGCCCGTACCAGTACGCGCCGTTGCTGCCGATCGGCGACAGCACGTCATACGGCAGGTTGCCGTAGTAGTAGATGTCCTGGTTGGACAGGTCCGGATAATTGTCGGTGAGGTTCTGCCCGCCAATGGCGACGCTCCACTTTGGCGTGATCCGGTACTCCACCTCCGCATCCAGCTGCCACTCGGCCTTGTAGGTCTGCTGCGGCTCGAAGCCGCCGCCGAAATTGAAGATGCGCCTGGCGCTGCCATGACGGCTGACTCGGCTGGTCAGCGACCAGCGGTCATTGGCCCAGGTGGCGGCCAGCTGGGCGCGGGTGCGCGGCGTGGCCTCGGTGAGCGTGTTGCTTTCCTCCACGCCGAACAGCACGTAGGCCGGGTCCAGTGCCTGCAGTGCCGCCGGCGTGGCGACCACGCGCTTGAGTTCGGTCCTGGCATAGGCCCAGGTGCCGGTGAGCTGCAGCTGGCCATCGCCAAGGGCGTGGCGCCAGTTGGCCACCAGCTCGGCGCCGCGGGTGCGGGTGTCGGCCGCATTGACGAAAAAGCTCGCGCTTTCCAGGCCGCCTACGCCGTACTGCGCGGCGACGAAACCAGTCAGTGCATCGCCGGTGATGCTTTCCGAGAGCGCGATGCGGTCATCGATGTCGATCTGGAACAGGTCCAGCGAGACGTCGAAGTTCCCGCCGATGCGGCTGGTGAAACCGAGGCTCGTATTGAGCGATTTCTCCGGTTCCAGGTCCTGCGCACCGAGCCCGCGCGCGATGGGGTTGTTGACCGAGAGCAGGCGGCCCTGCACCAGCTGCCCGGCGGCGTTGTAGCCGGTGGAGGTGGATTCGTAGCCGATCTGGGCCAGCGACGGTGCGCGGAAATTGTTGGACACCGCACCGCGCAGCGCGAACGCCGGGCTGAACGCGTAACGCAGGCCGAGCTTGCCGGTCAGCTCGCCCCCGAAATCTTGGTCATGCTCGTAGCGTGCGGCCAGATCGGTGGAGAGGTGTTCGCCGAACTGGCTGGACAGGCTGGCGTAAACGCTGGCGACATCGCGCGCCAGATCGGCTGCATCCTGCGGGGTCAGCCCGGCGCCGGCCTGGGAGCCCGTGGGACGGTCGGTGTACGGGCCGGCGGCATAACTGGCCGGATCACCTGGACGGGTCTGGTAGGCCTCGTGGCGCACTTCGGCGCCCAGCCCCAGCGTATGCGACATGGTGTCCGACGGCTGCAGCACGCGCGAAAGGTCCAGGTTGCCCACGGTCTGCGCGAACCGGTAATCGCCGGTCTTGAAACGCGTCGGGCTGTTCGGGCCCAGCGAGGCGTTCAGCGAATCCCGAAGCCGGTAGGTGAAGTCGTTCTGGCCGAAGTCCACGCTGCCATCGTACGCCCACTCACCCCATTGTCCGCGGGCGCCGGCCACCGCCTGCACATCGCGGTTTTCGCCGAGCGAAACCGGTCGGTAACCGTTCGGATAGACCGCGCTCCAGTTGGCTTCTCCGTCCGGATAACGGAAGTAGTTCGCGCCCTCGGTATCGCGCTGGTTGTAGGTGCCGAAGGCATACAGCGTGCCGGTCGTACCGAACGGAAGTTCGGCATTGAGCCAGCCATTGAGATCCTTGCTGGCGCCATCGCCGAGCACGTAGTTGCGCTTGCCCTGCAGGGCAAGGTTGGCCGGCGTCTGGTCCCACGGCGGGATCTGGTCGAAGCCGGCGCGGTTGGTACCCCGACGCTCCTTGTATTCCACGCCCACGCGCAGGAAACCGCCCTCATCGCTGAGCGCGGTGCCGACCGTGGCGCTGACGTTGCCGGTCTGGCCGTCGGTCAGGGTGCGCCCGATGGGTTCGAGGTCGGTGTGGTGCGCACCGTAGCTGGCCTCGAAGCTGCCGCCCTCTGGTGCGTTGTCGAGGATCACATTCACGACCCCGGCCACCGCATCGGAGCCATACAGCGCGCCGGCGCCATCACGCAGCACTTCGATGCGCTTGATGGCGCTGACCGGGATGGCGTTGAAATCCACCGGGGTCGTGCCGCGGCCGATCTTGCTGCCGGTGTTCACCAGCGCGCTGTGATGGCGCCGCTTGCCATTGACCAGCACCAGCACCTGGTCCGGGGACAGGCCACGGATCTGCGCGGCGCGGACATGGTCGGCGCCGCCGGAGTTGGATTGGCGCGGGAAATTGAATGAGGGCAGCAGCGCCTGCAGCGCGCTGCCGAGTTCGCCGTTCACCACGCCCGCCTTGCGGATGTCCTCGGCCGTCAGCACGTCAACCGGCGAAGTGGACTCCAGCACGGTACGGTCCGAGGCCCGCGTGCCGGTGACGATCACCGTATCGAGATGGGTCGGGCTCGGCGTCTGTGCGCTGGCCAGCGCGGGGGCGAGCGCCAGCACGATGGCCAGGCCGAGCTGAGAGGGGGGCGGACGATAAGGCATGGGGGTAGAACTCCAGCGTTGCAGCGTGGCGGACGGGCGGAATGGGTCGGACTTACATTCATCCGGATGGAGCGATATATTATCTTGGCGTGAGGCTGTCCGGCATGCAAGCCCGTCGTCGGGATCGGCATCAGCACATGCCGCGCTGTCATGTCATCAGTTACCCCTGCAACAGGCGGATTCCAGGCCGGGGGCCCGCACTACACTGTCCTGCCCGAAAAGCCGGGCGTCCCGAAGCCGGACACTCCGGCAGCCGAAGAGATCGCCATCGATGAAACATCCCGCACTTGTTTTCGCGCTCCTGCTTGCCACCAGTGGCTGCGCCAGCCTCTCCTCCAACGCGCCCAGCGCGTACACCGCAGCTTCGACGGCGGCGATGCAGGGCGACACCGCGCGACCGGCCGCCGCCGCCGGCTGGGTGCGCAGCGAACTGTATTTCGGCGTGGGCGAGGAGCAGGGGGCTGGCACGCGCGTGCAGGCCGATCCGGTCACCGATGCGCAATGGCGTGCCTTCCTGGACAAGGAGGTCACCCCGCGTTTCCCGGATGGCCTCACCGTATTTGATGCGTATGGCCAGTGGCTGTTCCGCGGCGACCCGTCGCCGAACCGCCTGCGCACAAAGGTGCTGGTGGTGCTGCATGAGGACACCCCGCAGCGCCGTGCCGACATCGAAGCCATCCGCCTGGCCTGGAAAACGGCGACGAAACACCAGTCCGTGCTGTGGTCGAAGCAGGCGGTCGAGGTGTCGTTCTGAGGCTCTGGTCCGGCTCTGCGCTGCTCATCGGCGCGCTGCTGTGCAGCGGGAGCGCGCAGGCGGACAGCGAATTACGCTTCGAGGTGGTCCCGGGAACCCTCGTGCGTGCGCGGGCCACCGCGGGTGGCGCCATCGAGGTGCAGGGCGGCGCGGCGCGGACCGCACAATCACTGCATGGGCCTGCGGATGCCGACGAGGGCGTGCCGCGGCTGTCCGCAGAGGACGTTGATTTCGACGGCGTGCCCGAACTCGTGGCGCGTGCCAGTGTCGGGCAGGTCAACGAAGTGGTCACCGTCCATCGCTTCAACCCGGCCACCGGGGCCTTCGCCGCATGGCCGGCACCGTCCAGCCCGCACGCAAGCTGCGAAGGGTTCTGGTCGCTGGCCGTGGACGCCGCCACGCGCAGCCTCACCAGCGCCTGCCGCAGTGGGCCGATGTGGTACACCGACGTCTACCGGGTCGGTGAGGGACGCCCGTACCTGTATCGCGCCGAGCGTGTGCTGATGCTTGATCCGCACGCGGTTGCGCAGGTGCTTTCCATCGCGACCACCGACGATGATTCCGGGCCGCTGGCGGTATGGTCGACCTACGTGGCCGACGGCAGGGTGCTCGAACGCGCGCTGGGACGCGGCCTCGACGTGCCGGTGAGCGGCGTGCCGCTGACTCCACTGCAGGCGCACGTGGCAGCGGCGCGCCTGCCGCTGCACGCAGCACCCGGTGACACCGGCACACGCCGCTACCTGGTGGCCGGTGATGCGGTGGCCGTGCTGGACGAGCGCAACGGCTGGCTGCAGGTGCGCTACCAGAACCCGAGCCGCGGTCCCGTGCTGGGCTGGATCGAGGTGACATCGCCGTAAGCGGTGGCATGCCCACGGCGGTGTCACCCGTGCAGGTCTAGGCTCTGGGTTTCTCCCGCACCAGGATCTTCGATCATGAGCAAGCGCGTCGCCGACATCGTTGTGGACACCCTGCAGCAGGCGGGGGTGCGACGGTGCTACGGCATCGTCGGTGACACCCTCAACCATGTGACCAATGCCATCCACGGCAGTGACATCGACTGGGTGCACGTGCGCCATGAGGAGGTGGCCGCCTTCGCGGCCGGCGCCGACTCACTGATCAGCGGCGAGCTGACCGCCTGCGCGGGCTCCTGCGGGCCGGGCAGCCTGCACTTCATCAACGGCGTGTTCGAAGCCAACCGCAACCGTGCACCCATGGTGTTGATCGCCAGCCAGGTAGTGACCGCCGAGCTGGGCATGGAGTTTCCACAGGAGGTTGATTTCAAGTCGGTGTACGCAGGCTGCACGGTGTTCTGCG
>Ga0207841_1000489_pt1 | contig 10488 bp, 8 predicted proteins | sample HigsolmetaGSP18D_FD_184846 | JGI IMG/M metagenome (GOLD analysis project Ga0207841, IMG submission 184846) | High solid enriched microbial communities from the Joint BioEnergy Institute, USA - SP1-8-D (SPAdes) | ecosystem: Engineered > Bioreactor > SSF (Solid state fermentation) > Aerobic >... | reverse complement strand
GGCTGAAGGCCTCGCCGGACTTCGCCGACGTGAAGATCTCGCCGCTGCTGATCTTCTCGCGGGCCGTCATCTGGGCTCTCCGCCGCACGCCGATGATCAACGCGGCGTGGGTCGAGACCGAGAACGGCGCCGAGATCCGCGTGCGTCACTACGTCAACCTCGGCATCGCCGCGGCGACCCCCCGCGGCCTGCTCGTCCCGAACATCAAGGACGCACAGGACCTCAACATGCGCGGCCTCGCGCGGGCCCTCGAGAAGCTCACGGTCACTGCACGCGACGGCAAGACGACGCCCGCCGACCAGCAGGGCGGAACGTTCACGATCACGAACATCGGTGTCTTCGGGATGGATGCCGGGACCCCGATCATCAATCCGGGGGAGTCCGGCATCATCGCCATGGGCACGATCCGGCAGAAGCCGTGGGTCGTCGACGGCGAAGTCCGCCCTCGTTTCGTGACGACCGTGTCGGGATCGTTCGACCACCGCGTCATCGACGGCGACGGCATCAGCCGCTTCATCGCCGACGTCGCGTCGGTGCTCGAGGAGCCGGCGCTCCTGCTCGACTGAGGCCGACGATCGTTCGGCGCTACGGCTTCGCGTTCGACTCCGCCGCGATGATCGAGCGGAGCACGTCGAGGGGCAGTTTGGGCGTGCGATCCTCGAAGGCCAACCCGTTCGCCTCCTGCATCGTGTCCGTCAACTGCGTGTAGCAGAAGCCCGCGATCACCCTGCTGTCCAGAAGCGCGCCGAAGAGCCCCCTCAGGTGAGCCTCGAGCTCCTCTGTCGTCGCGCTCGTGGAGTACCCCCACGACGGCGCCGCCGGTGATCGCTCGAACTTGATCCCACCGAACTCGCTGACCATCACGGGCGCGCGACCGATGTCCGCCGTCCCCTCGGCCATCATCATGCGATCGGACGGTCCGTACCCGCCGAAGAGCGTGGCGAGTGCGGCGTTGTCCGCGTACCGGGCACGGAACCGGTCCGGATCCGCCTCGTAGTCGTGGACGGTCAGGATGTCGGACTGCGTGTGCTCCCACCCGTCGTTGGAGATCACCGGTCGCGACGGGTCGACGGCGCGGGTGAGATCCGACAGTCCGCGCGAGAACGCCCGTTGCGCCGGATCGACCAGCAGGTCGCGGATGCCCCAGCTCTCGTTGAAGGGGACCCAGGTGACGATGCTGGGATGCGACCGGTCGCGCCGCACCAGCTCGAGCCACTCCTGCGTCAGAGCGTGCATCGCGGAGGTCGTGAACTCGAAAGCGCCGGGTGCCTCTCCCCAGATCAGCAGGCCGAGTCGGTCGGCCCAGTAGAGGAAACGCGGGTCTTCTGCCTTCTGATGGATGCGGGCGGCATTGAAGCCCATGGCCTTGATCAGCTCGACCTCCGCTCGCAGGGCGTCGTCGCTGGGTGCAGCCAGGTGCGACTCCGGCCAGAACCCCTGTTCGAGGACTGCCCGGACGAAGTAGGGACGGTCGTTGAGCAGGAATCTCCCGTTCGCGGTGCCGACCGTGCGGAGCCCGACGTACGAGTGGGCCTCATCGCTGAACCCTCGGTCCGAGACGGTGACGACCGCATCGATGAGACGAGGGGTCTCCGGCGTCCACACGAGCTTCTCGTAGTGCTGGCCGTTCCGCTGGTCCCGCAGGGGGATGTCGATGATCGGCATCCCGGTCGCCGGGGTCGTCACCGTCATGTCCGCCAGGACGCGACCTTCGAAGTCCAGCCGCACGTTCACGACCGCCTCGGGGCTCAACGGGCGGTTGGTCAGGAGCTCCAGGATCACGCTGTCGGTGCCGCGAGTCGTCCTCCAGAAGAGGTCCGTGATGTGGGTCTCGGGCACCTCCTCGATCCAGACGGGCTGCCAGATCCCAGTGGTCCGGTGGTACCAGATCTCGTGCGGCTCGGGGAGCCAGTCCTGCTTGCCCCGGGGCTGCCCGACATCGTGGAACCGGTCGATGGCCCGGACCACCAGAACGTCGGTTCCGTCACCACGGACGTGATCGGTGATGTCGGCTGTGAACGGGGTGTGGCCGCCGACGTGAGATGCCGCCTGGCTGCCGTTGATCCACACGGTCGCGGCGTAGTCGACCGCTCCGAAGTGCACGTGGAGGCGTGAGGACGAGTGGGTCCGTCCGACCTGTTCGGCGGTCAGTGCCGTGGAGTACCACACCACCGAGTGCTCGCCCACGTCTCCGATCCCCGATGCGGGGGACTCCGGCGGGAAAGGAACCTCGATCGTGCGATCGAAGTCCGGGTCGAGGAACCAGCGCTCGGCCGCCCCGACCTCGTCGTCGTCGTAGGCGAACCCCCACCGGCCGTCGAGGCTGCGCCAGGAGTTCCGTCGCAGCTGCGGCCGAGGATGGATGGGGCTCTGATTCGGCGTCGTCGTCGAAGCGTTCATGATCTCAGCGTGGCGTAATTGCTTCTGTTATGCAACGAATACGCCGTTCCACGCGCCACGACGCGTTCATGCGACCTCCACGACGAGCAGGGCGAAGTGGTCCGGTCGATAGCGACGGCGGTCGTATTCGATCGGTTCACCACCGACATCGAACGTCGTGACCGAAGACAGCAGCACGGGTGATCCCGGGGTCAGGCCCAAGATGCGCGCGTCCTCCGGACCCGCGGCTTCCACGACGATGCGGATGCCGCGGGTCCAGGTGTCCGCATCGCGTCCGTGCGCGAAAGTGGTCATGATCTCTCGCGTCGTCACTCGATCCCCCGCGGCCGGTGACATGCGCCGGAAGGACTCGGCGACGGCGACGGGCGCTCCGGAGGCGTAAAGGACCCGCTGTACGTTCACGACACGTGTGTCGGTGGCCAATCGGAGCGCTGCGGCGACGTCCGCGTCCGCGGGAACGTGCTGGATGCGGGCCGTCCGCAGTGTCGACCTGGCTCGAGAGGAGAGTTCGACCTCGTGGAGGCCGGGACTGGCTGACGGTCCAGGGGAAACCGGCCGGAGCACCCGCGTGCCGATGCCGCGGTCTCTCTCGACGAGGCCCAGCAGGGTCAGCTCTCGGATCGCCCGCCTGACCGTGGAGCGCGAGACGCCCCAGGTGTCGCTGAGGGTGGCTTCGCTCTCGAGGTGCGACCCGGGTGGGAGGGCGCCGGAACTGATCCCGTCGCGCAGAGTCGCCGCAATGCGTTGCCATCGGAACGAAGGCGGGGTCGCGCGCGAAGCGGATGCCCCCGCAACCCCGGGGAGCGCGGGTGGTGATGATCCCATGACTCGTCCTCTCCGACGCGACAGGCTCGCGCGTCTCAACCGGCGCTGCGAAGAAAAATATTGACCAGTCCGAAATTATTGTCCTAACATGCCGATGACATCAATCGACAGACCGGCAACGCAGCCGACGGATTGAGATCAGAGAGGCATCCCGATGAAGCGAACTCATGCACTCGCTGCGTTCTCCGCAGCACTCGTCGTGGCCGGGGTCTCCGGCTGCACCGCCGCCGGCGGCGACGACGGAACCGACGGCCCGGTCACGATCAGCATCATGGAGACGAAGCAGACCAACATCGATGCGATCAACAAGGTCATCCCCGGCTTCGAAGCCGAGATGGCCAAGCAGGGCAAGGACATCAAGGTCGACCTGATCGCCGATCAGCTCACGGACGAGCAGTTCAAGACGAAGATGACCCAGCAGCTCGTGGCCGGCCAAGCACCGGACGTGCTCGACATCGGTGAGAACATGGCGATCGCCTGGTCGGCGGCCGGCTACCTGACCCCGCTCGACGAGTACCTCGAGAAGTGGGATGGCTGGAGTCACTACTACCCTGCCGTCAAGGAGGCCATCACCCGACAGGACGGGCACGTCTACAACTTGCCCTCCGGAGCCGGGGTGCAGAACTTCTTCTTCCGGAAGGACGTTCTCGAAGAGGTCGGGGTCGAGACCTCGCAGCCCGAGACCTGGGACGAGCTGATCGACCGACTGGTCCAGGTCAAGGAGGCCACGGGTGACACCCCCATCGTGATCCCCGCCGGGACCGCATGGGGTGGAGGCACGTGGAACGAGGGGTTCCAGCCGCTCCTCGGCGGCACGGACACTGAGTACTACGACCGGGACAGTGCGACGTGGAACCTGCAGAGCCCCGGATGGCTCGCCGTCTTCGAGCTCTACGACGAGCTGGTCTCCAAGGGGCTCATGCCCGTCGAGGATCTGCAGAACCCGAATCCGTGGGAGCCGACGAAGTACGTGAAGTTCCCCGCCGGTGACATCCAGGTCGCTGCGCAGGGCACCTGGGGATGGCGTTTCGACTGGGGTCCCGAGGGTGCGACGCCGATCGAGGGTCTCGACGAGAAGGTCTCGACGTGGCAGTACCCGGCCCTGGCCGCGGGGGATCAGCCCTACGGGTGGAGCAGCACCGGCGGCGGTTATGCGATTCCGGAGAAGTCCGAGAAGAAGGAGGCCGCGATGGAATTCATCAAATACCTCTCGAGCGGCAAGCCGCTCGCCGAGCAGCTCACCGCCTCGGGCGCCGCATCGGCGCGGGATGACCTCGACGACGTCGCGCCGTACTCCGAGGAGCCGCACCTCCTGCAGGCAGGCAAGGACCTCGCCGACAGCGTCTACGTCGTGACCGGCGACGGTGCCGACCAGATCGCCCAGGCGGTGTCCACCGCCACGGAGAAGATCCTCAGCGGCGAAGCCGACGGGCGGCAGGCGTACGAATCGTTCGTGAAGGATGCGACGGACCTGCTGGGGCCGAGTCTGGTGAAACAGTGACGACGATCGTCGATCTGCCCGCCGCTGCGCAGGATGCCACCCGGCAGCCTGCGCGGCGCCGTCGCCGAGTCCGGAGTACCTGGCCGATCGTCGCCGTGCTGCTGGGGCCCTCGGCCATCCTCATCTCGCTGTTCATCGTCCTGCCCGCGGTCTACGGCCTGTGGCTCAGCCTGACGAACACGCAACTGACCGGATTCGCGGCACGCGATCCGAAGTTCGTCGGTCTGGACAACTACGTCTACCTCCTCACGAGCAGTGACTTCCTCGCGTCGCTCGGGCAGACCGGCACGTTCCTGCTGTTCTCGGCCATCATCGGGCAGACGGTCCTGGGCATGGTCGCCGCGATCCTGCTGAGCCGGCCGTGGGTCCGCGGCAAGGGTGTCTTCGGTGCGGCGATCCTCATGCCGATGGTGGTCCCCGAGGTGGTGGCGTCCCTGGCGTGGGCGAGCGTGCTGGCCACCAGCCCGGAAGGAACCCTGAACCGTCTGACGTCGCTCTTCGGTGCGGAGCCGACGAGCTGGCTCCAGACGGTCCCGATGGTGGCGATCATCCTCGTCAACGTCTGGCGCGGCCTCGCGTTCGCGATGATCATGTTCCAGGCTGCGCTCGAAGATGTCCCGGTCGAGCTCATCGAGGCGGCGCGGGTCGACGGTGCCAGCGCGACACAGGTCTTCCGTCATGTCACGCTTCCGTTGATCCGCGGGCCGGTGTTCCTCTATCTGCTCCTGACCACGATCAGCACGGTCGGCGTGTTCGGCCTGGTCTACTTCCTCACGCGAGGCGGCCCCGGCGGACAGACCCGGCTCGCAGCCATCTACATCTACGAGCGCGCGCTCCAGTTCTCCCAGATCGGTATCGGGAGCGCGGCCTCGATCATCCTCCTCGTCATCGTCCTCGTCCTCGGAGTCGTGTACGTGAGACTCGCGAAAGTGAAGGTGTGACATGAGCGCCGTCAGTGAGAACCCGCTCGTCCCGATGCAGCGCCGCAGACCGTTGCAGCCGGTCGACGTCGTCCAGCGGACCATCGGGTACGTCCTGCTCGTCCTCCTCGTGCTCTTCTGCCTGGTCCCCTTCGCCTGGGTCCTCCTGAGCGCGGTGGATCAGAACGCCGGTGCGACCGTGCAGTGGCCGACCTGGTCGTTCGACAACTTCACCCGCTTCTTCGCCGCCCCCGGCACGCCGATGCTCGTGATCAACAGCCTCGTCGTCGCCATCGGCTCCACCGTGCTCAACCTCGCGCTCGGCGTCGCGGGCGGCTATGCGCTCTCGCGCTTCGATTTCCGGGGTCGCCGGTTCTTCATGTTCAGCATCCTGCTCATCCGCGTCGTGCCGGCACCCGCGACGATCGTGGCGCTGTACCTGATCATGGTGAACCTGCAACTGACGAACACCCTGCACGGCCTCATCCTGGTTCAGGCGGTGGGCGGTCTGCCGGTGACCCTCTGGCTCATGAAGGGCACCGTGGACGCGATCCCGCTCGAGCTCGAGGAGGCCGCGTGGGTCGATGGGAGCACGCGCCTCCAGGCCATCCGGCGGGTCGTCCTGCCGCTCATCGGGCCGGGCCTCGGCGCCGCGGCGATGCTCCAGTTCATGGGATCGTGGGGCGACTTCCTGACGCCATTGGTGATGCTGCAGAGTCAAGAGCTCTATCCGCTCGCCATCGGATTGTTCCGGGCGTTCAGCGAGCGCGACCACGTCGATTGGGGCCTGTTGGCCGCCAGCGCGATCGTCTACGTCCTGCCACCGGCGATCCTGTACATCTTCGTCCGCAAGCATCTGCTGCGGTCGAGCCTCGGCGGGGCGTTGAAGGGATGAGCGGAGACGTGGACGGACGCCTGCGGGTCGCACTGGTCGGAGCGGGAGCGATGGGGGGCGAGTGGCTGCGGATGCTGGCGGCATCCTCGATCGCGGTCCCTGTCGCCGTCGTGGACCTCGACATCGAATCGGCGCGACGGACGTGCGGCTCGGCCGGCCTCGACGTCGCGACCGGGAGATCCCTGACCGAGGTGGAGGATGCGGGAATCGAGGCCGTCATCAACGTCACGGTGCCCCAGGCGCACCGGATCGTCAACGAACAGGCGATGCGCGCAGGACTGCCGGTGCTCTGCGAGAAACCTCTCGCGCCGACCGTGTCGGAAGCACTCCGGCAGGTGGCGCTCTCGAACGTGACCGGACAGCTCCTGATGGTGAGCCAGTCGCGGCGATACTTCGGGCCACTGGCGACGTTCGCGACGGTCGCGCGGGAGGTCGGGCCGGTGAACACGATCCTCGCGGACTTCTTCCACGAGGATCACGAACCGGGGTTCCGCGAACAGATGGAGCATCCTCTTCTCGTGGACATGTCCGTGCATCACTTCGACATGCTGCGGTACGTCACCGACGATCTCCCCGTCAGCGTCCGGTGCGATGCGTGGAATCCGCCGTGGAGCTGGTTCGCGGGCAAGGCGTCGGCGGTCGCCACCTTCGAACTGGCGTCAGGCGCTCGTTTCGTCTACTCCGGGAGCCGGGCGACGCCGGGGGCGGAGACCTCGTGGAACGCCGAATGGCGGATGCACGGTCTCGGGGGTGTTGCGACGTGGGACGGCGAGAAGTCGGTCACGCTGCGCTCCGAGCGGGTCGTCGCCGAGCCGATGTCGGCGGGCGAGAGCATCGAAGGGTCGCTGGCGGAGTTCGTCTCCTGTGTGAGAAGCGGCCGGACGCCTCAGAACGAGGTGCGCGACAACATCCTGACCCTCGCGATGATCGAGGGCGCCACGGTGAGCAGTTCGCGTCAGGGCGAGCGCGTCGTGATTCGGGAGCTCCTCGACGAGGCGCTGATCCGAGCGCTCCGCGACGAGACCCGCGAGGACGTCGCGGCCGAACTGCAGTCCTGGCCGGACGCCGTCCACGGACTGTCCACGACCCCCTGGGGCTCCGAGCCCGCGATCGCGTCTGGAGGCGCCTCATGACCGACACCGTTCCCGCCGGAGCCCCCTCGGGGCGACCCATCCGCGTCGTCGTCTGGGGGGAGAATCGCCACGAACAGGTGAACCCCGTCGTCCAGGGGATCTATCCCGACGGCATGCACACGACGATCGCGCGAGGCATCACCGGGCATCTGGGCGACCGGGCCCTCGTCACCACCCGGGTCCTCGAGGATCCGGAACACGGCATGACCGACGAGCTGCTGGCGGAGACCGACGTCCTCGTGTGGTGGGGACACGCAGCGCACGACGAGATCGATGACCGCGTCGTCGATCGCATCCACGCGCACGTGCTGGAGGGCATGGGCATCATCGTCCTGCACTCGGGGCATCACTCGAAGATCTTCCGACGTCTGATGGGGACGACCTGCAGCCTCCGGTGGCGCAACGACCGGGACAGGGAACTGGTCTGGACCGTCTCGCCGACGCATCCGATCGCGGCGGGGGTCCCGCAGCCGCTGATCATTCCGGCGCAGGAGATGTACGGGGAGTTCTTCGACGTCCCGGAGCCCGACGAACTGGTCTTCATCAGCAGCTTCAGCGGCGGCGAGGTCTTCCGCAGCGGCATCACCTATCGACGCGGCTACGGCAAGGTGTTCTATTTCAGCCCGGGAGACGAGATCTTCCCCGTCTACCACGACCCGAACATCCAACGCGTCATCGCCAACGGGGTGGAGTGGGCGCACACCGACCGGCCGCGGACGTCGTACCTCGTCACCCCGATGTATCTGACCGGTCGCTTCGACACCCCGGTCCTGGAGTCCGACGACGGCCTCGTCGACTACCACACGCGGGAGCCCGTCGACTTCGGCGACGATCCGGCCTGATGCGAGGGGCGGGCGAGAGCGCCCGCTCCTCGCATCACGGTCACTGACGACGGCTGCGCATCCTGTCCATCGTCGATTGGATGGCGACCGCTGCGGCGCCTCGTGCCCAGGCGCGGAAGCCCGACCCGTCGACGATCAGGTCGATCGGGTTGGCGTGCGGGTCGCGACCGGCAGCAGCCGCGGCGAGGACCCGGTCGTGAACGATCGTGAGCAGGCTGACCCCCTCGCCCGAGAGCACCACCGTCGACTGCAGGCTGAGGTTGGTCGCCAGTGCGATCAGTCTGCCCAGCGCGTCGGCTGCGCTGCCGACGATCGCGCTGACGGCGGGATGCCCGTCCTCAGCGAGGCGGAGGATCTCGTCGTACCCGACCGGGCGGGCGAGTGCGGCCGACGCCTGGGCGGTGATCGATCCGGACGTGAGCAGCGCCTGGGCGCAGCCGCGGTGGCCCTCGGAGCAGATCGGGCCGAACGGGTCGAGGGGGATGTGGGCGCCCGTACCGGCCGTCGCATCCGGTGTCCGGATGACCTCGTTGTCCACGACCAGCCCGTAGCCCACGCCCGCACCGATCGTGATGACCGCGAACCCGGAGAGTCCGCGCCCCGCGCCGAACCACCGCTCCGCTTCGGCGAGGGCGACCACATCGTTCTCCACGCTCACAGGAACCCCGAGCCGCGCGCCGAGATCCGTCGCGACATCGACGTCGTCCCACTCCAGGAACGATGCCCGGACGGCGACGCCGTCGTGGACGACGCCACCGAGGCTCACGCCCACGGCGACGAGGTTCGGGATGTCGAGCCCGCGCACCGCGCGGTCAACGAGCGCGAGGACCGCCTCGGGCGATGTGTCCGCGATGGGCCACTCGCCTGCGGCGATCTGCTCGGCTCGGATGTCGGTGGCGACCGCGATGACGAGATCTCCGGTGATCTTCACTCCGACGAACGACCCCAGGTTCGGCGCGATGTCCAAGGGCCGGCTGGGGCGCCCGACGGTGCCGTCGGCCACCTCTTCGAGCTCGACGAGCAGGCCTCTCTCGACGAGTGGCTTCGCGAGGCGGGTGAGGCTCGCCGGCGACAGTCCCAGCTTCACGCCGAGATCTCGCCGCGACAGCGGGCCGTAGATCAACACCGTGCGCGCCAGGGCGGCTTCGCTGTCGCTCATCCCCACCTCCTCGATGCAGTCACAGTGGCACAGCGGGGGCTCCCGGAGACGCAGCCACGCTCGGTAACCCATTGTTCTTGACGCGATAATATTTTACGTCGAAACTAATCCTATGCCCACGCCCGACGTCGTCCATCTCCGCGCCGGCGGCACCAGTGTCTGCGTCGATTCGTCCACGGGGGTACCGCGGATCGTGCACTGGGGTCCGGACCTCGGACGGGTGTCGCAAAAGACTCTCGACTCCCTGGCCCGCGCTGACCGTCTGCAGCGCGCCTCGGGCGGACTCGATGAGACGGTCGGGCTGAGCGTCGTCAGCACGGCGGCATCCGGTTGGGCGGGAACGCCCGCACTGGAGGGGCACCGCGACGGCGACGCGGTCGGCGTGCGATTCGAGCTGCACGCGAGTGAGGTGACGAGCACCTCCGTCCGTTTCGATCTCACGGATGCCGAGATGGAGCTGTCGGCTCGGTACGTGTTGCGGGTGACGGGATCGGGTTTGGTGCGGGCGCGGACGACGGTGCGTAACGATGGTGTGGGTGTGTACGCGGTGCAGGCGTTGCATGTGATGTTGCCGTTGCCGTGGGAGGCGACGGAGCTGCTCGATACGACGGGGCGTCACCTGCGGGAGCGGTCGGCGCAGCGGCATGAGCTGACGTTCGGCACGCATGTGCGGGAGTCGCGTCGTGGTCGTCCGGGGGCGGACTTCACCCTGCTGCTGGCTGCCGGCACCCCCGGGTTCGGTTTTGAGCGCGGCACGGTGCACGGCGCCCACCTCGCGTGGAGTGGGAACTCACGGATCTTCGCGGAGCGGAC
>Ga0207841_1000486_pt1 | contig 10561 bp, 6 predicted proteins | sample HigsolmetaGSP18D_FD_184846 | JGI IMG/M metagenome (GOLD analysis project Ga0207841, IMG submission 184846) | High solid enriched microbial communities from the Joint BioEnergy Institute, USA - SP1-8-D (SPAdes) | ecosystem: Engineered > Bioreactor > SSF (Solid state fermentation) > Aerobic >... | reverse complement strand
TGGGTGGGGCGGCCCATCAGGTCGCGGCGGACAGCCTGGAAGCAGCCAGTTCCACGACGCTTTCCTTCCCACGCCCCGCCAATCAGCTGCGATCATTTCCGCAAGGCCTGAGGATTCGCCCCTCCCCCCCCCCCCCCGCGCCGCGGGGGAGGGTTCGAAGCTGGCTCGCCGCGGCAGCTGCGCACCGTGACGTCCGAACGCACACACCCGATGACACGTCCGACGTGTCAGCACGGGGGGATTTCCACGGCTCGTTCGTCGGAATGGGATGGGGAGGCGCCGTCCAGGTGCCGATGAAGAAGGGGAAGGTCTTGAATCGCTCACGTCCGTTGCGCGCCGTCCTGCTCGCGCTCGCCGTTTCCGCCGCACTGTCGGCACAGGCCCAGACCCCGACCGCCTCGCCGGTGCCGGCCGGTGATCTTGCGCCCGCGCTCGATGCCTACGCCCGCCAGACCGGCGTGCAACTGGTCTATCGCGCCGACAAGTTGCGCGGTGCGCGTACCCGCGGCGTCCAGGCGGGTCTGCCGCCGCAGCAGGCGCTCGACCGGCTGCTGCAGGGCAGTGGCCTGGTCGCGCAGCGCGACGGCGAAGGCGCGGTGCTGATCGTGCCGGCGCCTCTGCTCGCGCAGGCCGGCCCGGCACCCGCGCCGCGTCCGGCGCCCGCGCCCGTCCCGCAGGCGGCACCTGCCCCCGCGCCGGTCACCGAACTGCAGACCCTGCAGGTCACCGGTTCGCGCATTCCGCGCGCCGATCTCGAGGGCCCGGCGCCGGTGACGCTGATCACCGCGGACGACATCCGCGCAGGCGGCTTCACCAGCGTGCCCGATGTCATGCAGTCGCTGACCCAGAACGGTGGCGAGACCCAGAGCCAGCAGTCTGCCGGCGGCGCGGACTTCTCGCCCGGCGCGCAGCAGGTCGACCTGCGCGGTCTCGGTCCCAACCACACGCTGGTGCTGGTCAACGGTCGCCGCATCGCCGACTTCCCGATGCCGTTCGGCGGGCGCAGCAACTTCACCGACATCTCCAGCCTGCCGCTGGGCATGATCGACCGCATCGAGGTGCTGACCGGCAGCGCGTCGGCGATCTACGGCTCGGACGCGATCTCGGGCGTGGTCAACTTCATCCTCAAGCGCAAGGCCGACGGCACCACCGTCGACTACCGCTACGGCCAGACCGAGCGGGGCGACGCGGAGTCGCATCGGCTCAACCTGTCGTCGGGCTTCAGCCGCGGCAACTTCGACCTGATCGCCGGGCTGGAATACCGGGCGCAGGAACCGCTGTGGGGTTTTCAGCGCAAGCAGCAGGACTCCACCTTCGACGGTCCCACGGCCAGTTCGCGCCTGCCGTCGCGCACGTTCCTGCGCAGTTACCTCGACGCCACCGACGACTACGAGGAGTACTACTGGGACCCCGACGAGGAAACCTGCGATGCGCTGTCGGGTCTCAACGAAGGCTCGATCGGTTTCGTGCGTCGTCCCGGCTGGGGCTACTACTGCGGCAGCGATCGCTCGGTCGCCTACCGCACGATGATCAGCAAGCGCGACGGCGTGAACGGCTACGCCTCGATGAACTACGCATTCGCGAACGGCAGCGAATGGTTCGCCGACGTGCAGGCCGGGCGGCACGAAGTCTCGCTGTTCCGCGCACCGCGGAGCTGGTCGCTGATGACCGCCGACGGCAACGAGGAAGGCTACTTCTACAACGATGCCTCCGACGAGATCGAGTACTGGCAGCGCCAGTTCACGCTCGAGGAAATGGGCGGCCTGCGCAACGGCATGGTCAAGACGACCCAGCGCACGTTCGCGCTGACCACCGGTTTGAAGGGCACGTTCGGCAACGACTGGGGCTACGAGGCCTCGCTCGGCCACTCGCAATACAAGGCGAGCATCCGCTGGCCGCAGATCGTCGCGGCCTCCGCCAACACGCTGTTCCTCGGCCCGCAGACCGGCGAATACACCTACACCGATGCCGACGGCAACGAGATCACCGTGCCGCGCTTCAACGCGGATCCGGCGCGTCTCTACACCCCGCTGACGCGCGCCGAGTACGACAGCATCGCGCGGTACACGACCTATCACCCCGAGTCGGAAACCCAGACCGTGGCGATGACGGTCACGCAGCCGGCGCTGTTCGAGATCGACGGCCGCGGCGCAGGCTTCGCGGCCACTGCCGAAGTCGGACGCCAGGCCTACGACCTCAACCCCGATCCGCTGGCGACGCAGTACTACTACTACAGCTGGAAGGACGCCGACGGCCATGGCAGCCGCAACCGCTGGGCGCTCGCCGGGGAACTGCGCATGCCGCTGCTCGAATCGCTGCAGATGAGCGTCGCCGGCCGTTACGACCAGTACCGGTATGCCGGTCGCGACCCGGGCAAGCCGACCTGGAGCGTGGGCCTGGAGTGGCGACCGGTCGACAGCCTGCTGGTGCGCGGCTCCTACGGCACCGCCTTCCGCGCCGCCGACATGCACTACCTGTTCTCCGGCCCCGGCAACGACGAGACCTCGGTCACCGACTACTACTGGTGCGACACGCAGGAGCCGGGCGTCGACTACGACGACTGCCGCTACGGCAGTCGCGGCATCATCCGCAGCCGCGACGGCAACATCGACCTCAAACCCGAGACCAGCACGTCGTGGACGGCCGGCATGGTGTGGTCGCCATCGAGCAGTTTCGACCTGTCCGCCGACTGGTTCGACATCGACATGCGCGACCAGGTGCAGGACCTGCGCGTGGGCGAAGTGCTGCGCAACGAACGCGACTGCCGCACCGGCGTCAGTGACCCCGCATCGCCGATCTGCGTCGATTCCTTCGCCCGGGTCACGCGCCTGGCCAACGGCACGCTGTACGGCGTGCACGTCAATCCGATCAACATCGCGCGCGAACGCACCAGCGGCCTGGACGTGAGCTCGAGCCTGCGCTGGGACACACGCTTCGGGCTTTGGCGTGTGGTCGGCGGCTACACCTGGGTGCACGCCCACGACATCCAGGACTACCCCGACGTGCCCGTCGTCGACATGTTCGCGGTCAACAGCGGATACGACATTCCACGCACCAAGGCCTCGCTGCGCGTGTCCTGGGAAAAGGGACCACTGTCGGCCTCGATCCAGGGCCGTCGCCTGGGGCGCCTGCCCAACGGCTGGTCGTACGACGAGGTCTGGGAAGAGGGCGACCCGGGTCCGTGGATTCCGGCCACCTACCGCTACAACGCCAACGTCGGCTTCCGCTTCTCCGATGCCTCGCAGCTGGCGCTGTCGGTCGTGAACCTGTTCGACAAGGCACCCCCGGCGGACCCGACCTACACCTCGTATCCCTACTACGACATCTCGTGGTTCGACACCGAGGGCCGGACGTTCTACGTGCAGTACACGCACACGTTCGGGGGCTCGCAGACGCGCTGAGGTCCCTCAAGCGCTGGGCACACAGCCCTCGCCCGTTTACGGGGGAGGGTTGGGTGGGGGCAAACCTCGAGGCGAGGAAAGCCCTTCTTCGAGCGATGCAGTTCGCTTGGATTGGATGTCTATGCAACCGGGCGGTTCGCCCCCATCCCAGCCTTCGACCCGTGAAGGGCCCAATGCCCCGCTTGCGGGAGAAGGCGCCCAGGCGTTGCGCGGAAGGCACTGGCCAGCTGTTCGGCTGTTGAGTAGCGCCTGCGGCGTGACCAGACATTCGCCTGTGGAAAGCCGCCGGGATGACGGATCAGCGGCCCAACGCCTGCCGCAGGAACGGCGCAGTGCGGCTCTTCTTCGACTTCGCCACATCCGCAGGCACGCCCGCGGCAACGACCTGTCCGCCGTCATCGCCCGCGCCCGGCCCCATGTCGATCAGCCAGTCGCTGGCCGCGGCCACACGCATGTCGTGTTCGACCACGACCACCGTGCTGCCCGCATCGACCAGACCGCGCAGCTGCTGCATCAGCAGGTCGACGTCGCGCGGATGCAGGCCCGTCGTCGGTTCGTCGAGCACGTAGACGGTGCCGCGCCGCTGCGCGCGTTGCAGCTCACTGGCGAGCTTGATGCGCTGCGCTTCGCCGCCCGACAGCTCGGTCGCGGGCTGGCCGAGCCGCAGATAGCCCAGGCCGACGTCCAGCAGCACCTGCAGCGGTCGCGCGATCGCGGCGTCGTCGGCGAAGAAGTCCGCCGCTTCGGCCACGGTCATCGCGAGCACGTCGGCGATGTGCTTGCCGCGCAGGGTGACCTCGAGCGTCTTCGCGTCGTAGCGGCTGCCGTGGCAGGTCGGGCACGGCGCGTAGACACTGGGCATGAACAGCAGCTCGACGCTGACGAAGCCCTCGCCGTCGCAGGTCGCGCAGCGGCCCTTGGCGACGTTGAACGAGAAGCGTCCGGCGTCGAAGCGCCTGCGCATCGCGGCCGGCGTGCCCGCGAACAGCTTGCGCACGTGATCGAACAGGCCGGTATAGGTCGCGAGGTTCGAGCGCGGCGTCCGGCCGATCGGCTTCTGGTCCACGCGCACCAGACGCTTCACCGCATCCGCGCCACCTGCGATGCGGCCTTCGAGCGGCACCTCGACGCCACGCTCCAGCGGATCGAGCGGCGTGTCCTCGTCGTCCCGCCCACTGCCCAGATGCGTGGTCAGCAGCTCGACCAGCGCCTGGCTGACCAGCGACGATTTGCCCGAACCGCTGACGCCGGTGACGGTGGTGAACACGCCCAGCGGAATGTCGACGTCGAGACCGCGCACGTTGTGGCGGGTGATGCCGCGCAGCTGCAGCCAGTCGTCCGGCGCGCGCGGCGTCTGCGCGGGCGGTGCCGCGTCATCGACGAGGTAGTGCCGCGTCGATGACGCCTCGACCTCCGACAGGCCGGCCAGCGGTCCGCTGTAGAGCACCTGCCCGCCACCCTCGCCGGCCAGCGGGCCGACGTCGACGATCCAGTCGGCATGGCGGATCACTTCGATCTCGTGCTCGACGACGAACACCGAATTGCCGGCCGCGCGCAGTTGATCCAGCGCGCGCAGCAACGCTTGTGTATCCGCCGGATGCAGGCCGGCCGACGGTTCGTCCATCACGTAGACCACGCCGAACAGCTGCGAGCGGATCTGCGTGCCCAGACGCAGGCGTTGCAGCTCGCCCGGCGACAGCGTCGGTGTCGCACGGGCCAGCGTCAGATAGCCGAGGCCGAGATCCTGCAGCACCGCGATGCGCGCGAGCAGGTCCTGCGCGATGCGCTGCGCGGCCAGGGCCTGTTCGGGGTGCGCCTTGGCGTGGGTCTTGCCGGCGGCGGCCGGCGCCAGCAGACCGGCGACTTCATCGAGTGGACGTTGCGAGAACCCAGCGATGTCGAGCCCGGCGAAAGTCACTGACAGCGCTTCGCGCCGCAGTCGCTTGCCATCGCACTCCGGGCATGGGGCGCTGACCAGATACTGCGCGGCGCGCTTCTTCTGCTGCGGACTCTGGGTGTTGGCGAACGTGTGCAGCACGTACCGTCGCGCACTGGTGAACGTGCCCATGTAGGCCGGCTCGGTCTTGCGCTTCAGCGCGGCCTTGACCTCGTCCAGATCGAAACCCGGATACACCGGCTCGACCGGCTGTTCGTCGGTGAACAGGATCCAGTCGCGGGTCTTCTTCGGCAGCTTCGACCACGGCACGTCGACGTCGATGCCGCGCGTGGTCAGGATGTCGCGCTGGTTCTGTCCATGCCACGCGCCCGGCCATGCCGCCACGGCGCGCTCGCGGATGGTCAGCGAGCGATCCGGCACCATCGAGGCTTCGGTCGCGTCGTAGATGCGGCCCAGGCCGTGGCAGGTCGGGCATGCCCCGGCCGGCGTGTTCGGCGAGAAGCCGTCGGCATAGATGATGGCCTGCCCACGCGGATAGTCGCCGGCGCGCGAGTACAGCATGCGCAGGCTGTTGGAGATGGTCGTCAGGCTGCCGACCGAGGAGCGAGCGGTCGGCGTGCCGCGGGCCTGCTGCAGCGCCACCGCCGGTGGCAGACCTTCGATCGAATCGACCTGCGGCACGCCGGCCTGTTCGATCAGGCGACGCGCATATGGCGAGATCGAATCGAGGTAACGCCGCTGCGCTTCGGCGAACAAGGTGCCGAACGCCAGCGACGACTTGCCCGAGCCGGACACGCCGGTGAACACCACCAGCGCATCGCGCGGAATGTCGACGTCGACATCCTTGAGGTTGTGTTCGCGCGCGCCGCGCACGCGCACGCAGTGCGCATGCGGGTGCGCGGCCGGTGGGGAACTGCTCATGCCGCATTGTCCCCCGCCCGGCGTGCACCGCGCATCACGTGGCGGCGCGTGTCCCGTCCTGCGCTGCGAAGCCTGCCGCGACCGCAATCGCCTGCCGCTCGCCCGCCGGACGCCGCGCGCGCTTGCGACGGCGCCGCGCGGCGTCGATCTCGCAGCCGGCGATCGGCAGCACGCGGTAGCCGACGTTGGGCAGCGTGTGCAGCATGCGGATCTCGTGGCCGCGGTCGAGCGCCTTGCGCAGGACGTAGAGATGGCTGCGGAGCGCATCGGAATCCGGTGTTTCCAGGCCCCAGAGTTCCTGTTCGAGCTGCGGCCGCGTGACCACGCGTGGCGACTCGCGCATCAGGATCTGCAGGATGCGATACCCCGTCGGCGTGAGGTCGAGCACCTCGCTGCCGCGGCGCACCGTCTGCGCGCGCGGGTCGAGCACCACGTCGCCCACCTGCAGCAGCGCCGGCGCCACTTCGGCGCGGCGACGCCGGATCAGCGCGGTGATGCGTGCCTCCAGTTCGGCCGGAAAGAACGGCTTGGTCATGTAGTCGTCGGCACCGGCCTCGAGGCCGTCGAGCTTGTCCTGCAGCGTGTCGCGTGCGGTCACCATCAACACCGGCGTTTCGTCGTGGGCGGCATCCTCGCGCAGCCGGCGGCAGACCTCGACGCCGTTGAGCCGGGGCAGCGACACATCCAGCACGATCACGTCATAGGCGTTCTCGTGCGCAAGGTTCAGCGCATCAACGCCGTTCTCGGCGAAGTCCACTTCGTAATGGTGGCGCTCCAGCCACTCCGCCACGAGCACGGCCACGTTGCGGTCGTCCTCGACGAGCAGCACCACGCCACGGGTCTTGTTGGGCATTGCATCCTCCTGGACTCGGATCGTCCCGGACGCTCCCGCGCCCGGCCTTGCGTCATGACACGGTCAGGGCACGAGCACCACCTTCCGGCAGTCCTCCTGCTTCCTGTCGAAGATCTCGTAGCCGCGCACCGCGTCGGCGAGCGGCAGGCGGTGCGTGATGATCTCGCCCGGATCGAGCCGGCCTTCGCCGATCAGCCGCAGCAGCTCGGGCATGAACCGCTGCACGTGGGTCTGGCCCATGCGGAAGGTCAGCCCCTTGTCGAAGGCATCGCCGAACATGAAGGCGTGGATGAAGCCGGTGTACACGCCGGGCACGCTGACCACGCCGCCGCGCCGCGTACAGGCGATCGCCTGGCGCAGGACGAAGCCGCTGGCACCTTCGAGTTTGAGATTGGTCATCACGGTCTCGGCGACGCTGCCCTTGGCCTCGAAGCCGACCGCATCGATCGTCGCATCGACGCCGCGACCATTGGTCTTGGCGACGATCTCGTCGGCCGGATCGTCGATCTCGTCGAAGTTCAGGCCGATCACGCCGTACCGGCCGATCGCGAAATCGATGCGGTACTGGTGATGGTCCACCAGGAAGATCGTCTGCGCGCCGAGCAGGCGACAGCAGGCAGCCGCCAGCAGGCCGACCGGACCGCCGCCGAAGATCGCGACGCTGCTGCCGGCTCCGATGTTGGCGTTGACCGCGGCCTGCCAGGCGGTGGGCAGGATGTCGGAGAGGAACAACACCTGGTCGTCGTGCAGCGCGTCGGGTACCACGATCGGTCCGACATTGGCGCGTGGCACGCGCACGTACTCGGCCTGGCCACCGGCATAGCCGCCGTAGAGCGCCGTGTAGCCGAACAGTCCGGCGGGCGGACGCATGCCCTTGCGGTTGAGCGCCGCGCCGGGACCCGGGTTGGTGGTCTCGCAGGCGGCGAACTCCTCGAGCTCGCAGTGGAAGCAGCGTCCGCATGCGATCACGAAGGGCACGACGACGCGGTCGCCACGTCGCAACCCGGTCACGCCGCTGCCCACGTCCTCGACGATGCCCATGAACTCGTGGCCCAGCACATCGCCCTTCTCGAGCGCCGGCACCTTGCCGCGGTACAGATGCAGGTCCGAACCGCAGATCGCGGTGGCGGTGACCCGCAGGATGATGTCGTCGTCGGCTTCGAGGCGCGGATCATCGACCGTGTCGAGCCGCACGTCCTTCGCGCCGTGGTAGGCCAGTGCCTTCATGTCGTGCTCCGCAAGGCGGGCACACAGGTATCGGCCCCGCTCCGTACGGATCATGTGAGCCGAACCGCAGAAGATGCGCGCCGCGCATGGTCTGCACGCCGCCAGCCGTGGTGTGAGCGCACTCACGTGCAAATCCTGCGCGGCCCGCGGGTGTCATGTCGGGACGTGCCTGCACGGACCGCCCGGACTGTGACCGCACGAACGGCCGGCGTACCGATGACGCAGCCGATGCCATCGGCAATCGGTGCATGGTCCGTGCGCGCGCCGTGCGTGACCGCGTTGGCCGACAGCCCATGCGGCGCCATCGCCAGCGGCTGATCGCGCGCGGACGCGCGGCCTTACGCGCCAGGCACCCGACGCCACGCTGCCGCACGGCGCATCAGTGGGGAAACTGCGTCGACAGCGCCTGGGCCAGTTGCGCGACATCGACCGGCTTCAGGCAATGCGGCACGTCGGAGAAACGCTCGGGCAGCAGGTCGCGGTCGTAGCCGGAGACGAACACCATCGGCAGGGCGCGCGACCGTACGGCGTCGGCGACGGCATCGATGCGCTCGCCGTCGAGGTTGACGTCGAGGATCACCGCTTCGATGTCCCCGTGGCGGGACAACTGCGCCAGCGCACCGTCCACCGTGCCGACGGGCCCGTAGACACGGGCACCGATGCCCTCGAGCGACGCTGCGAGCGCGTCGGCGAGCAGATAGTCGTCTTCGACGAGCAGGATCCTGCGATTGCGCAGGTCCGGGGGATGGATGGTCATCGGGCACCTCCGGGGGCGCGGATGCGGGCGTCGCGCGGCACCATGCCCGGGACCGCCTGCAGGGCGCGATGTCGTCAGCCTGCCCCGCGATGCGTGCAGCGCGCGCGAGGACGCGTGCCCCGGACCGGACCGGGGCGCACGCGCAGTGGATTCACTTCGGGCCGTCGCGCGCGTCGAGCAGGGTGCGCACGCGCTGCAGGCCCTGTTCGGCGCGCCCGAGCGATGCCTGCGCGCGATCGACATCCGCATCGCCGACATGGCGGCGTGCGAGCGCGACCGACAGGGCCACCGCATTCACCGCGTTGCGCAGATCGTGCATCCAGGCCGCGCTCGCGGACAGGGCGGGGTCACGCTCCGTCACGGTCTTTCATTCGGGCGATGTGGTTGTGCACGGTCCGCACGCTGATCCCCAGCAGCCGCGCTGCGGCGGTCTTGTCGTTGCCGCAGTGCGCCAGCGCCTTGAGCAGCATGCGCCGTTCGATCTCCGCCCATGGCGTGCCCAGCGAGAACGACAGCGTGTCGCCGTGCTCGATCGGTGGCGGCGTGCGACCGGCCTCGGCGCTGAGCACCAGTTCGTTACCGGGTGCGGTCAGGTAGGCGCGGTGGACCACGTTGCGCAGTTCGCGCACGTTGCCCGGCCATGCGTGCCGGCGCAGCAGTCGCCCGCTTTGTGGCGACAGGCGCTTTTCGAGGTCGTAACGCAGGTTGGAGGCATCGACGAAACGCCGTGCCAGCAGCAACCCGTCCTCCTCGCGCTGGCGCAGGGGCGGGATCGGGATGTGCACGTCGGCGATGCGGTAGTAGAGGTCTTCCCGCAAGCGGCCCTCGGCCACCGCGTGGGCCGGATCCTGGCGCGACGCGGCGACGACACGCACCGGCGCGTCGCCCGCGCCTGCCGCCTCCGCGGCGATTTCCAGGCGCCGCAACAGGCTGCCCTGCAGGTCACGGGGCAGGTCGGCGATTTCGTCGAGGAACAGCGTGCCGCCGGCAGCCTCCTCGAACGCGTCGCGCCCCGGCTGCGCGCCGGTGCCGGTGCCGAAAATGCGGTCGACCAGCCGGTCGTGCGGCATCGATCCGCAGTTGAGCCGGACGAAGGGTCCGCCACGGCCGCTCATCGCGTGGATGGCTTTCGCGAACAGGTCCTTGCCGGTGCCGGCCTCGCCGGTCAGCAGGATCGACGCTTCCGTCGCGGCCAGCGCCCGTGCCAGCCGCGTGGATTCGCGCATCGCCTGGCTGGCGGCCACGACGCCGGGGATCGGCTCCGCGCCGGGCACGTCGGCATGCCGCGTGACGCGGCGCGATTCGCGCAACAGCGCGACGAAGGACACCGGATCGACCGGCTTGACCAGATAGTCGCTGACCGGTCCGGACACGGCCCGGGCGGCGCTCTCGACGCTCGGGTGACCGGTGACGATGGCGACCCGCCCGTGTCGACCGGGATCGATCTCGGCGAGCAGGTCCAACCCCGATCCGTCGGGCAGATGGATATCGAGCAACAGCACGTC
>Ga0207841_1000483_pt1 | contig 10655 bp, 11 predicted proteins | sample HigsolmetaGSP18D_FD_184846 | JGI IMG/M metagenome (GOLD analysis project Ga0207841, IMG submission 184846) | High solid enriched microbial communities from the Joint BioEnergy Institute, USA - SP1-8-D (SPAdes) | ecosystem: Engineered > Bioreactor > SSF (Solid state fermentation) > Aerobic >... | reverse complement strand
TACCGCTTGTCCGTGAAATCACACGTGTCGCCTACGAAGTAGGTGCTACGCAAGTATATGTACAATGGTCTGATGATGAGATGACGAAAATCCGTTATTTCGATGCACCGGAAGAGTCGTTTGATACGTTCCCGGATTGGTTAAAGGCACGTTATGACCAACTGGCAGAAGAAAAGACAGCATTCTTATCGGTCGTCAGTGAAGATCCAGATTTATTGAATGGCGTTGATTCGAGTCGAATCACACGTGCGAATAAAGCAGCCGGCGTTGCGCTCGCCAATTGGCGTAAGTTCGTCATGAGTGACAATGTAAGCTGGTGCGTCGTAGCAGCTCCTTCTGAAAGCTGGGCGAAAAAAGTGTTCCCTGATTCAGAGACACCGGTCGATGAACTGTGGGCAGCTATTTTAAAGGCAACACGTGCCGATCAAGCAGATCCAGTTGCTGCATGGGCAGATCATGATCATAATCTACGTTCAAAAGCAAAATTCCTGACAGAGAAGAAATACAAAACATTACACTACACAGCTCCAGGGACAGAACTATCGATCGAATTACCAGAACGACACGTCTGGTTAGGTGGCGGTGGTCCGAATGCAGATGGTGTCGATTTCATCGCGAATCTGCCGACAGAGGAAGTGTTTACGTTACCGAAAAAGACAGGCGTCAATGGTCACGTCTCTAGTACAAAACCACTTAGCTATAGCGGAAACTTGATTGACGAGTTTACGCTTTGGTTCGAAGATGGAAAAATCGTCAAAGCAGAAGCAAAACAAGGACAAGAAGCACTTGATGATTTGATTTCACTTGATGAAGGTGCGCGATACCTCGGAGAGGTCGCGCTCGTACCACACCGTTCGCCAATTTCAGACTCGGGTATTTTATTCTACAATACACTGTTTGATGAAAATGCGTCATGTCACTTAGCGATTGGCCGGGCGTACTCGACGTGTCTCGAAAATGGTCCAAGCCTTTCAGCGGAAGAACTAGAAGCACAAGGAGCAAACGATTCGATGACTCATGTTGACTTCATGATTGGGTCAGCGGAGCTATCGATCGAAGGAGAACTTGCAGATGGCACGCGTGAATCAGTCATGCGTGACGGAAGCTGGTCCATCTAAACGAACAAAAAGGTGAGTCCGAATACGGAACTCACCTTTTGTATAAGATTATTGATTACGCTTCTTCACCGATAATTTTCACTTCTGTCTCAAGTAAAATACCGAATTTTTCTTGAACGGTTTCTTGTACATGACGAATGAGCGCAATATAATCGGATGCTGATGCATTCTCGACGTTGACGATGAAACCAGCGTGTTTCTTTGAGACTTCAGCACCGCCGATACGTGTTCCTTGTAAGTTACTATCTTGAATCAATTTACCTGCAAAATAGCCTTCCGGACGTTTAAAGACACTACCACAAGAAGGATACTCGAGTGGTTGTTTTGTTTCTCGCTTATGCGTTAAATCATCCATGACTTCCTTGATGAGTGCTGGGTCACCTTCAGTTAAGGCGAATCGACCTTCGAGGATGATGTATTCTTTCTTTGAAAAGCAGCTCGTTCGATATCCGAGTTCGAGTTCATCATGCGAAATATTCAATAGTTCGCCTTGTCGTGTCAAAACAGTCGCGCTATGCAAGCAGTCTTTGACTTCACCACCATATGCGCCTGCATTCATGATCAAAGCGCCACCAATCGTTCCTGGAATCCCGCAAGCGAATTCAAGACCGCTGAGCTGATGCGCGTAAGCTACACGAGAAGCTTCGATGATCGCAGCACCACTTTGAGCGACGAGTTCATGTCCCTCGACCGAGATGTCAGTTAATCTCTCGAATGAGAGAACGATTCCACGAATGCCGCCGTCACGGACGACGAGATTTGATCCATTTCCAAGCAATGTCAAAGGAATATCTTGTTCGTAAGCATATCGGACGACAAAAGCCGTTTCTTCATAAGAGGTTGGAATTATGAATAAATCTGCGATTCCACCCATTTTTGTATACGTATGATTTTTTAAAGGCTCATTAATTAGTACGGACTCTTTTGAAATTCCTTCATACAGTCCTGTCATTACTTGTTCAGTCATTATGGTCTCAGTCCTTTTCATGAATTCCTATCCAGCGCTCATGCGCTCAAAATATATTTTAACATTAATCGTGTAGTCATTGTTCAACATACTGTTCCCAAAATACCGACTTATGCCGGGAATTGCAAGCAGTAGAGAGTGAATGTCATCGATTAGTAATGAAAAATATCACACGTAGAGCATTATTATGAAGAGGAATGAAGCGAAAAGAACTCGGGAAAAGGGAAGTATAAAAGGAGGCGATTATGATGGAAAGTGAACGTTTATGGATGCGACCATTCGAAGAAGAAGATTTCGATTTTTATAAGTCGCTTGTCCAAAACGAGCGCGTCATGCGCTATATCAACGGTGGTGTTGCCTTAAGCGAAGAAGAAGCAAGAGAATGGTTTGAACGGCAATTAGAGCGCTATTCGGACGAAAGACAAACTGGATTTTTGCTCCTATTTAAAAAGGAAACGGACGAGCCGATTGGTTTCGCAGGCTTACTCATCCAAGAAGTAGATGGAGTTGAAGAACTAGAAGTCGGTTATTGGCTCGAACCGAAGCACTGGAAAGTCGGTTATGGTCGTGAAGCAGCAAAATATCTGATGATGGAGGCCTTCAATCGAGGACATGATCGAATCATCTCGATCATTCACCCTGACAATCATGCTTCTCAAAATGTCGCGCGAGCGAATGGGCTGAACTGGGAAAAAGATACGGTTTTTAGAGATATACCTGTTACCATTTATGCTGGGCAACTATCGCGACTTTATCGTCACTAATAGAGGAGAGTTTTTATGTACGAATTTACATTTGAGTCTTTTCATCATATGACACCAGATACATTGTATGCACTCTTGAAACTACGAACGGATATCTTCGTCGTCGAGCAGAACTGCGCTTATCCAGAACTAGATGATCAAGATCAACAAGCGATGCATCTGATCGTACGTGATGAGAGTAACCGGATCGTAGGATGTCTACGGATATATGAGCATCCGAAAAAAGGAACGGCGATCGGACGGGTAGCCGTTCATCGTTCTCATCGGTCTGCTGGGTTAGCGAGACAAATGATGCAAAAAGCAATGACTCATTTACAAGCGGAATCTGCGATCTACTTACAAGCACAAGCACACTTAGAAGGATTTTACGGATCGTTTGGTTTCCGGACTGTATCCGAACCTTATTTAGAAGATGATATTCCTCATGTGGATATGCAATTTCACGCAAATGATTTAAAAAAAGACTTCACGTCGTCGATTGATGAACCGATGAATAAGTAGAATGAACTTTTCTCGGAGGTGGATCAGTCATGAAGAAAGTGCTGGTCATTTTCGCTCTTAGTTTAATCGGTATTCTGTCTTTAGGAGTCGGTATTTCGTATGCTCAATTGCAAGGGAACTATCGTGATTCTGAAAAAGAATTGATGACGATTTTAGAGCGGCAACATGATTTATCGGCTTCCTCCTTTCTTGAAGTACGCGCATCCTTTTCATTACAACATCGACAAATCATACACGTTCGCCTTCGTGGCGAGCCTGCTATCACATACGAATTCATTCAACCGAAGGATGAAATCGAATATCATGGGTCTGTCGGTACAAGTGTTGAAAAGACAGGGAAACAAGATGCCGTCTTTCGAAACGCTCATCTCAAAGTCGGTGAAAAATAGAAAATGGGGAATCTTCCTGAAACAACGGAAGATTCTCCATTTTTTGCTTTCAAGACGGTAGGATATTGCGTACACTACGAAGAGATACTGGAATGAGGAGGTCGAGGGAATCATGTGGAAACCCTTTACGAAGAACCAATCAATTGCACCGGCACTACAAGCCTTTCGGGAGCTTGACGTCGAAACATTTCGGGTGCATGTTACTCAACTGAATGATGTGGAACAACAAGCTTTACAGTTTATTAAGCGATCACTAGAACTGGATTCACCTGCTCATTTAAAATTAGCGCTTGAGATGAAACAACCACTCGTCGAAGTCGATCGTCTTTTTCAAACGCTCGTTACTTGTCAACATCGCCATCAACTACTCGAAATGCTGCTTGCATACGGTCTTGACGCCAATCAAATCCATACACTTGAAGGTCATCGTTCCATCGTCCGGCAACCCCTTCACTTTCCGGTAGGTCTATATGCAGCGCGTCATCCGGAGCTATGGGCACTTATCGCTGAAACATTGGATTTCACCTATACGATGCATCTTCAACGCAGTGATCAATTCATGGAGACACATGAATTAAATCTACTGGACCTCGTCTTATTACTTGATATCGAAGAAGAGTTGACGATTTTGGTGCTTGATCAGCTAGGTGAATGTAAGGCGACCGTTGGACTTGCAGAACGATTGCAACGTCCGTCTTCACCGTTGTTGCTGAAGACAATCGAGGCGAATGCTTATCTTCCGACATTTGTTTACGCTAAACATTACTTCCCATTCTACGCGTTAATTGGACGGCAAACGAGCCTGTTCCAATCTTTATTAAATCGTGTAATGCAAGAGGCTGATTCCTCTAAAGTCTGCGAGGATGCATTACTCGCTTTTCATAATCATCAACCTGGACTCGCTTTAACATGGGGAGATGCTTACATCGAACAGTTGTACGAAATGGGTTTAGTACTTCGCGAAATGGGTCATGTTGACTTTGGGAGAGTGGATGCGGAGTATGTGTTACCTGAATACAGAAAAATCGTCGACCGATTAAATAATTAACGGAGGTTGATCCGTACTGAACGTATGCCAATGAGAGGTTAACTGGATATCGCAAAACATCGAGGGGTGATACAGTCGCAGTACATCCTGCTGTGTTGAAAGAAAAAAGACTTCAAATGTTTGGATGTTCGTACGTCTTAATTTTTCTTGAAACGTGTGAAGGATGCGGCTACCATATCCTTGACGTCGCAGTTCAGGGAGACAAGTGATCTCAAGAAGACGGATGCTCTGACCCTGTTTTTGGAACAAAAGTGTACCGACGATTAGTTGTTTATCATAGACTAGATAAGGAATCGCTTTTCGTTGAATTAACTTTTCTAAATCAGAAATCGTATAAGGAAAAAAGTGATGTGTTCCTTGCATGGCATCGTTACGAAGCGCAAGATAAGTATCTTGATTCTGTGCATGAACAGCTTTCAGACGTAGAGTAGCAGGTTGCCCTTCTGAGAGTCCGATTAAACGAAATTGTTCGGCATATAGACTATAGCCAAGCTCTTTCCAAATCGAGGTTAAAGAAAGATCATTCGGCGGGGATACTTGTACATGAATCTGTTGGCATCCTCGTCGAATGACATGTGTATGTAACGAAATAACTAGACGACGAAAGGCTTTGATATCATGAAAGGCACCGTTCGTAAAGTGAGCGACGTCATGTACGACATGATACCCAAGCGTAGCTTGTACCTGACCGGATTCTAGGTAGATCCATTGACAATCTTCAAGAGGCTGAAAAAATGAAAAATCATATGCCTTTTGGTGGTGCTGCAGAAGTTGATGGACGTGTCGCCTTTGAACATGAGACAATTGATTATAATAGATAACAGGCAAATTAAGTTCCTCCTTTAGCAAAGTGAAGATGAAAGCATCTTGCTTTTATATTACAGGAAATAAAAGGTATTTATATATTCTGTTTCAAATAAAAAGTAGATGGATTCCTGAAGATAAGAAAGAATCGAGGCAAAAATATCATGAAGTATCTCTGGATCGTCATTGGTTTGTCGGGGTGGCTACTTAGCGTAGATGCGTTGGTAGTAGAAGCACGCGATTACGATGAACCAGGCGTGAGCAGTTCGACGACATATGGCAATTATGGAACGGAAGATCATATCATCGTTGATCGGAAAGAACCGATTTATGAAGGATTCGATTCACCGAACGACATGGCATTCTTATTTGCTTGTATTGCTTTACTGGCAACGGTTGGGCTTGGAATCGTCAATGCTTCCGATTGAGATGAATCTCTTTAAGCGATTAGAAATCAACAAAAAAGTAAGTGGCGAGTACATCGTCACTTACTTTTTTTGTTGGTCACGTATGTCTAGGAAGAGAACATTCCTTAAAAATGAATTCGTTTTTTTCGACCGACGCGTGCCATTCGTTCGTGCTCTTGTTCAAGTCCGGCACGTTCGAGGAGATCAAGATAATAGCGGAAAGGAGTCGAACGATGCGAAAAGTATGGAATGTACTCTGTAAAAAGCATCGTCTCTGCGCGTTCTAACGCTCGTAGCGAGATAAGAGCATGCAGTTCCGCAAAGCGAATTTCTTGATAGGTGGACAAGGCATCTGCATCAATCCGAACATGAGATTGTAGTTTTTTTGCATGCATGTTCAGGCAATTGATGTACGCTTCTTGATGTTCTGCTTTCTCGCAGTGGGCAAGTACGGCAAGCAGAAGATCACTGCGCTCGGTGTCAACGTCCATCGGAACTTTTAAGGCGGTGTAGAGAGCACGGTCCATCCACTCGACACCATGACTATCATTTTTGTAATAGCCGACCAATTCTTGAAAAAAGTCGACTTGGGAGACTTTTAATAATCGAAAGGGATCATTACTTAAAAATAAAGGTTCTTCCCCGGCAGCTGACGAAAGAAGAAAGAAAAATTCTTCAAAAGCAATCCGAGTTCCATTTTTTCGATGGGCATAGTGGCGCAAATGCTTGAGCAGGCGCTTCGCGGTGATATACCAATTCTTTTGTTCGCGAAGTGGTACGATCGGATTTGGCTCAAGATACTGCAAGTCGTATGCTAATTGAACGAACCGTTCCGTCTGAGCAATCGTCTGTTCGACAGTTGGTTGTTCTTGTTCTTTTTGCAAATCCTTGTACTTCATGAACTGTGTCAACATGGCATCAAACTCTTTTTCTTCGATGACTTGTCTCGGAAGTTGACGATAGATTTCGACGATGATATCGCGAAGGGTCGTATCGCCATACTGTTCCAGTAAGAGCCGTAGTTTCCGTATTCTCATGATCGCCCTCCTTCGCAAAAAAAGCACAGCACGACACTATTCATTTCCCGCTTTTTTCATAAACCGAACCTCTTCATTTGCGCTTTTTAGTCAGAGACGACTATCTTAAATAAGAAAGCTACTTACAGAAGGGGACGATTACTCATGAATGAAACGATTCAACATTTACTAAACCATCGGTCAATCCGGAAATTTAAAGATCATCAATTAGATGAAAAGACGATTGAAACACTGATCCAGGCCGCGCAAGCTGCCTCGACATCATCGTACCAACAAGCGTACGCGATCATCGGTGTCGAAGATGAGGAATTAAAGCGGCAGCTGGTCGATGTCGCAAGTGGTCAACAATACGTTGCAGAGAATAGTTACTTCTTCGTCTTTTGTATGGATTACCATAAACATACGTTAGCAGCAGAACTAGCAGGAGGCGACGTGAGTCGGACGATCGAGACGACGGAAGCGCTTGTCGTCGGTGCTGTCGATGCCGGACTAGCAGCTCAGAATTTAGTTGTAGCTGCTGAGTCGCTCGGATACGGAACGGTCTATATCGGCTCCCTTAGAAATGATGCCCGTCGCGTCAGCGAATTGCTACATCTTCCGGACCATGTCGTACCATTGTTTGGAGTTGCCGTTGGTCTTCCGGATCAACAACCCGGTAAAAAACCCCGCCTTCCGATGGATGCGGTCTTCCACCGGAATACGTATACTGATGACGATACGATGCGTGAGCTACTGACTCAATATGAAGAGTCGACGTCATCGTATTACGGAGAACGGACCGGTGGTCAACGGACAGAAGGGTGGGTCAAACAGATGGCTGCCTCGATGCACGAACCGAAACGGACGTATCTCCGCGATTTCTTGAAAGAGAAACAGATTGCAAAAGATTGATACGGAGGTATCTGAATGGCAGAACATCAACCACACCGCTCCCGCTTGGAGCGCCGACGCTTAGAGTTAGAAGAGCAGGCGAAAGAAGAAGAAGCATTCTCGTCGGAAGAACCAACCGCTCATGAACCATTCGAGAGACGACAGGAACCGATGACGTATCAGCGATATGTCGAAGAGCAACCACGAGATCGAAAAAGTTCATCGCGTCGTTCCGGGAACGGCGTACTCAAACAGATGGGACAGATGATTGGTCGCGTTGGTTCACGGTTATTTGCTAGCCGAGAACGCTCGAGACGTTCGAGGACGGCTGATCGGTCAGATCGATCCGTGCAGACGAATGCTGATGTATCTTCGCGAGAAGCTAAGCCCAAGAAAATCAAGAAAAAACGTCGTTTTAAACGAAAGATTATTGGACTATTCTTGCTGTTACTGATTGCGTTTGTTCTTTTTGCCTCACAACCGTTTACGTTCTTATTGATCGGTAGTGATGCACGACCAGGGGAATCCTTGCGTGGGTCACGTTCGGATTCGTTGTCGGTCATGCAATTCATTCCACTCTCTCGAACGATTCAATTGACATCGATTCCTCGAGATACGTATACACCAATTTCCTGTGAGAATGGAAAGAAAGATAAAATTACGCATGCTTTTGCTTTTGGTGGCGAAGAGTGTACGCAAGAGGCTGTTTCTGGTCTACTCGATGAAGAAATCGATGGGAAGATCGTTATTTCCTTTGATAGTTTCATCGGATTAGTGGATCAAATCGGCGGAATCGACCTTGTCTCGACAGGAACATTCTCTGAGCAGGATGCGAGTGGGAAAGCAAATCAGTATTCATTCCAGAAAGGGAAGGAATACCATATGGATGGCGCGATGGCACTTGCCTATTCGAGACATCGAAAAACGGATAATGACGGAGCACGTGCGAATCGTCAGTCCGAAGTCATTCAAGCTGTAGCGACACACTTATTGAAACCGACTGGTTGGTCAAAAATCCCAGCAGCGCATACGTATATGAAAGAAGAGATGAATCTCGATTTGAGTGTACGTGAGATGGCTACGGCAGGATTATCTCTTGCCTTGATGTCAGAACGAAAACATTATGAAATTGAAGCGGTTAGTCAACGACTGAACGGAATTTTTTATGACCTACCGGATGAAAAGGCGTTGCAAGAATTACGGGATCGTCTCGATACGACGTTCTATGGAACATTGAAGAACTGAAGTGGAGGGGTTTCCTATCGGTCATTGCGGGTATAAATTGATGTACGTTGCTCCTTTAGTGGATCGTTTAAGTGATGTCCGAAATCAATGATTTTCGGACACGACATCCTAACATTCCACGAAGGTGACTAACTTATCGAGGAGGGACCCCCCATATGAAAGTACTAGTCGTAGGTGCATCCGGTACGATTGGAGCGCGCGTCGTCAAATCGCTTGCCAAGGGTCATCAGGTCACGGTCATCGTTCGTCACGAACATTTGGTGGAACGATTCGAAAAACTCGGTGTAAAGGCTCATTATGTCGACATCGAAACAGAACTCGAAAAAGTCATTGAGCACGGAGTCGCAGGACAGGATGCAGTCATTTGTGCGGCAACCGCAGGAGTAGACGGTGAAGCGACAGAAATTGAACTGCTGGATCGGACGGTTGCCTTAAAAACAATCGATGCAGCGAAAAAAGCGCGTGTCCGTCACTTTGTGTTATTGAGCGCTTATGGTGCAGATCGACCTGAGCAATTTAAGAAAGATGTCTATCCGTTCTATGCTGCTAAAAATGCTGCAGAAGAACAGATTGAACATAGTGGTTTGACGTATACGATCATTTGTCCCGTAGCCATCACAACAGGTGAAGGGCGTGGTTTGATTGAAGCGGATGAAGATCTAAAAGATACGAAAGACGCGACGATTTCGGAAACGGATGTCGCATCGATCCTCGTTGCCTCTGTCGATAATCGATCGGTATTCAATCGACGTCTAGAAGTCAAGGAAGGAAAGACGTCCTTGAACGAAGCTTTAGGTGGAGCAGAAGCAGTCGGTAGCGTCAAAGATAATCGTCAAGTCAAAAAACAACTTCCACGTTTTAACTAACGGTTGAATCGTTTAAGAATTTAATCTTATAAATGAAGCGAACTCTTTTGGCATATGAGGCAGAAGAGTTCGCTTTTTTGTTGATAAAAGAATAAGGACGAAAAGAGGAAGTCTGCTACACTAAACAAAGAAGGAGGGGATTAGATGTGAAAAAAACGCTGATCTATCTGATCCTAGCGATTGCAGTCATTGGTATTGCCTACCAAGGTTATCGTACATATGACGCAAAGCAGTCGAAAGTGGAACAACAACAAAAACAAGCATCACAAGGTGGTCTAGAAGTCGGGATGAAAGCTCCGAATCTATCTTTGCGTCAAGAAGGAAAAACCATCGATCTAGACGAAATCAATCATGATGTCTTTGTCATTAATTTTTGGGCAACGTGGTGTCCACCTTGTAAACAAGAGATTCCAGAACTAAATGCCTTTTCTCAACATACAGATATACCGGTTTACGGAATCAACGTTACGACATCAGAGCGACGTGTTTCGGATGTCGCGGATTTTTTGAAAAAAACACCTGTGGAATATCCTGTGTTATATGATCGGGAAGGAACGTCTGAGGATGCGTATCGTCTTGTAGCAATGCCAGCAACCTATGTATTAGACCAGAAAGGAACGATTCTCGCGAAACACGTCG
>Ga0207841_1000479_pt1 | contig 10727 bp, 8 predicted proteins | sample HigsolmetaGSP18D_FD_184846 | JGI IMG/M metagenome (GOLD analysis project Ga0207841, IMG submission 184846) | High solid enriched microbial communities from the Joint BioEnergy Institute, USA - SP1-8-D (SPAdes) | ecosystem: Engineered > Bioreactor > SSF (Solid state fermentation) > Aerobic >... | reverse complement strand
ATAATCCCATTGCCGCCGCTAAATTCGCTGCATTGAATTCACCAAGTAGAGCTGTCGGCACACGCGTCGTCGTCTCATCGATGCGTACGTTAACGGTATCCGTCAGCCACTCGACTGCGATTTGTGATGTTCGATTCGGTTGAGTCGTATACCAAATGACCGGTTGTAAAGGAGCGGCTTCTCGCATGATGCGACTCCAACCATCTTCCCGATTCAAAACAATCGCCCGTCCACTTGACGTAGCGACTTGTTTGAACAACAAGGCTTTCGTCTTTGCGTAATCTTCCATTGAATGATGATAATCGAGGTGGTCATGCGTCAGATTCGTAAAGGCTGCTGAATGGAAGGATACTCCCTCCACTCGACCTTCAGCCAGTGCGTGAGAAGACACTTCGATGATACAATCCGTCACACCTTTTTCGACCATTTCAAACAATAATCGATGCAAGATGATGGCTTCAGGCGTTGTATTGGGTGTCTCAATGAGCTCCTCATCAATTCGTGCGCCGACCGTGCTGATCATGCCGGCCTTCACACCTGTTGCTCGAAAGAGATCGTAAGCCAATTTTGTCGTCGTCGTTTTTCCGTTCGTCCCCGTCACGCCGTAGACGCGCATTTTCCGACTCGGTTGATCGTAAAAGGCATCTGCTACTTTTCCGGCAGCTATCTTCGTATTTTCGATTAGGATGACAGGAATCGTCACGTCCTTTAAGTCTTCTTCTGCTAAAATGGCAGCTGCTCCGTTACGTTCAGCTTCCTTTGCATACTGGTGACCATCTACCGTATAGCCGCGAACACAAATAAACAGACTTCCTGGTATCACTTTTCGTGAGTCTGTCTCAATACTCGTAATCATCAGATTAGGATCTGTTTGCAAGTTGAAAAGTGATACTAATGATGATAAAGATTTCGGGCGTGACCTCATGATGTTTGCTTCCCTTCTTTGTTCCAAAATTCGCTTTGTTTTGATCAAATATAAATGACTTGGTGCATCATGTGTATATCTTCAGCTAAACTTCAGATGAGCATGTTACAACTAATAATGAGGTGAACGATATGACGCATATCTTAATTGCAGAAGATGAATACGATATCCGGGAACTACTAACAGAATTATTGAACTCTAATGGATACGTAGTATCTAGCGCAGCAAATGGCATGGAGGCCTTACAACTTTACCGATCAGGCTCGTTTGACTTAATCATCTTAGATATCATGATGCCTTTCTTCGATGGTTTTGAGGTCGCACGCCATATTCGTAAAGAATCACGAACTCCGATAATTTTTTTAACCGCTTTACAAGATGAGGAAAACCAAGTGAAAGGATTTGACCTCGGGATTGATGATTACATTGCAAAACCGTTTTCCCTTCGCATCTTACTCAGACGAATCGAAGCAATCATCCGACGTATACAATCAAATGAAGAAGAATCACTCTCATTTCGAGAGATTACCCTTTTTCCCTCAAGCTATAACGTGTTCATTTCCGGAAATCCGACAACATTAACACTTAAGGAATTTCAAATTCTTCATTTATTACTTGAACATCCCGGTCGCGTACTTGAACGCGAACAGCTAATTCAGCAACTTTGGGGTTTTGATGCGCTTGGGGATACACGTTTTTTGGATACACACATTAAAAATCTACGAAAGAAAATAAATGTACCTTATATCCAAACGGTGAAAGGAGTCGGCTATAAGCTTGAAACATCTAGTTAAGCGTCAACGAATCACTGCTAAATTATTTCTTTTGACGATGAGTTTACTCATCGTCGCCGTCCTCTCGACGGTCGGTTTTTTATACGCCTCGTTGCCTTCGTATTATCAATCCTATCGAGAAGAACAATTTCATTCGGCGATGATATCGATTGAACAAAAGAGTAAAGAACGCTCAATCGAAGAAACCCTTCCATTGCTTGATCAACTGACAGACAAAGGAATTCGCTTTTCCTTGTGGACGGAGGACGATCAACTCTTATATGCACCCGGTTTTGGTCGTGGACCGATTCGTCGCACTGCCGATAACTCTCCTGCCGGAACGATTCAGGCTTCGATTCCACTTCAACTGAACAATCAAACAGTCGTTCTCGATGCAGATCAAATGATTCAACCGATTGACGAGGTTAAAACCGTTTTGTTGAAGTTAGCGCCTTATGTCATTTTTCCACTTCTATTATTAGCCGGTCTTGCCGCCTATCTTTACTCACGAACCATTTCTAGACCCCTACTCTCGATCAATCAAGCGACGAAGGAATTAGCAAACCTCGACTTTTCTGTCCGGACGCATCATCACTCGACAGATGAACTCGGTGATCTATCAAGAAACATTAATCAGCTCGCTACAAAACTCGAGGTGACGATGGATTCTTTACATGCCTCGAATGAACGCCTTCGTTTAGAAGCAGAAAAAGATCGACAACGTGACGCCGAGCGAAGACAGCTATTTCTCGCCATCTCTCATGAGTTAAAAACACCTGTTACGATCATCAAAGGTCAAGTGGAAGGGATGCTCTTGAATCTCGGCGTCTATCGCGATCGCGATTATTACTTGGAACGTGCTGGTCAAGTGATTGAAAACATGGAGAGTCTAATAGCAGCATTGCTCGAAGTCGCGCGTGTTGAACAAATGGCACTCCATTTCGAGGAAACGAATCTTCGTCTTCTACTCGAACAACAACTCGATCAATTCGGGCAACTCGTTCATGATCGACAATTACGCGTGATTTCACCTGAGGAAGACTGGAACGTCACTACGGATCGACACTTGCTGGAGCGTGCTTTTCATAACGTGTTGATGAATGCAATCTCGTATACGGCTCCCGGTGGAACGATTCTCATTGAATTGACTCGTGAACGAAGCGGTGTGACGTTAACGATTACTAACTCTCCGACCATTCAAGATTCAAGTGACACTGCAGCGTGGTTCCATCCTCTTACACGCGCCGAACAATCACGAAATCGAATTCATGGCGGCAGTGGTCTTGGTCTCTATTTAGTCCATCAAATCATGGATCGTTTAGATTTAAAGACGACCTTGACGGGAACTACCAATCAAGTACGATTCACAACCTTTTTCGAAACGACTTCCTGATTTCCACTTGCCAAAAGTGTAATGAATATTCTATACTCCTTTAAGTTAACTAGTTAACTTAAAGGAGGTTTTTTTATGTCATCCAAACAGGAAGACATTCTTGGACAACTGTCAAAAGTTGCTCGTCTCGTCAAACGAGATATCGACGCCACATTAGCTCAATATTCTTTACACACGGGACAATGGGCTCTCTTAAAGGCAGTGTCGTTACTTGAACCGGTTTCACAAGTCACCCTGTCGAAATACTTAGTCATCGAAAAGCCAGCCGTCACAAAAACAGTCGCCCGATTAGAAGAATTAGGATTCATCCATCGACAAAACGTAGGACGTCATCGCCTGGTCGAATTGACCTCACAGGCACGCGACTTATTTCAGACGATTGATGCATCCGTCCAACAAGCACATCGTACATTTTTGGATGAATTATCGCCAGAAGACCAGTATTCCTTAGAACGTCTGATGACTCAGCTACTTCTTACCCATCGTCCAGTCGAACAGGAGGAATCATCGTGAACCGTTTATTTCACCGGCATTACGTGACGACATTACTTGTCAATCTCTTATTATTTATAACGTTTTACTTATTGAATGCGTCCCTACCTCTACTCGCTGCTCAAAAATTCGAGGTTTCACAAGGATCACTCGGATGGGTCGTGACGGCATTCGTACTCGCAACGGTCTGCTCACGTCCATTGATTGGTCATTGGCTCGATCGATACGAACTGAAAAGGATGTTACTATTATCAGCTAGTCTGTTTACCCTCTTTAGCTGTCTCTACTTGATCATTCTCCCGATTGAGTCATTCGGTCTATTACTCATCATTCGTGTGTTACATGGATTCAGTTTCGGTATGATCTCTTCTTCACTGAGTTTAAGTGTCACGACTTTGATTCCTAAGCAACGTCAAGGTGAAGGAATGGGTTACTTCGTCCTCTCGATGAATCTCGCTTCCGTTCTCGGTCCTGTCATCGGATTAACGTTGATTGCTCATGATGTCATTGTCTGGTATTTCATGACAGTTGCTTTGCTCGCCATCTGTTCATTTCTTTTCGTGATCCGTTTACCCTTGACGAGCAGTCATATTCCGCAAATGTCACCATTTCGACTCCGTCAATCGCTTTTCTTAAACAGTCCCATTTTACTTCTGGCGACGAGCTTTGCGGGAATTGCGATTTCTAGCACTTCTGCATTTATCTCCTTATATGCCGATTCCATTCACCATGTGACGTATGCCTCTTATTTTTATGGACTGGCTGCGCTCGGTATGGTCGCCATTCGTCCGCTAGCAGGTAAACGGTTCGATCGAAAAGGACCAGCTTCCGTGCTTATTCCATCCTATGGACTGTATGCTGTTGGATTTTTAGTGCTTGGATTCTTTCCAACGCTTTATGGCTTGTTGTTCGCTGCCCTCATCATCGGCATCGGCTCCGCCTCCATCTTTCCAGGATTGCAGACGGTCATGTTGACGTATGCTGCTCCTGAACAAAAAGGCAAGGCCATCTCTACATTTTTCCTCGCCTATGATAGTGGCTTTGGTATCGGCGCTTTCCTGCTATCGGGCATTGCGGCAAAGACTGGATACTCGAATATGTTTTTAATCTGCAGTCTCGTCGTTGTCAGCAGCGGACTCTTATACGGGTATTCGAGACGTTCCTCCGCTACAGCAACCAATCAGGACATCGCCTCATAAGTAAAGAAGGGACTTCTCATCGATGGATGAGAGTCCCTTCTTTTAATACGTCCATTCGTTTTTTCAACGAGCAGGTATGGTCTGTCCTTCAACGATAGGTTTCTTTTCGACGAATCGTTGTTTTTTCAATTCAATGATTTGATCAGCAGCACGTGCGACTTCTGCTGAATGTGTTACTGCGATGATGCAACGATTGGCATCATGCGCTAGTTGCTGGAACAAACGAATGATTTCCGTAGCTGTTTTTTCATCAAGTGCTCCGGTCGGTTCGTCTGCCAATATGATTGGCGCTTCTGTCGCCAAAGCCCGCGCAATAGCCACCCGTTGCTGCTGACCACCACTCAACTGTAATACGTTCTTTTTCGCATGGGCTTCATCGATTCCGACCTGTTCCAGCAATTCAAGAGCTCGTTTTTTCTTCTCCTTAATCCGTTGTCCACTCAATTCAAGTGCGACGATGACATTGTCGAGAGCATGCATATAGGTTAATAAATTAAAGGATTGGAAGACAGTCGCTGCATGACGCGATCGATACGTCGTCAATCCAATTTTTCGCAAGTCACGTCCTTCATACTGTATTTGTCCTTCCGTTGGTGAATCCAATCCGCTGAGTAAACTTAGCGCAGTCGTTTTACCTGAGCCTGATTCTCCAAGAATTGCATAAAACCGTCCTGCCTCAAATTGCATCGATACCTCATTCAAGATTCGTTGTTGCTTTCCTGCTGATGTGTACGCATACGATACCTTTGTCATTTCTAAAGTCGTCATCTGATTAATCCTCCCGCAATAAGATTTCTTTTGGATTCATTCGTAATAACATAAGTGACGGTAATAAAACGGATAGAAAAACGATCAGACTACCGATTTGAACAACTTGCGTTAATGTCGCCCAGTCAATTTTCGTCGTCATCTCTGTAATTTGAGGAATGTTAGCGAGGAGTTGTTGTCCTCGACCACCCGGACCTCCGAATCCATCTGTCGCAACAGAGCTTGCCGCTTCTGTCACTTCACGATTTAATAATTGGTCCGTCATGAATTGTGATGTCATTCCTCCCGTCGCATATGTGATGAGAAAAGCAATTGCCGCAATCGTAAATGTTTCAACTAATAATTGCCCCATCAGCTTCGAGCGTTTTTCGCCCATTGCCATCAAGATGCCCATCTCTTTCCGACGTTCACGGACAGACAGCAAAATCAAAAGTGCCAGAATCAAACCGCCTGCGACACTAACGAGATATACAACTGATTTTGAGAAGGAAGCAACTTGTTCAATCGGTCCGACCATTTTCTGATAAGCCGCGTCATTCGCATCCAACGTGTATGTGTCCCAATCCACTGAAGAGATCGCTTTCGCCTTTTGTTTGAACGCCTCAATTTCAGACGGATCCTTTAGTGAGTAAACGACACTTGACGCACTTACTGTCCCATCCTCGGTTGTAAAGCCAGCAAGCGTCTCATTTGATACATACATTTGATTCATTGGATCCATGAATCCTGCAGCACGGAAACTCGCATCAGAACTCGCGTCTGTCGATGCAGAAAGCCCGATGATCGTCAATTTTTGCGTTTCATTCGTCGCCGTCGATTTCAGTTTGAAGGTATCTCCTACTTCAAGATCGTTTTCAGTTGCTAGATTTTCATCGATGACCACACTATTTTCTTTCGCCTCAGGCGTCACTCCTACACCATCAACGATTTTTAATGTTCCGTTCGAAAATGAATCAAGTAACTCCATGTTCGACACACCGTTCAACGAAAAGTCGGGTGTCGTCATTCCTTCTGGCATTTCACCACCTGGTCCACCACCTGTATTCGTTGATTCACTTTCAATCGGTTCAATATCGCTTGCCGTCGCCGTCGCTTGCGAAAGATAATTGGTTGACTTCACTGCATCTAGTTGTTCGATCGCTTCAACTTCTTTCATCGAAATCTTAACTTCCTCTGGTCTTCCACGTTCTCCAGAAGCTTGTCGCTCCTGCATTTGTTTTTGTCGATCGACTTGTAACGTCACGGTAGCCCCAAGTTCTTTTCTTGCCTCTTCTCCAGCTGATTTTGCTGCATTCTGAATCGCGAATCCTGACAGAACCAACGATCCGATAACCGTCAAAATAATCAACATGATCATTGTCTTTCCCTTTCGCGCAATAATACTCTTTCCAGCCCGTTTCAAAAAATTCATGTGTCCTGTTCCTCCTTTTATCGTCTGTATTCATCGTATGAAACGAATCTGTAGCTTGGCTGTAGTTCGACTGTAGCTTGAACGAAGAAACCGATTTTAAACAAAAAAAATGCAATTCTTTTCGGTTAAGAAAAGAATTGCATTGTTATCTTCACTCTGAAAAACCAGGTTATCATGACACTTTCAGAATGATTTATCTCTCGTTCACTTGTCCGATTACGCACGAAGTTCTGCGTTAAACGTTTCTTTCACTGCGTCGACGACACGTTGTTGTGCTGTCGTAATTTCTTCATCTACTAATGTTCGTTCCTTGTTTTGGTAACGAAGAGAGAACGCGAACGATTTTTCATGTTCGCCAACGTTTTCTCCTGTGTAGACATCGAATAATTCGATTGCCTGCAGGAGCGGACCAGCCGCCTCTGTCATGACATCGACGATGGATTGTGCTGTCACTGATCGTTCGACGACGATCGCTAAGTCACGTGTCATCGATGGGAAACGTGAAATTTCTGAATAGACCTGTTCTTCTTTCGAGCGTAACGCCATCGCTTCTAATTCAAAGACATACACTTCTTTTAGACCGTACTGTTCTTTTGACAGACCCGGATGTACTTGACCGACGAAGCCGATTGCTTCTCCATCAAGAAGGATCCGCGCAGTACGTCCTGGGTGCATCGATGGAATGTTTGCTGCTTCAAACGTCAATGTGATGCCAGATGCAGATGCGAGTGTCTCGACGATTCCTTTGATAACGAAGAAATCCGTTTTAACAAGTGTTCCGTGAGCACGATGTTGTTCTGACACACCCACTGCGACGCCACCAATCATTTCTTGTTCGATTGGAAGTGTCTCAAGCGAAGCATCTCGTTGTAGATACACACTACCGAGTTCGTAGAACGCAACGTCAGCATGCTGTCGAGCGACGTTATGTTGTGCGACTTCAAGCAATCCTGGAATGAGTGATGTCCGCAGTGTCGAACGTGCTTCACTGATCGGCATCGCTAGCTTGACCGGATGTAGATCTTCCCGTTCATTGAATTGCATCGCCCGTTGCTCACTCGTCAACGAATACGTGATCGCTTGCGAAAGACCTGCCCCCAGCAATGTTCGACGTAATTGACGACGAAGGACGTTGCGTTTGGGTAAGAAACCACGGCTTGCTTCAGACGGTAGGCTTGAAGTCAATGCATCATAACCATAGAGCCGTGCGACTTCTTCTGACAAATCAGCTGGAATTTTCAAGTCTTGACGACGAGTCGGTACACTAACCGTCAAGGCATCCCCCGATAGCTCAACTCCGAGACCGAGACGTTCAAGTAACGTTTGCATGACCGTTCCTTCAATCTCCATCCCTAAACGGTGATTGATGTACGAAACACTTGCTTCAATCAAATGATCGTCTAACTCAAGCGTTCCAGCTTGAGCGACGCCAGCTTGGACCGTTCCACCTGAGAGTTCAGCGATCAATGCTGCTGCACGATCAAGTGCTAACAAGACACGACGTGGGTCAACACCTTTTTCAAAACGCGCACTCGAGTCAGAACGGAGTCCAAGAACACGGCTCGTCTTCCGGACAGAAATCGGTGCGAAATAAGCAGACTCTAAAATAATCGATGTCGTATTTCCGTCCACTTCTGTATTCGCTCCACCCATGACACCAGCAAGTGCTACTGGGCGTTCTCCGTCTGTGATGACGAGCATCGAAGAATCAAGTGTCCGCTCAACTTCGTCTAACGTCGTAAATGCTTCACCTGCACGTGCTTGACGCACGACGATTTGTTTCCCGAGTTTTTCCGCATCGAATGAATGAAGCGGCTGACCTGTCTCAAGTAAGACGAAGTTCGTGACGTCGACGACGTTGTTGATCGGACGAATGCCATTTGCGATCAAGCGATTTTTTAACCAAGTCGGTGATTCTTGAATCGTCACCCCTTGGATTTCTCTTGCCGCGTAGAACGAGCAGTCTTCTGAATCAAGCGTCACGTTAACTGTCGTCGCAGATTCTGCTTCTTTGACATCAACGACTGGGAACGTTGGTGTTGTATCATAAAGCGCCGCTACTTCGTGTGCGACACCATACATGCTGAGGCAATCCGAACGGTTCGGTGTCAAGCCAAGTTCGAGGATTTCGTCACGTAGACCGAGTAATTCTAAAACATCTTGTCCCGGTGTAACTAGTTCACGGAACGTATGGATCCCGTCCTGCTCGTCTTCCCGGATATATTTCTTTTCGAATCCGAGTTCTTCGAGTGAACAGATCATCCCTTCTGAGACGACACCGCGCAATTTGGCACGTTTGATCTTAATGCCTGGTAAGCGAGCTCCGACACGCGCGACGATGACATCTTGTCCTGCTTCGACGTTCGGTGCACCACAAACGATTTGAACGGGTTCTTCTTGTCCGATGTCAACTGTCGTAACGTTCAATTTATCTGCTTCTGGATGTTTTTCTTTCGTTAACACACGTCCGACGACGATGTTATTCAACGCCTCATCCCGGACATCGACGCCTTCGACTTCGATTCCACTCTTTGTAATTAAATCAGCCAAGTCCTGTCCTGAAATATGACTGACATCCACATATTCGTTTAACCATTGTTTTGAGACTAACATCTGCGTTCCTCCTTAAAACTGTTCGCTGAAGCGAACGTCATTCGTATAGAAGTGGCGAATATCATCGACACCGTATTTCAACATGGCAATCCGTTCGATTCCCATACCAAAAGCGAATCCTGACATTTTCGTACTATCGTACTCTGCCATTTCAAGAACATGCGGATGAACCATTCCAGCTCCCAAAATTTCAATCCAGCCTGTTTGTTTACAGATGTTACATCCCTTACCGCCACACTTGAAACAAGAGACGTCGACTTCAACTGAAGGCTCCGTGAACGGGAAGAAACTTGGACGTAAACGGACTTCACGTGCTTCACCGAACATCTGCTTCGCAAATGCTTCAAGCGTTCCTTTTAAATCAGCCATCGAAATCGATTCTCCGACGACTAGCCCTTCGACCTGCATGAATTGGTGAGAGTGCGTCGCATCATCTTCATCTCGTCGATAGACTTTACCTGGGCAAAGAATGCGGATCGGTTCACCTTTAGAAGCGAGCATCGTCCGAGCTTGAACTGGCGACGTATGTGTCCGCATCAAAATTTCTTCCGTAATGTAGAACGAGTCTTGCATATCACGTGCCGGATGATCCTTCGGTAGATTCAACATCTCGAAATTGAAGAGATCTTGCTCAACTTCTGGTCCTTCAGCAATCGTATAACCGAGCCCGACGAAGATATCTTCGATTTCATCTGTCACTTGTTGTAGCAAATGCGCGTGACCGACTTTTTTCGGACGTCCTGGTAATGTGACGTCAATCGCTTCTGTTGCGAGTTTTGCATCCATTTCCTGTTGTTTAACAGCTGTCAAACGTTGTTCGAGTTGCTCTTGAATTGCTTGACGGACTGTATTTGCGATTTCACCGACGACTGGTCGTTCTTCCGCCGATAGCTTACCCATTCCTCGAAGTACTTCTGTAATAGGTCCCTTTTTTCCGAGATACTTAACTCGGACATCATTGAGTTCTTTTTGTGTTGTTGCTTGATCGACTAATGTCAATGCTTCATCGCGTAATGCTTCTAATTGCTCGCGCATCTTTCCCACTCCTTTAGTTGAAGACATAAAAAAACGTCCCTCCGGCAAATGCCGAAGGGACGATGTAAACACCGTGGTACCACCCTTGTTTGACTTTCCAATCGAAAAGTCCTCCAAT
>Ga0207841_1000477_pt1 | contig 10728 bp, 8 predicted proteins | sample HigsolmetaGSP18D_FD_184846 | JGI IMG/M metagenome (GOLD analysis project Ga0207841, IMG submission 184846) | High solid enriched microbial communities from the Joint BioEnergy Institute, USA - SP1-8-D (SPAdes) | ecosystem: Engineered > Bioreactor > SSF (Solid state fermentation) > Aerobic >... | reverse complement strand
GCGTGTCGCCCTGCACGACCTTCGCCAGCGCCGCGGCGATCTCGGCCGCCGGCACGTTGTGTTCGCGCTCGTAGCGCTCGACGAGGTCGCGGAAGATGCCCAGATCGCTGCCCGACAGCGCGGCGGAGATCTTGTCGAGGAACTTGCCGACGCGCGCCTCGTTGACGATCTCCACGCTCGGCAGCTGCATCTGCTCGATCTTCTGCCGCGTCGCGCGCTCGATTGCGCCCAGCATGCCGCGCTCGCGCGGGGCGACGAACAGGATCGCCTCGCCACTGCGGCCCGCGCGGCCGGTGCGGCCGATGCGGTGCACGTAGCTTTCGGTGTCGTAGGGGATGTCGTAGTTCAGCACGTGGCTGATGCGCTCCACGTCCAGGCCGCGCGCGGCGACGTCGGTGGCGACCAGCACGTCGAGACGACCGTCCTTGAGGTTCTGGATCGCACGCTCGCGCTGCTTCTGGTCGAGGTCGCCATTGATCGCCGCCGCAGACAGGCCGCGCGCCGCCAGCTTCTGCGCCAGTTCCTCGGTCGCCAGCTTGGTACGCGCGAAGATGATCATCGCGTCGAAGGGTTCGGCCTCGAGGATGCGGGTCAGCGCGTCGAGCTTGTTGACGCCGCTGACCATCCAGTAGCGCTGGCGGATGTTGGCCGCCGTCGTCGTGGTCGCCTTGATCGCGATCTCGACCGGCTCCTTCAGATACGTCTGTGCGATGCGCTTGATCTGGCTGGGCATCGTCGCCGAGAACAGCGCGACCTGGCGCGTCTCCGGCGTCTTCTTCAGCACGGCTTCGACGTCATCGATGAAGCCCATGCGCAGCATCTCGTCGGCTTCGTCGAGCACCAGCGCACGCAGTTCGGACAGGTCCAGCGAGCCGCGCTCGAGGTGATCGATCACGCGGCCGGGCGTACCGACGATGACCTGCACGCCGCGCTTGAGCGCGGACAGCTGCTGGGCATAGCCCTGGCCGCCGTAGATCGGCAGCACCTGGAAGCCGGGCATGAAGGCCGCGTACTTGTGGAACGCCTCGGCGACCTGGATCGCCAGTTCGCGGGTCGGCGCCAGCACCAGGGCCTGCGGCTTGCGCTGGGCGGGGTCGATGCGCGCCAGCACGGGCAGCGCGAACGCGGCGGTCTTGCCGGTGCCGGTCTGTGCCTGGCCGAGCACGTCCCGGCCGGCCAGCAGCGGCGGAATGGTGGCGGCCTGGATCGGCGACGGCGATTCGTAACCCACGCCCGCGAGCGCGCGCAGCAGCGGCTCGGGGAGGGCGAGATCGGTGAACTTGGGGGTGTCTGCAGGCGTGATGGGCGACTCGGCGCTCATGGTGCGGTCTCTCGTAGCGCCGGCGGTGGCCGGTCGGGGAACCGCATAGTGTAAACCGCGGGCCCGGTGCCGGCTTTCCGCCGCCGCCGGCGCCGGCGGTGTCGATGGCTGGCGTTCACGTCCGCGGGGGCCGGCAGGCGCAGGCTCTCGAAACCCCTTCGTGCATCCCCATATGCACGGGTTCGAAGTCCGAGGTTCCCCCATGATCCGCGTGCACCACCTGAACAATTCGCGCTCCCAGCGTGTGCTCTGGCTGCTGGAAGAGCTGGGCCAGCCCTACGAAGTGGTCCGGTATGCGCGCGACGCGAAGACGATGCTGGCGCCGCAGGCGCTGCGCGACGTGCATCCGCTGGGCAAGTCGCCCGTGGTCGAGATGGACGGGCGCCGCCTGGTGGAGTCGGGCGCGATCATCGAAGCGCTGGTCGATCGTTTCGACCCCGCGCACGACCTGTCGCCCGCACCCGACGACGAGGACGAGCGCCTGCGCTACCGCCAGTGGCTGCACTACGCCGAAGGCTCGGCGATGCCGCCGCTGCTGCTGTCGCTGGTGTTCAACCGCCTCCGCAGCGCGCCGATGCCGTTCTTCGCCAAGCCCATCGCGCGCGGGATCGCCGACAAGGCGATGCGGACCTTCATCGGTCCGCAGCTCAAGACCCATCTCGAGTACGTCGAACACGAACTCGGCGCCTACCAGTGGTTCGCCAGTGACCGCTTCACCGCGGCCGACATCCAGATGAGCTTCCCGCTGGAGGCCGCCGTTGCCCGTGCCGGCGAGCGCGTCGGTCCGAACATCCGCCGCTTCGTCGAGCGCATCCACGCGCGGCCGGCGTACCAGCGGGCGTTGGAGGCGGGTGGCCCGTTCGAGCCCGGTCGATGACCGGCGACATCGGCGTGGTCACGCTCGACCACGGCCTGCGCTTCGACAACCGGCTCGTCCGCACGCTGCCGGGGGATCCGGAAAGCGGGTCGCGGCTCCGGCAGGTCGAAGGTGCGGTCTGGTCGTCGGTGGTGCCCACGGCGGTGACTGCGCCGCGTCTGCTCGCGTATTCGGCCGAGATGGCCGATGCCCTGGGCTTTGACGCGGCGACAGTCGCCTCGCAGGCCTTTGCCGACGTGTTCGGCGGCAACGCACTCGCACCCGGCATGGCGCCCTATGCCTCCAGTTACGGCGGGCACCAGTTCGGGCACTGGGCCGGGCAGCTCGGCGACGGCCGCGCGATCTCGCTGGGCGAGGGCGTCGCCGCGGACGGGCGTCGCTGGGAACTGCAGCTCAAGGGCGCCGGCCCCACGCCGTATTCGCGCCGCGCCGACGGCCGTGCGGTGCTGCGCTCGTCGATCCGCGAACTGCTGTGCAGCGAGGCCATGCACCATCTCGGCGTGCCGACCACGCGGGCGCTGTCGCTGGTGGCGACCGGCGACGCGGTGGTGCGCGACATGTTCTACGACGGCCATGCGGCGCCCGAACCCGGCGCGATCGTGTGCCGCGTCGCGCCGTCGTTCCTGCGCTTCGGGCATTTCGAGTTGCCGTACATGCGCGGGGATGTCGCGCTGCTGCGACAGCTCGTCGACTTCACGATCGCCCGCGATTTCCCGCATCTGACCGGCGAAGGCCAGGCGCTGTACGCCGCCTGGTTCGCCGAAGTCTGCACGCGCACCGCGATGATGATCGCCGGCTGGATGCGGGTCGGCTTCGTGCATGGCGTCATGAACACCGACAACATGTCGATCCTGGGATTGACGATCGACTATGGCCCTTACGGCTGGATCGACGACTACGACCCGGACTGGACGCCCAACACCAGCGACGCCCAAGGCCGCCGGTACCGGTTCGGCTGGCAGCCGCGGATCGCGCACTGGAATCTGTCGCGGCTGGCGCAGGCGCTGTCGCCGTTGTTCGGGGAGATCGCGCCACTGCAGGCCGGGCTCGATGCCTACGCCGAAACCTATGCGCGACTGGATCGCGACAACATCGCCGCGAAACTCGGCCTGCCGGACTGTCGCGATACCGACGTCGAGCTGATGCAGCGCCTGCACGGCCTGCTGCAGGCGGGCGAGGTCGACATGACGCTGTTCTTCCGGGGGCTGGCAAATCTCGATGCGTCGGCGCCGTCGCTGGATGTCGTCGCCGGGGCGTTCTACGACGCCGACAAGCGCGTGCAGCTGCAGGGTGAATTCGATGCATGGCTGCGGATCTATGCCGAACGGCTGATCGAAGCGGGCGAGTCCGACGCGGAGCGCCGCGCGCGGATGCACCGCGCCAACCCGAAGTTCGTGCTGCGCAACTATCTGGCGCAGCAGGCGATCGACCGGGCGGAGGCCGGCGATCCGTCGGGGATCGCGGAACTGCTCGAGGTCATGCGTCGTCCCTACGACCAGCAGCCGGGCCGCGAGGCCTTTGCCGCCAGACGACCCGACTGGGCGCGCACGAAAGCAGGCTGCTCGATGCTGTCCTGCAGCTCGTGATGAATTGACGTTCCGCCGAAAGACGGAACGCGTACATCCCTCTCCCTCGGGGAGCGGGCTGGATCATCGGCGGATGCCGATGGTGGGGTGAGGGGTGGGGCATTGCCGATCTTTTCTTTGCGCGGTCTTTTTTCTTTGCCCGCTCCCTCACCCCAACCCCTCTCCCGGAGGGAAAGGGGCTCGGAGCGCCGCGTCAGTCCACCGCCATGGCTGCGAACCCGCATCCGATCCATGTCGACCCGCTAGAATGGCCGGATGCCTTTGATGACCTTGAATGCCGTCGACTACAGCGTCGGCGGCCCCCTGCTGCTGGACGGTGTCGAACTGTCGATCGAACGTGGCGAGCGCATTGCGCTGATCGGCCGCAACGGTGCCGGCAAGTCCACCCTGATGCGCCTGATCGACGGAGAACTGAAGCCCGACGACGGCGAGATCCGTCGCGAGCAGGGCGTGCGCGTGACGCGCCTGGAGCAGGAAGTGCCCGCCGGCGCCGACGGCAGCATCTTCGACGTCGTGGCCGGTGGTCTGGGCGAGGCGGGCGCGGCGCTGGCCGAGTATCACCGCCTGCTGCATGCCGAGGATTACGACGCGCTCGCCGACGTGCAGTCCCGCATCGACGCACTCGACGGCTGGCGCATCGACCAGCGCGTGACCGAAGTGCTCGAACGCCTGCAGCTCGATGGCGATGCCGCGTTCAAGCGGCTGTCGGGCGGCATGAAGCGGCGTGTGCTGCTGGCGCGCGCGATCGTGTCGGCGCCGGACATCCTCCTGCTCGACGAGCCGACCAACCATCTCGACATCGCCGCGATCGACTGGCTCGAGGGCTTCCTCAAGCAGTGGCCCGGCGCGATCGTCTTCGTCACCCATGACCGCCGCTTCCTGCGCTCCCTGGCGACCCGGATCGTCGAGATCGACCGCGGCAAGGTCACCAGCTGGCCCGGCGACTGGGACAACTACGTGCGTCGCCGCGAGGAACGCCTCAACGCCGAGGCGCAGGAGCAGGCGCGTTTCGACAAGCTGCTGGCGCAGGAAGAAGCGTGGATCCGCCAGGGCATCAAGGCACGCCGCACCCGCGACGAAGGCCGCGTGCGCCGCCTCAAGGCGATGCGCGTCGAACGGGCGCAGCGCCGCGATCTCACCGGCAATGTGCGCATGGCCGCGGCGTCCGCCGGCAATTCCGGCAAGAAGGTCGTCGAGCTCAAGGACATCAGCTTCGGCTTCGGCGATCGGGCCCTGATCCGCGATTTCTCGACGACGATCTTCCGCGGCGACCGGGTGGGCCTGATCGGCGCCAACGGCACCGGCAAGACCACGCTGCTCAAGCTGCTGCTCGGTGAACTGCAGCCGCAGGCCGGCGAAGTGCGCTCGGGCACGCAGCTGCAGATCGCGTACTTCGACCAGTATCGCGCAACCCTGCGCGAGGACTGGAACGCGCTGGAAAACGTCGCCGAAGGGCAGGATTTCGTCGAGATCAACGGCACCCGCAAGCATGCGATCGGCTACCTGCAGGATTTCCTGTTCACGCCCGAACGCGCGCGCGCGCCGATCACCCGCCTGTCGGGCGGCGAACGCAATCGCCTGCTGCTGGCCAAGCTGTTCGCGCAACCGTCGAACCTGCTGGTGATGGACGAACCGACCAACGATCTCGACGTCGAGACGCTGGAACTGCTCGAGGAACTGCTGGCCGACTACCCGGGCACGCTGCTGCTGGTCAGCCACGACCGCGACTTCCTCGACAACGTGGTGACGTCCACGCTGGTCATGGAAGGCGACGGCCACGTCGGCGAGTACATCGGCGGCTACGAGGACTGGCTGCGCCAGCGCCCGCAGCCGGGCGAGGCGCTGCCGGCGACCACGCTGGCACCGAAGTCCGCGGCGAGTGCGGTGCAGGCCGCCTCGACGCCGGCCGCGGCCGAGGCGCCGGCGGTGGCCAGGCGCAAGCTCAGCTACAAGGACCAGCGAGAGCTCGAACAGTTGCCCGCGCGCATCGACGCGCTGGAAACCGAAATCGCGACGATGACCGGCGAGATGAACGACGCCGGCTTCTACCAGCGGGACCCGTCCGCGATCGCTGCGCACGGTCAGGCGCTGCAGCAGGCGCAGGAGGCGCTGGATGCGGCCTACCTGCGCTGGACCGAACTCGACGCCTGAGCCGTCCCACCCTTCCGGACGCACCGCCGTGCTGATCACCCAGCCGCTTCCCGCCGACACCGATCTGCTGGCGCTGCAACGTGCAGCGCCCGCGCGGCATCCGCTGCTGTTGCAGTCGGTCGCGCACGGCACCGCGCATGCGCGCTGGGACCTGCTGCTGGCGACCGACGGCACGCGGCTGGAACTCGATGCCGATGGCGTCACACGCGACCAGACCGGCACCATTGTCGACGCGCCATTTCTCGAAGTGCTGGACACCGCCTGGTCGGCGTTGCGCATGCCGCGCGAAGAACCGCGCTGGCCGTTCCGCGGCGGCTGGGCGCTGTATCTGGGCTATGAACTCGCCGGCCAGGTCGAGCCCGTGCTGGACCTGCCGCGCGCGGTCGGCGGCCTGCCGGTCGCGGTCGCCTGGCGCTGCCCGGCGGCGGTGCTGCGCGACCATGCGACCGGCGAATGCATCGCGGTGGCCGAAGCCGGCGCGGAGGCATTGCTGGCCGAACTCGTCGACGCCGCGCAGGTGGCGGCCGCATCCCCCGCACCGTGGACCGCCCCGGCGTCGCTGGACGAAGACGCGCCGGAACGCTTCACCGATGGCGTATGTCGCGTGCTCGATTACCTCGCCGCCGGCGACGTGTTCCAGGCCAACCTGTCGCGCGGCTGGACCGCGCGTTTCGACGGCGCACTCGACCCGTCGGCGCTGTACGCGCGATTGCGCGAACACAATCCCGCACCGTTCGCCGGCCTGCTGCAGGGCGCGGGCTGGGCGGTCGCCAGCGCCTCGCCCGAGCGGCTGGTGTCGGTGCGGGGCGATCTGGTCGAGACCCGTCCGATCGCCGGTACGCGCGCGCGGTTCGACGGCGACGACGACGTCGCGCGCGTGCAGGAACTGGTCGGTCATCCCAAGGAACGCGCCGAGCACGTGATGCTGGTGGATCTCGAACGCAACGATCTCGGCCGCGTCTGCGTGCCGGGCAGCGTCGAGGTCGACGAGCTGATGTGCGTGGAAAGCTACGCGCACGTGCACCACATCGTCAGCAACGTCCGCGGCCGCCTGCGCGAGGACGCGACGCCCGGACGCACGATCGCCGCGGTGTTCCCCGGCGGCACCATCACCGGCTGTCCCAAGGTGCGCTGCATGCAGATCATCGCCGAACTCGAAGGGCAGGGCCGCGGCGCCTACACCGGTGCGATGGGCTGGCTCAACCGCGACGGCGATCTCGATCTCAACATCCTGATCCGCAGCGCCGAGGTCGAAGGCAACACCGCACGTTTCCGGACCGGCGCGGGCATCGTCGCCGACTCCGATGCCGATCGCGAACTCGACGAGACCCGGGCCAAGGCGCGCGGCACGCTGCGGGCGCTGGGCCTGGCAGGCTGACCCTGGAATCGCGGGACTCGCGCGCGCCCGCGTCACTGCATCGCCTTGCACCGGCCACGGTATCCTGCACGCCCGCCTCCGCAACGACGGCCGCTGCCGCCCATGACCGAGACCGCAACACCGCGTCCACGCCGGCGCTTTTTCAGGATCCTGCTGGCCGGGCTGGTGCTCGTCGCGCTGATTGCGGCGGTTGCCGCCTTCGTGCTGCATGCCCGCTACGCGCGCTTCGCGGATGCGCCGCTGACGGGGCTCGCCGACGGCGGCACGCTGGTCGTCGCCCGTGGCGATTCCTTCGCGCGTGTGCTCGGCCGTCTGCGCGAAGCGGGCGCGGTCGAAGGGCATGAACTGGAATGGCGGCTGCTGGCGCGCGAGCTCGGCGCCGATGCGCGCATCCAGGTCGGCGAATACCCGCTGGACCCCGCGACCACGCCGCGCGACCTGCTGGTGCGCATGCGCGACGGCAAGGTCGTGCATCACCGCTTCACCATCGTCGAGGGCTGGAACATCCGCGAGCTGCGCGCCGCGCTCGGCCGCGCGACGCCGCTGGTGCAGACGCTGCAGGAACTCGACGATGCCGCGCTGATGGAGGCGCTGGGCAAGGCCGGCGTGCACCCCGAAGGCCGCTTCCTGCCCGAGACCTATCTCTACACCACCGGCGACAGCGACGTGGACCTGCTGCGCCGCGCCAACACCGCACTCGAGACCGTGCTCGATCGCGCCTGGGCATCGCGCGCCGACGGGCTGGCACTCGAGGATCGCGAGCAGGCGCTGGTGCTGGCCTCGATCATCGAGAAGGAGACCGGTATCGCCGAGGAGCGCAAGGCGATTTCCGGGGTCTTCAACCGGCGCCTGAAGCTGGGCATGCGCCTGCAGACCGATCCCACCGTGATCTACGGCATGGGCACGAGCTACGAGGGCAACATCCGCCGCCGCGACCTGCAGACCGACACGCCCTACAACACCTACACCCGCGACGGGCTGCCGCCCACGCCGATCGCGATGGCCGGTGCCGCGGCGATCGACGCGGCCACCCATCCGGCCGATGGCGACGCGCTGTACTTCGTCGCGGTCGGCGACGGCAGCGGGCGACACGTCTTCTCGCCGACCTATGCCGCGCACAACGTCGCGGTGCGCGAGTACGTGCGTCGGTACCGCTCGAAGTTCGGCGGCGGCAGCGCCAGCAGTGGCCAGTCGGCTGAATCGGCTGCGGGCGGCGATGCCGCCCCGCCGAACGAGGTCGAGGTGGAAGCGGCGACCGGCGATACCGGGGACGCGGAATGACCGGCGTGCTGCAGGCGCTGCGCACGTATCCGCGTTTCGTCACGATCGAAGGCGGCGAGGGTGCGGGCAAGACCACGGTCCTGCGTGCGCTGTGTGCAGCGCTGGCCGCGGCGGGCGAGGACGTGGTCTGCACGCGCGAGCCGGGCGGCACGCCACTGGCCGAGCTGATCCGCGGCCTGCTGCTCGATCCCGGTCACGAACCCGCACGTCCGGAGACCGAACTGCTGCTGATGTTCGCCGCGCGCGCCCAGCACGTGCAGGAGACCATCGTGCCGGCGCTCGAGCGCGGCGCCTGGGTCATCAGCGACCGCTTCACCGATTCGAGCTACGCCTACCAGGGCGGGGGCCGTGGCATCGATCCGGCGCGCATCGCCGCGCTCGAGCTCGCCTTCGTCGGCATCGCGCCCGCGCTCACCCTGCTGCTCGATCTGGGTGTCGCCCAGGGCCGTGCCCGGGCACGCACGCGCGATGCCTTCCCCGACCGCATCGAGGCCGAGCAGGATGCGTTCTTCGAGCGCGTGCGCAGCGCGTTCCTGGCCCGGGCCGAGGCGGAGCCGCTGCGGATCCGCGTCGTCGACGCCACGCGCAGCGCGGACCTCGTGGCCGCCGACGCGGTGCAGGCCCTGCTGGCGTCGCGGGAGGCGGCATGACGGGCGTCCCTGATTTCGCGCCCTGGCAGGCACGCATCCACGAACAGGTGCGCGGCGCCCTCGATGGCGGCCGCCTCGGGCATGCACTGCTGTTCTGCGGGCCGGCGCGACTGGGCAAGCGTGGTGTCGCCGATGCGCTGGCAGCGCACGTGCTCGGCGCCGGTCGCGAAGCGCGCGTCGCGCAGCTCCTGGCCGCGGGCACGCATCCGGATTTCCACCAGGTGTCCTTCGTACCGACCAGGGACGGCACGAAGCTGCGCACCGAGATCGTCATCGAGCAGATCCGCGAGCTGTCGTCGAAACTGTCGCTGACGGCGCAGTACGGCAGCGCCCAGGTGGCGATCGTCGATCCGGCCGATGCGATCAACGTCGCGGCCTGCAATGCGCTGCTCAAGACGCTCGAGGAACCGCAACCCGGACGCCACCTGTGGCTGGTCGCGTCCAATCCGGCGCGCTTGCCCGCGACGATCCGCAGTCGCTGCCAGCGCATCGAGTTCCGTCTGCCGCCGCGCGACGAAGCGCTGGCGTGGCTCGTCGCACGCGGTCATCGCGAACGCGACGCGGTCGAGGCGCTCGACGCGGCGCGCGGACATCCAGGCCTGGCCGCCGAATGGCTGGCGGGCGCGGGCATGGCGCTGCGCCGCGAAGTGGCGAAGGACCTGGCGGGCCTGGCGAAGGGCGAGTTGCCGGTCGTCGCCACCGCGCAGCGCTGGGCCGGTGGCGACGATGCCGCCGAACGCATCGCGCACGCGGCCGATCTCGCGCTCGCGCGCGCATCCGGCTTGACCGATGTCGCGGGAATCGGGAAGCTGGCCGCGTGGTTCGACGCCGCCAACCGCACCCGCGACCTCCTCAGGACCACGGTGCGCGCCGATCTCGCCATCACCGAGCTGCTGCTCGCGTGGCGCGGCACCGTCGCCCGCACCTGACTCGTCCGCTGGGAACCGAACCATGAGCGCAACTGCTGCCGGCGCACGCCAGGGCATCCTGTCGCTGGCCGTCAAGGACAAGGCCGCGCTGTACAACGCCTACATGTCCTATCTCAAGCAGGGCGGCATTTTCGTGCCGACGCCCAAGCGCTATTTCCTCGGCGACGAGGTGTTCCTGCTGCTGACCCTGCCCGAGTCCAGCGACCGGTTGCCGACTGCCGGCAAGGTGGTCTGGGTGACGCCGGCCGGCGCACAAGGCAACCGCACCGCGGGCGTGGGCGTGCAGTTCGCCGACACGCCGGAAGGCGAGGCGGTCAAGAACCGGATCGAGACCCTGCTCGCCGGCACGCTGCAGTCCGAGAAGTCCACGCACACCATGTAAGTGCGCGCCCGCGTCGCGCGGGCGTCGCCGGGCGGAGTTGCGCTCAGCGCGCGTCGTCGAGCATGGCCCGCAGCGCCGGGTGCCGGATCTCCACCACGTCGAACAGGCCGGCCGCGCGCAGGTAGACCGCACGCTTGAGCAATTCGTCCTCGTAGCGCGTGCGCAGTGCCTCG
>Ga0207841_1000476_pt1 | contig 10736 bp, 9 predicted proteins | sample HigsolmetaGSP18D_FD_184846 | JGI IMG/M metagenome (GOLD analysis project Ga0207841, IMG submission 184846) | High solid enriched microbial communities from the Joint BioEnergy Institute, USA - SP1-8-D (SPAdes) | ecosystem: Engineered > Bioreactor > SSF (Solid state fermentation) > Aerobic >... | reverse complement strand
GAAATCCTTCGCCGGCACCGTCACCGGCCTGCTCGTTTCCGAAGGCGCGCTGCGCTGGGACAGCCACGTCGTGGACTACCTGCCCTCGCTGCGTTTCTCCGATCCTTCCGCCGCCCAGCAGCTCACCGTCGCCGACGTGCTGAGCCACCGGGTCGGCATCGGCCGCAATGCCTACGACCGCGACATCGAGCGCAACGCCGACTACCACGATCTCGTGCAGCGCCTGTCGGCGCTGCCGATGACCTGCCAGCCGGGCAACTGCTACGCCTACCAGAACGTGGCCTTCAGCCTGGTCGGCGACGTGGTGTTCGCCACGTCCGGGCAGTTCTACAGCGAAGCGGTCTCGCGCCGCATCTTCAAACCGCTCGGCATGAATGACGCGAGCTACGGGCTCGAGGGCATCCAGGCGAGTACGCGCTGGGCCAAGCCACACGTACGCGCCGGCGGTGGATGGACGTCGCTGATGCCCAAGCCGACCTACTACCGCCTCGCGCCCGCCGCCGGCGTCAATGCCAGCATCAGCGACATGGCGCAGTGGCTGGTCGCGCAGACCGGCCATCGCCCGGACGTGCTGCCTGCGCCGCTGCTCGCGACGCTGCAGGCGCCGATCGTCGGCACGCCGCCCGAACTGCGCAACTCGTCGTGGCGCCGCGAACGTCTCGATGCAGCCGGTTACGGCCTGGGCTGGCGTGTCTACGATTACGCCGGCGAACGCGTGGTCTTCCACGGCGGTGCCGTGCAGGGCTACCGCGGACTGATGGCGATGATCCCGGGGCGCGACTTCGGCATGGTCGTGCTGTGGAACAGCGAAAGCAGCCTGCCGTCGGGCATGCTCCCGACGATCCTCGACCGCGCCATGGGCCTGCCGCCGCAGCGCTGGGTCGACGTCGATCCGAACATCGAACTGCTGCACGCGCAGCGCACACGCCCGCCCACGGCCCCGACCGCCGGCGGTAGCGTCACCCAGCGCGCGGACGCGACGCCGGAGTAAGGGCGACAGCGCTTGCCGCGCCGGGCTCGCCCGGAACGGCCCCGGCACCGGCCGCAAAAAAAAACGCCTCCTCCGCCTGGGCACGCGGAGGAAGCGCTTTCGATGACGCGACGTGCAGCTGGCGTCAGATCAGCGGGGTCGGCATCTGCGGGATCACGACCGGCGCGGACTTCTTGCTCGCACGCTTGGCCGGGGCCCGCTTCTTGGCGGCCTTCTTCGTTGCGGTCTTCTTGCCGGCGGCCTTCTTCGTGGCCTTCTTGGCAGTCGACTTCTTGGCGGTCTTCTTGGTCGCGGCCTTCTTGCCGGCGGCCTTCTTCGTGGCCTTCTTGGCAGTCGACTTCTTGGCGACCTTCTTGACGGCCTTCTTGGCGGTCTTCTTCTTGGCGACCTTCTTCGTCGCAGCCTTCTTGGTGGTCTTCTTCGCCGTCTTCTTGGCGGCGACCTTCTTCTTGGCGGCCTTCTTGGTGGTCTTCTTCGCCGGCGACTTCTTGGCGACCTTCGCGACCTTCTTCGCAGCCTTCTTCACTGCCTTCTTGACCTTGCTCACCACCTTCTTGGCAGCGGACTTCTTGGCGGTCTTCTTGGTCGCCTTTTTCGCAGGCGCCTTCTTTGCAGCTTTCTTCGTGGCCATGGGATGGCTCTCCTCGTCAGTGGACTTGCATGTACAGCGGCCCAGTTCTCAAACGGCGCGCGGGAGTCGGACCCGCGCACAACCGCCGACGCGCATGGCGCGTCGGACCGGATTCGATAGGGTGGGTCGTCGACAGCACGACGTCGCCCCGTTGAAGCAGAAGACCCGACGCGATACGCGTGTCGCGAAGGGTCCAGAAGAGGTCGGGTGATTTCGCAGCGGAGACGATGCCCGCATCCACCTTGTGATGTTCCTGGCGGAGGTCCGAGTTGTGCTGCGCGCTGGTGTCGTGATTCGACTCACTCGTTTTGTGGCGGACGTCTGTTGCCGCGAAACCTAATCACGGTTTTTTCCACTGTCAACAGGTCGTCGCATTTTTTTTCCGACGCCTGACGGCACGTGTCTCGCCGCGTGCGTCGACCCGACCGCGCGCCGCACCTCGCGTCGGCGAGCCGCGCGACGTGCAAGGAAAACGACGCATGGAAGAAACCCCATAAAACAAGGCACCAACGCGCAAGCACATGCGCGCTGCGCATGTGCTCGCGCGTCGCCGACACGCCACGCGCCCGGAGTGAAAACGGAATCACCCAACCGACCGGCACGTAAATCCGGCAGCGGTCCGACAAGCGCGTTCTCGCACCTGCGGGATCGGTTTGCGCGAAAAATGCGCGACGTGCGAAGCGCGATTGGCGGCTGCGCGCATGTCGCTCCGGCCATTCGCCGATCGACTTCGCGCGTCGACTCGAACTGCATCGGCGCAGATGGCCGAAACGAAAAACGGCGCGTTCCTCTCCGGAACGCGCCGCTGGATCGGACGCAAGGCAGGCGCGGGGACGGTCAGTCCTCCTCGCCCTCGAGCAGCTCTGCGTAGTCGTCGGGCGTCAGCAGGTCGTTGAGCTGTTCCGGCTCGCTGACTTCGAGCACGAACAGCCAGCCTTCGCCGTAGGCGTCCTCGTTGATGGTCTCGGGCTTGTCGGCCAGCGCGGCGTTGACCGCAGCGACCGTGCCCGATACCGGCGCGTAGACGTCGGAAGCAGCCTTCACCGACTCGACCACGGCGACGCCGTTGCCGGCCTGCACGTCGTCGCCGACGGCCGGCAGTTCGACGTAGACCAGGTCGCCGAGCAACCCCTGCGCATGGTCGGAAATGCCGACGGTGACCTTGCCGTCGCCTTCGACACGCACCCACTCGTGGGACTTCAGGAATTTCAGGTCGCCAGGGATTTCGCTCATGGTCGGCTCCGGTGCAAGCGTTCTGTCGGGGAAGTGGCGCTAGTGTAACGACGATGCCGAGCGGCGCGCATCAGACGCCGTCGGCGGGCTGGCCGTTCCGGACGAACGGGAACTTCACCACGCGCACCGGCACCTGGCGGCCGCGGATGTCGACGGTGACCTCGCCCGGTTCGCCGGCCGGCACGCGCGCGAACGCGATCGCCTTGCCGATGGTCGGCGAGAACGTGCCCGAGAGGATTTCCCCGGCGCCGTTCGCGGTGCTCACCGTCTGCCCGTGACGCAGCACGCCCTTGTCGTCCATCACCAGGCCGATCATCTGGCGCGGTGCGCCGGCGGCCTGCGACTCGAGCAGCGCACGACCGTTGAAGGCGCGGCCTTCGTCGAGCGCAACCGTCCAGCCGAGTGCGGCCTCGTACGGCGACACGGACTCGTCCATGTCCTGGCCGTACAGCGCCAGGCCCGCTTCGAGGCGCAGCGTGTCGCGCGCACCGAGTCCGGCCGGCGCGACGCCCGCGGCCTGCAGCGCATTCCACAGCGCGACCGCGTGCACCTCGTCGACGACGATTTCGAAACCGTCCTCGCCGGTGTAACCGGTCCGCGCGACGAACAGATCGCCGTACGGCGTGCCGGTCAGATCGGCAGCGGCGAAGCGACCGAGCCTGGCGACCTTCCCGGCATCGACGCCACCGAGCAGGCCCCCGACGATCTCGCGCGCCTTCGGTCCCTGTACCGCGATCATCGCCAGCTCCGGACGCTCGGTCACGGTGACGTCGAAGCCTTCGGCCTGCGCGGCGATCCACGCCAGATCCTTCTCGCGCGTGGCGGCATTGACGACCAGGCGGAACCAGTCGTCGGCCATGAAGTAGACGATCAGGTCGTCGACGATGCCGCCCTCGAGGGTCAGCATGCAGGTGTAGAGCGCCTTGCCCGGGACTTTCAGTTTGTCGACCGAGTTGGCGACCAGCTTGCGCAGGAAGTCGCGCGTGCCAGCGCCGCGCAGGTCGACGACCGTCATGTGGCTGACGTCGAACATGCCGGCGTCGCGGCGGACGTGGTGGTGCTCCTCGATCTGCGAGCCATAGGCGACCGGCATGTCCCAGCCGCCGAAATCGACCATGCGCGCGCCGAGCGCACGGTGGGCATCGTTGAGGATCGTCTTGCGCGTCATGTGGCCGGCTCGTTGCGGAAAGCCGGGATTATCGCAGGTGCCCGGCACGCGCGCCGGGGCTTCCCGAAACGTGCGGAGGTCAGGCCGGCTCGACGTGCAGGTTCACCCCGTCGGTGCCGACGATGCGCACCGGCGTGCCCACATCGAGATCCGGACCTTCGACGACCCAGAACGCATCGCCGATCTTGATCCGGCCGCGGCCGGCGACGATGCCCTGCTCCAGCGGCACGACGCGACCGACATGCTGTTGCGCGCGCCGGTTGAGCAGCGGCTGGTCGCTCGGACGTGCGCGCATGCGGAAGAACTTCTGGTAGACCAGCACCGACAGGAAGCTCAGCACGACGAACAGCGCGACCTGGGTCAACAGCGTCAGGCCGGGCGCGAACAGCGCGATCAGGAACACCGCCGCGGCAGCGAAGCCCATCCACAGCAGGAAGGCGCCCGGCGCAAGCGTCTCGGCCGCCATCAACAGCAACGCCAGCGCACCCCAGCCGGCGACGTCCCAGCGCATCCAGTCCATGCTCAGACTCCGGTCCGCGGACGCTGTGGCGGCACCGGCGGCGGATTCGACTTGTCCGACAGCGCCTCGCGCGCCAGTTCGCCGATGCCGGCGATCGAGCCGATCAGGCCGCTGGCCTCCATCGGCATCAGCACGAACTTCTGGTTCGGCGCGGTTGCCAGCTTCTCGAACGCCTCGACGTACTTCTGTGCGACGAAGTAGTTGATCGCCTGCACGCTGCCGTTGGCGATCGCGGTGGAGACCATCTCGGTCGCCTTGGCCTCGGCCTCGGCCAGACGCTCGCGGGCTTCGGCCTCGCGGAACGCGGCTTCCTTCTGGCCTTCGGCCTGCAGGATCGACGACTGCTTGTCGCCCTCGGCGCGCAGGATTTCCGACTGGCGATGGCCTTCGGCTTCCAGGATCACCGCGCGGCGCTCGCGCTCGGCCTTCATCTGCCGGGCCATCGAATCGATGAGATCGCGCGGCGGCTGGATGTCGCGGATTTCGATGCGGGTGACCTTGATGCCCCAGGGATTGGTGGCATGGTCGACGACATTGAGCAGCTGCGCATTGATGTGCTCGCGGTTGCTCAGCGACTCGTCGAGATCCATCGAGCCGATCACGGTACGGATGTTGGTCTGCACCAGCGCGATCGTCGCGATCTCGAGATTGGACACTTCATAGGCCGCCTTGGCGGCATCGAGCACCTGGAAGAACACCACCCCGTCGACGCGGACCACCGCGTTGTCCTTGGTGATCACTTCCTGGCTCGGCACGTCGAGCACCTGTTCCATCATGTTGATCTTGCGGCCCACGCCGTAGACCACCGGCACCAGGAAGTGCAGACCCGGGGCCATCGAGTGGGTGTACTTGCCGAAGCGCTCGACGGTCCACTCGAAGCCCTGCGGCACCATGCGCACGGTCTTGAACAGCACGATGACGCCGGCGAGCGCCAGCACCACGGCCAGAAACAGTCCGGTCCCCATTGTTTGCTCCCTGTCTGCGGGCGGCCGATGCCGCTGGCTTCGAGTATAGGCGCCAAGGTGCGGTGCATCCGGAAATCCGCAGCACCGGTGCGCCTTCACCTCCTTCCCCCGCCCGCAGGGGAGGGTCGGGACGGGGGCGAACGATCGGGTGGCGTGCAAGAGGGGCGATTCCGGAGACCGGGAGCCCGGCGCCACTGTCTGCGCGTGCCGGATGGTCTGCCCCGCCCAGCCCTCCCCGTGCGCGGCGGAGGGCTTCAAGCCGCGGCACGGAGGTCAGTCGCGCGCGACGTCCACGAACTGCGCGAACACCGCGTCGATCTGCGCGTCGCTGACGCTGCCGCCATTCTGCACGGTCTGCGCCTGCTCGAAGAACGGGACGATGAGCGCCATGCCGTCGACCTTCGTTTTCAGGTGCACGCCTTCGGGCGAGGCCAGGCGGGTGTCCCAGCGCGCACGCACCCGGGCCCAGTAGTCCTGTGTCGCTTTCCAGTAGTCGTAGGCCGGCGTGAAGTCGATCGCGTCGGTCTTCACGTAGTCGTTGAAGCCGGTCTCGCGCACGATGCTGCCGGTGACCGCACCCGTGGCGTCGCGGATGTCCTTGCGGTTGTCCTGCTCGTGGGTCCAGCCGCCGGGCACGATGGTGTGGCGGTTGATCGCGGCCAGCGCGTTGTAGTCCTCGCGGGTCGTGTACTCGCGCCGCGGCAGCGGACGCCAGCCCGGATCGGAAGTCCACGTGGACGTGCCGTTCGCGTGGTCCCAGCGGCCGGTGCCGCAGTAGCGCGGCGCATCGCTCACTTCGAACACGCACTGGGTCCAGCCGCCGGCCACGCGGTCGGCGGGCACGTCGCGCAGGCGCCAGGTCTGATCGGACGTGAACTCCCAGCGCTGCGGCGCTTCGTACATCCAGTCCTGGCGCCAGTGCTTGATCACGTGACCGCTTTTGACGTCCAGCAGCAGATGCTGCAACACGATCTTCGTCGGCGTGTCCTCGACGACGATGACGACTTCGTCGCCGCCGCTGCGCTTGGGATCCTTGCGCGTGTACTCCGGGCGCAGCACGACGGTTTCGTCGAACAGGAAGCGCACGGTGTACTCGCCCTGCATCGCCAGGATCGCAGCGCGATCGGCGGCGGCAGGGGCTGCGGGCGGGCGGGTGGCGGCGGACGCGGCGGTGGATGCCAGCAGTGCGGTGAGCGCCAGCGCGGTCGCTTGCGGTTTCATCGGTTCGGACCTCGGGGTTTGGACAACATCAGGACAGCCGGATCCGCGTGTCGTACGCGGCCGGATCGATCGGGGTTACGCGCGCGGCAGCGGCGGCGCGCCGGCAGCAGCAGTCGTCGAGGGCGGGCGACGCGGGGATGCCATGGGCGCGGGCGATGCGGCGCGCACTTTCGACGCCCAGCGGCGACAGCGTGCCGAGCGAGGCATCCAGCATCGCGTCGCCCGACTCCCCCACTGCGCCGATGCACTGGAATCGCAGCACGCTGGCCGCCCAGACGCCGCCGCGCAGGCGCTGCGCGACGCGACGCCACAGGCGCTCGGCAATCCCGCCCGGCGCGACGTCGCTGCAACGGGGCAGCCGTGTGCTCAGACGCTCCCAGCCGAGGAAATCGCTGTCGGGCAACAGATGCAGCTGCCAGCAACAGGCGTCGGCGGCATCGAAGAACCACAGGCTCTCATGCATGCCGTCGCCGTCGAGCCCGGTGTGGGCCTCGGCGCGCGAGGCCGACAACCAGCCGCCCGGTTCGCGGGCCGCGCCCGCCCGGTGCAGGCACAGCACCGTGCCCAGTGCTGCCAGCTGCGACGGCGTAGGCACCACGCCACCCGTGGATGCGTGCGGGACGCCGGCCATGCTCAGAAATCGACCGACAGACTGACCGCGACATTGCGGCCCGGCGCGGTGTAGCGGTCCAGCGTGGCGCTCGTCGCGGAGACCACCGGCACCAGGCCGGCCTGCCAGACCTTGCGGTCGGCGAGATTGAACACACCGACGTCGACGCGCGCGGCGGGCGCGAAGCGCCAGTGCGCGTAGAGATCGAGCAGCGCGTGGCCGGGACTTTCGAAGTAGGCACTGCCCGCCGGCGCAGCCGGCAGACGGTCGCGGCGCCCGGCGAAACGGCCGATCAGCTCTGCCCCCCACATCTCGCGCGCGAACGCCACACCCAGCGTCGCGGTCAGCGGGTCGACGCTGCCGAGCGCCTCGCCCGTCGACCGGTCCTCGCCGCGCGACCACGCCGCCGCGCCCTGCAGCGACCAGCCCTCGAGTGCCGGCGCGAAGGTGTCGAAGTACAGGCCGCCCCTGAACTCCACGCCGCGGATGCGCGCGGCGTCGACGTTCTGCGACTGGTAGACCATCAGTCCGGTCACCGGGTCGTCGCCGATGTAGCGCGTCGATTCGATGAAGTCGTCGTACTGCGTGTAGTAGCTGCTCAGGCTGGCGTAGCCGACGTCGCCGGCGAAGCGCAGGCCGAGTTCGAGGCCATCGCTGGTCTCCGACTTCAGGTCCGGATTCGGGATCGCCGTGTACCCGAACATGAAATTGGTGAAGCCGATATTGACGTCGTTGTAGGGCGGCGCGCGGAAGCCGCGTGCGTAGCCGCCGTACAGCGACCAGGCATCGCTGAACTTCCAGACGAAGCCGAGCTTGGGCGACACGCTGGTTTCGCGAAGGGCGGCGACCTGCGTGGCCGGATTGTCCTCGCGGAAGATCGTGTCGACCTCGGGGTCGAGCCTGTAGTGGTCCACGCGCACGGCCGGCACCAGCCGGAACGCGCCATCGGCGAAGCCGATCTCGTCCTGCACGTACAGCGCGGCCCGGGTGGTGTCGCTGATCGGGAAATCGCGCACCGGGAACACGTCGGGCAGCATCACGCTGGTGACGACGCCGGTGTCGAGGAAGATGCGGCGGCCGTCGCGCTTCTGCTTCGTCCCGGTGCGCTCGATGTCGACGCCGTAGGCGATCGCGTGCTCGACGCTGCCGGTCTCGAAGGTCTTGCGTGCGTTCGCCTGCAGGCCGTGGCTGCGCTGGTCGAAATGGAACGCGCGCTCGCGACGGTCGCGGATCACCGTGCCACCCGACGGCGCACGGCGCACTTCCACGCTGTCCTGCCGCGTGCGGCTGTCCTGGCGATAGACCTGCCAGTCGATGCTGTCGGCCAGCGCCGACGACAGGCCGTCGATCTCGTGACCGAAGGTGATGCGCGCGCGCGACTGGTGGTCGTCGCCCAGCACCTGCGTGTTCGTGACGCCGGTCAGGGCCTGCAGGCCGTACGAGGTCAGCACGTCGGTCTCGACATCGTCCTCGTTGCCCTCGACCGTCAACTTGAAACGCTCCGCTTCGCTCGGCGCGAACACGAGCTTGCCGAGCACGCTGCGCCCGCTGGCGGACTGCGGATTGGCCTGCGTGCGCGTGCCGCCGGTACCGCCGACCTCGCCCATGTTCTCCATCTCCTTGCCCTGACGATGCCCCACCGCCACCAGGCCGGACCAGCGTTCGCCGCCGAAGGCCGCGGTCGCACCGGCGAACAGGCCGTCGTTGGCACTGGTGAAGCCGATGCGGGTGCCGAAGTAGGCATCCCTGCCCGCCGCCAGATAATCCGACGGATCCTTGGTCACGAAGGACACCACGCCGCCGAGCGCGTCCGAGCCGTACAGCGAGCTGGTCGGCCCGCGCACGACTTCGACGCGCTTGAGCGTGTCGAGATCGACGAAGTTGCGGTTGGCGCTGGAGAAGCTGCCGATGGCGAACGCATCCGGCACCGCGATGCCGTCGGTCTGGATGCGCACGCGGTTGCCGCCGAGCCCGCGGATGCGGATGTCGTTGAGGCCGAAGCGACCGAAGCTGCTGCCGACGGTGATGCCCGGCTCGTAGCGGAACAGGTCGGCGATGTCGCGCACCAGCAGCGCGTCCATGCGCGCGCGGTCGATCACGTCGACGCTGTTGGGCACATCGGCGATCGCTCGCTCGGTGCGGGTGGCGGTGACGGCGATCCGGTCGAGATCGCGGGGCGCGCCATCGGGCACGGCGATGACAGGAGCGGACGACAGGCACAGGGCCAGTGACGCGGACAGCAGACTGGGACGCATGGGAGCTCGCGCTGGGAGTGGAGAGCGGCGAGCTGGCGGGCGCGACGGAGAGGAACGCGCAGGCGGGCAGCCTCTGGAGAGAGGATGTCGAAGCACCGCACGGCGTCGGCCGGGTCCATCGGGACGTCCGACCGTGCCGTGGGCGTTTCGGGGCTTACTTGGTGAGGATCAGCTTGTCGTTGCGCGTGTGGCGCAGGCGATAGGTCTCGTTGCCGTGGCGGATGCGCAGCTCGCGCTGGCCGCGCAGCAGCTGGGCGCTGTCGAGTTCGATGACCTCGGACGCGCGGGTCAAGGGATGGACGTTGCCGCCGTCGTGTGTGTTGCGGGACACGGGCACTACCGGGAACTGGGACGCGAGCATGTCGGGATCCTCCGTAACGGGATTCCGATGATATTGATTCTCATTTGCTAGTCAAGAGTGACTGTCATTTGATACCTCGACCGTTCGAGCGGTATGGCCGCGCCCGCTCAGGTCGTCGCCGCTTCCACGCGACGCCACACGCCCTCGTCGAAGCGCTCCACCAACGTCAACGCCTCGAAGTTCTGCAGCAGTTGCGCCACCCGGCTCGCGCCCAGCAGCACGGTCGAGACATGCGGATTGGTCAGGCACCAGGCGATGGCCAGGGGCGCCGGCGCGACGCCGAGTTCGGCGGCCAGCGCAGTGAAGCGGCGCGCACGCGCGAGGCGGGCATCGCCGTCGCCCAGCACGCTGCCCTGCAGCCATTCCATGCCCGGCTGCGCGAGCCGGCTGTCCGCAGGCACGCCGTCGGCGTACTTGCCCGTCAGCAGGCCCGATGCCAGCGGCGACCAGATCGTCGTGCCGAGACCGAGTTCGGCGTACAGCGGCGCGTACTCCAGTTCGACGCGCTCGCGGCGCAGCAGGTTGTACTCGGGCTGCTCCATCGTGGGCCCGTGCAGATGATGCGTGCGTGCGATCTGGGCGGCCTCGCGGATCAGCGCGGCCGGCCATTCCGAGGTGCCCCAGTAGAGCACCTTGCCCTGGCGGATCAGCGTGTCCATTGCCCACACGGTTTCGGCGACCGGCGTGTCGGGATCGGGGCGGTGACAGAAGTAGAGGTCGAGATGCTCGACCCGCAGCCTTTTGAGCGCCGCGTCGCAGGCATCGCTCACGTGCTTGCGCG
>Ga0207841_1000472_pt1 | contig 10770 bp, 7 predicted proteins | sample HigsolmetaGSP18D_FD_184846 | JGI IMG/M metagenome (GOLD analysis project Ga0207841, IMG submission 184846) | High solid enriched microbial communities from the Joint BioEnergy Institute, USA - SP1-8-D (SPAdes) | ecosystem: Engineered > Bioreactor > SSF (Solid state fermentation) > Aerobic >... | reverse complement strand
GAGCACCGCAGACCATGTCGCCCCCTGCGTACTCTGGATCGACGAGATTGAGAAAGGCTTAGCAGGAGCCGGCTCTAGTAGCGACGGTGGAACTGCAACCAGGTTGGTTGGTCAATTCCTTTACTGGCTTCAAGAAGCGCATGCCCGCGTCTTTGTTGTTGCGACTGCGAATGATGTTTCGCGCCTCCCGCCAGAATTGCTTCGGCGCGGCAGATTCGACGAGCTGTTCTTCGTCGACCTTCCCACTCCTGAAGAGCGGAAGGACATCATCGGAATCTACGCTCGGCGCGGCCTGAATCAGTCGATTCCTGATGACCTCTTAGATGAGCTCGTTAGGCTTTCGGACGGTTTCGCTGGATCAGACCTTGAGTCGGCAGTCCGCGAGGTCGTCAAGGAGGCTTACCTCAGCGGTGATGCAGCTGTCACCCCAGAACTGTTCCTGCGAAGCTTTGAGAATGTTGTGCCGCTTTCGCGCACTGCGCCAGAACAGATCGAAATGATTAGAGCGTGGGGGCGTGAGCGGGCTGTACCTGCGTCCGGACAACCTATCGGGCACGCTCCGATTGACCAAGGGCGACCGAGACGACAGGTTCTAAGCTGAGCAACGAGCCTCGTCTGACTTACTGGATGTCACGATGATTCCAGAGCTGTAGCGTTGCCGGCTATCTGCGTCAGTTCACAAAAAAAGCCCGCCTTTCGGCGGGCTTTTCGTATATCGAACGCGAAGCGCTTACTCGACGTCGAGGAAGCTCCGCAGCTGTTCGCTGCGCGAGGGGTGGCGCAGCTTGCGCAGCGCCTTGGCCTCGATCTGGCGGATGCGCTCGCGCGTGACGTCGAACTGCTTGCCGACTTCCTCCAGGGTGTGGTCGGTGTTCATGTCGATGCCGAAGCGCATGCGCAGCACCTTCGCTTCCCGCGGGGTCAGGCCGGCGAGCACGTCGCGGACCGTTTCCATCAGGTTGGTGTTGGTGGTCGCGTCGATCGGGGACTCCACGTTGGTGTCCTCGATGAAGTCGCCCAGGTGCGAGTCCTCGTCGTCGCCGATCGGGGTCTCCATGGAGATCGGTTCCTTCGCGATCTTCATGACCTTCCGGATCTTGTCTTCCGGCATGTCCATTTCCTTGGCCAGCTCCTCCGGCGTGGCCTCGCGGCCGTACTGCTGGAGCATCTGGCGGGAAATGCGGTTGAGCTTGTTGATCGTCTCGATCATGTGCACGGGGATGCGGATCGTGCGCGCCTGGTCGGCGATCGAACGCGTGATCGCCTGGCGGATCCACCACGTGGCATAGGTCGAGAACTTGAAGCCGCGACGGTGCTCGAACTTGTCGACCGCCTTCATCAGGCCGATGTTGCCTTCCTGGATGAGGTCGAGGAACTGCAGGCCGCGGTTGGTGTACTTCTTGGCGATCGAGATCACCAGGCGCAGGTTGGCCTCGACCATTTCCTTCTTGGCCTTGCGGGCCTTGGCCTCGCCGTAGGCCATTGCACGGTTGATCTCCTTGAGGTCGCCCAGGGTGACGCCCATCGCCTTCTCGATCGCGATGGTGGCTTCCTGCTCGGCGACGATCTGGTCGCGCACGTCCTTCAGGCCCGACGACCACTTCTGCTTGCGCTTGATCATCTCGTCCGCCCAGCCCGTATTGGTCTGGTTGCCGTCCCAGGCGCGGATGAAGTCCTTGCGCGGCATCTTGGCGACGCGGGTCGACAGGTCGAGGATGCGGCGCTCGTGATCCTTGATCTCCGAGACCACGTCGCGCAGCTTCTTGACCAGCAGGTCGGTCAGCGGCAGCGGCAGCTTGAAGGTCATGAACTGGTCGGCCATCTCGCCGCGCAGCTTGACCACCTGCTTGGCGCTGGCACCGTTCTTGGCGTAGGCCTTCTGGAACTTGTTGAACAGGTCGGCCAGCACGTCCATGCGGCGCAGCACTTCGGCCGGGTCCGGACCGGTCGGACCGGTGCTCTCCTCCTCGTCGGAGGCGTCATCGGACTCTTCGTCGTCGCTGTCGCTGTCGTCGTCCGCATCAGCGGCCGGCGCCGGCGCATTGCCCGCCGCGGCTTCTTCCTCCGCTGCAAGTTCCTCGAGCAGCTGGTCGTTGAAGCCGGCCACCACTTCGGCCAGACGCTTCTTGCCGTCCTTGTGCAGTTCGTACTCTTCGAGCAGCAGCTGGACCGACCACGGGAAGCTGGCCACCGAGGCCATCATCTGGTTGAGGCCTTCCTCGATACGCTTGGCGATGGCGATTTCGCCCTCGCGGGTCAGCAGCTCGACCGTGCCCATCTCGCGCATGTACATGCGCACCGGGTCGGTGGTGCGACCGCCTTCGGTGTCGAGCGAGGTCAGCGCGGCGGCGGCTTCCTCGGCGGCGGTCTCGTCGACTTCGCGGTTGCCGCTCGCCTCGCCGGCCAGCAGCAGGGTCTCGGCATCGGGCGCCACTTCATGGACATCGATGCCCATGCCGTTGATCATGCCGATGATGTCTTCGATCTGCTCCGGATCGACCATGTCGTCGGGCAGGTGATCGTTGACCTCGGCGTAAGTCAGGTAGCCCTGCTCCAGGCCCTTGCTGATCAGGAGCTTGATGTCGGACTGCTGGGCGGGACGTTCATTCGCCATGTGGCGCACACCGTTGTCAAAGTGAACCCGTAATTATACCACCAGCAGGGCCGGGATCATGCCCTGAGCAGGAAGGTGACCGGGCCGTCGTTGACCAGGCTGACCTCCATATGGGCACCGAAGCGGCCGGTTTCCACCCCCCGATGGCGGGCGCCGCAAAGGGCCACCAGCGCGTCGAATACCCGTTCAGCCTCGGCCGGCGGTGCGGCGGTGCTGAAGCCCGGCCGGTTGCCCGAGCGGGTGTCGGCGGCCAGGGTGAACTGGCTGACCAGCAGCAGGCCGCCGCCGGTGTCGGACAGCGAGAGGTTCATCTTGCCGTCGGCATCGCCGAACACCCGGTAGGCCAGCAGGCGGCTGGCCATGCGCTCGACCTGGGCGGGGCCGTCGCCGGGCTCGACGCCGACCAGCGCCAGCAGACCGGGGCCGGTGCGGCCGATGACGTCGCCGTCGACGCGGACGGCCGCTTCCGAGACGCGCTGGATCAGGGCGAGCATTCCGATTACGCCGCCAGAGGACGCCCTCCCCCGCAATGCCGGGGAAGGTCGGGTGGGGGAAAACCGTCCGATCGTCGCAGGGCGAGGCACGAGCGAGGGGGCTTCAACCGCGGATCATCGATGCCGCGAACCGACCGTTCGCCCCCACCCCGGCCTTCGCCCGCGTGCGGGGGAAGGGGCAGTTCCCCGTGCAGGTCATCGATCGCCTGGAGCCTCACCCCGGATACCGGTTGCTGATCGGATACCGCCGTTCGCGCCCGAACGCACGCCGCGAGATCTTCGGCCCCGGCGCCGCCTGGTGGCGCTTCCACTCGTTGATCCGGACCAGTCGCAGCATCCTGTCGACGACCTGCGCATCGAAGCCCGCGGCGACGATCTCGTCGCGCGACTCTTCCTGGTCGACGTAGCGGCGCAGGATCGCATCGAGCACGTCGTAGGGCGGCAACGAGTCCTGGTCGAGCTGGTTGGCGCGCAGTTCGGCCGACGGCGGCCTTGCGATCACCGCCGGCGGGATCACCGGCGCGCCGCCCACGGTGTTGCGCCACTTGGCGAGGCCGAAGACCTCGGTCTTGTAGAGGTCCTTGATCGGCGCATAGCCGCCGGCCATGTCGCCGTAGATGGTTGCGTAGCCCACCGCGTACTCGCTCTTGTTGCCGGTGGTCAGCAGCAGGCCGCCGTGCTTGTTCGACAGCGCCATCATGATCGCCCCGCGCGTGCGCGACTGCAGGTTCTCCTCGGCAAGGTCCGGTGCCTTGCCTTCGAATGCATCCTCGAGCGCATCGAGGAAACCCTGGAACGGCGCCTCGATCGGAATGGTCAGCAGGCGCACGCCGAGCGCCTGGCACTGCTCGGCCGCCAGATCGTTGCTCAGCCCGGCCGTGTAGCGCGACGGCATGCGCACGGCGGTGACGTTGTCCGCGCCCAGCGCATCGACCGCCACGGCCAGCACCACCGACGAGTCGATGCCGCCGGACAGGCCGAGCCAGGCCGTCGAAAAGCCGTTCTTGCCGCAGTAGTCGCGGGTACCACGGACGATCGCCCGCCAGGCCAGCGCGTCGATGCTTTCGTCGCCGTCGTCGACCCACAGCACCGGTGCGAACGTGCGGGTGGCGGCGTCGAAATCGACGACCAGCCACTGGTCGTCGAACGCGACCGCCGCGGGATGCACGGTGCCGTCGGCATCGGCCACGACCGAGGCGCCATCGAACACCAGCGCATCCTGGCCACCGACCACGTTGACGTAGGCCAGCGCCACGCCGCTCTCTCGGGTGCGCTCGGCCAGCAGGGCATCCCGCTGGCGGTGCTTGCCACGCTCGTAGGGGGAGGCGTTCGGCACCACGACGACCTGCGCGCCTGCGCGCGCGGTGTCGTCGAGGGGCTCGGCAAACCACAGGTCTTCGCAGACCAGCACGCCGACCTGCACCCCGTCGACCTCCACGACGCACGAACCGCCGTCGGGATCGACGTGGAAATAGCGGCGCTCGTCGAAGACGTTGTAGTTGGGCAGCTCGCGCTTGCGGTAGGTGCGCTCGAGCTTGCCGTCGCGCAGCACGCTGGCCGAGTTGTAGAGCACGCTGCCGGCGGACTCGGGCCAGCCGACGACGGCCACGATGCCGTGCACGTCCTTGGCGACCTGCATCAGCGCCGCCTCGCAGTCGACCAGAAAGCCCGGACGCATCAGCAGGTCTTCGGGCGGATAGCCGCTGATCGCGAGCTCCGGGAACACCACCACGCGCGCGCCGAATTCGTCGCGCGCCTGCACGATCATCTGCGCGATGCGTTCGGCATTGCGGCCGACATCGCCGACCGGAAAGTCGAACTGAGCGAGTGCGATGCGCAGCGGATCGGTCATGTGGGCCACACGCGGGGAACGGAGGCACCATCATAGCGGCGCGCCGCGCGTGCACCGGCGGACGCGCCCATGAAGAAGGCCGCCCGGAGGCGGCCTTCTTCGCGTCACCCGTGCCGGCGCGACTTACTTGACCAGCGAGGCGATCGCCGCGCCGAGGTCGCCCGGCGAACGGACGGTCTTCACACCGGCCGCTTCCATCGCCTTGAACTTGCCTTCCGCCGTACCCGAGCCGCCCGACGCGATCGCGCCGGCGTGGCCCATGCGCTTGCCCGGAGGGGCCGACGCACCGGCGATGAAGCCGACGACCGGCTTCTTGACGTGCTGCTTGATGTACTCCGCGCCCGCTTCCTCGGCCGCGCCGCCGATCTCGCCGACCATGATGATGCCCATCGTCTGCGGGTCTTCGTTGAACAGCTTCAGGCAGTCGACGAAGTTCAGGCCGTTGATCGGGTCACCGCCGATGCCGATGACGGTCGACTGGCCCAGGCCCGCAGCCGTGGTCTGCTTGACCGCTTCATAGGTCAGCGTGCCTGAACGCGAGACGATGCCGATCTTGCCCGGGGTGTGGATGTGGCCCGGCATGATGCCGATCTTGCACTCGCCCGGGGTGATGATGCCGGGGCAGTTCGGGCCGACCAGGACGACGTCCGGATGCGACTTGAGCACGTTCTTGACGCGCAGCATGTCGAGCACCGGGATGCCTTCGGTGATGCAGACGATGACCTTGATGCCGGCCGCAGCCGCCTCGAGGATCGCGTCGGCCGCGAACGGCGGCGGGACGTAGATAACCGACGCGTCGGCGCCGGTGGCCTCGACCGCTTCGCGCACGGTGTTGAACACCGGCAGGTTGATGTGGGTGGTGCCACCCTTGCCCGGCGTGACGCCGCCGACGACCTGGGTGCCGTACTCGACCATCTGGGTCGCATGGAAGGTGCCCTGCTGGCCGGTGAAGCCCTGCACGATCACCTTCGTGTTCTTGCCGATCAAAACGCTCATGAGTTTGTCCTGTTGAGCCCCTCTCCCACCGGGAGAGGGGTTGGGGTGAGGGCCGGCGCTCGCGTGCGCTCCAAGACCCTCATCCGCCCTTCGGGCACCTTCTCCCGAGGGGAGAAGGAATCGGAATCGCGGGAAATCAGGCGGCGGCCGCGACGACCTTCTTGGCGCCGTCGTTGATGTCGTCGGCCGGGGTGATCGCCAGGCCCGAGTCAGCCAGCAGCTGCTTGCCGGCTTCGACGTTCGTGCCCTCCAGACGCACCACGACCGGCACCTTGACGTCGACTTCCTTGACCGCGGCAATGATGCCCTCGGCGATCATGTCGCAGCGGACGATGCCGCCGAAGATGTTGACGAAGATGGCCTTGACCTTGTCCGAGGACAGGATGAGCTTGAACGCCTCGGTCACGCGCTCCTTGGTCGCACCGCCGCCCACGTCGAGGAAGTTCGCCGGCGAACCGCCGTTGAGCGAGATCACGTCCATCGTCGCCATGGCCAGGCCCGCGCCGTTGACCATGCAGCCGATGTTGCCGTCCATGGTCACGTAGTTCAGGTCGAACTGGCTGGCGCGCACTTCGGCCTCGTCTTCCTGCGTGGTGTCACGCATGGCGGCGAGGTCCTTGTGGCGGAAGGTCGCGTTGTCGTCGGAGTTGACCTTGCCGTCGAGCGCGTAGAGGTTCTGGTCGTCGAGGATGGCGAGCGGGTTGAGCTCGACCAGGGCCAGGTCCTTCGCGTTGAACAGCTTGTACAGGCCACCCATGATGCCGGCGAGCTGGTTCGACTGCTTCGCGGTCAGGCCCATCTTGAAGCCGATGTCGCGGCCCTGGTACGGCTGGAAGCCCTCGACGAAGTCGACGGTCAGCGAGTGGATCTTCTCCGGGGTCTCGGCGGCCACCTGCTCGATGTCCACGCCACCCTCGCTGGAGACGATGTAGGTGATCGCGCGCGAGTCGCGGTCCACCAGCACCGACAGGTACAGCTCCTTGACGATCTCGCCGGCCGTGGTCACCAGCACCTGGCTGATCGGCAGCGCGACGCCGGCCGACTGGTAGGTCGCCATCTTCGTGCCGATCATGTTGCCAGCGGCGGTCTTGACGTCGTCGGTGGTCTTGCAGAACTTCACGCCGCCGGCCTTGCCGCGACCGCCCGCGTGGATCTGGGCCTTGACCATCCAGGGGCCATCGCCCAGGGACTTGGCCGCCTCGACTGCTTCGTCGGCGGAGGACGCGACGCGCCCCGCCGGCACGGGGATGCCGAAATCGGCAAACAACTGCTTCGCCTGGTACTCGTGGAAGTTCATGTGGGGTCCGTGTACGGAAAGGAATAAGCCGCCAGCCGGCAGGCCACGCGCGGGGCGTGGCGGGTCGACGGGGGTCCGCTATTCTCGCCCAGACCGGGTCGGCGGGCAAAACCGGGGGGCGGCCGACGGAGAGACGGTGCATTCCGCGCGCCGTGCCGGCCCCTGTGCCGCCCACCGGGATGGCCCCTCCTTCGGCGCGGCCTATACTCGCCCCACCGGTCCGACGGAACGTGTCCGTGCCCCTGCTCGCAGCTTCCAAGCACCCGCCCTCGCTGCTGCAGCGAGAGCTGTCGCTGTTCGCCCTGTACCGGGTGCTGGAGGCGGCGCTGCTGGCCTTGCTGGTGTTCAGCCCGTGGGGCGCAACGCTCGGCGAGGTGATCGACGCGCCGATCGCGGTCTCGGTGAGCATCGGCTATCTGATCGCCTCGGTCGGCCTGCTGCTCCACGCCCGCCGGGCGCAGAGCGGACATGCCGCCCACGCGCTGGTCGGTGTCGGTGTCGACATCGTCGTGGCCGCGCTGGCCACGCACGCGGTGCCGGAGGTCGCGCCGGGCATCGCGATGCTGTTGCTGTTCAACATCGGCGCAGCGTCGCTGTTCGTGACGCTGCGCACCAGCCTGATCGTCGCGGCATCCGCATCGGCCGCGCTGCTGGTCGAGCGCCTGGTCGGCCTGTTCGGCACCGGTACGTTCGACCGGCCGCTCGCCGAGATGCTGATGTTCGCGCTCGGGTTCTTCGCCGCCGCCTCGCTGGTGCGCGTGCTCGGCACCCAGCTGCGCGAGAGCCAGGCGCTGGCCGACCGACGCGGCGCGGAGGCGGCCAACCTGGCCGAGATCAACGAACTGATCATCCGCCGCATGCAGACCGGCGTGCTGCTGGTCGACGGCACCGGCCACATCCGACTGACCAACGAGGCGGCGATGCTGCTGATCGGCGACGGCGACGCGCTGGGCGAGGATGCCCTGCACGGCCGCACGCTGTCGCAGCTTGCGCCGTCACTGGCGATGCGGCTGGCCGAATGGATGCGCAGCGGCAGCACCGACAGTGCGCCGCTGACGTTGCGAGAGCACACCGACGTGATGCCACGCTTCGTGCGCCTGCTCGCCGGGGACGACAGCACGCTGGTGTTCCTCGACGACACCTCGCTGGTGTCGCGGCGCGCGGAATCGCTGACGCTGGCGACGATGGGCCGTTTCTCGGCCAGCCTCGCCCACGAGATCCGCAATCCGCTGGCGGCGATCAGCTATGCGACCCAGCTGCTCGAAGAGTCCGACCAGATGGGTGAGGCGGACCGCCGCCTGTTGCAGATCATCCACCAGCAGTGCGTGCGCACCAACGGCATCGTCGAGAGCGTGCTGGGCCTGGCACGACGCGAGCGCGCCAGGCCCGAGCACGTGGACCTGGTCGCTGCCGCGCATGCCTTCGTGCAGGACTACCGGCTCATCGTCACCGAGGACAATGCCGAGCTGAAGGTCAGCTGCGACACCGCTACGCTGCGCGCGATCTTCGACCCGCGCCATCTGCAGCAGGTGCTGACCGCGCTGGTCAACAACGCCGTCCGCTACGGGCGCATGCCCGGGGAACCGGCCCGGATCACGCTGCGCATCGAGCAGTCCGGCGAATGCCCGAGCCTCAGCGTGCTCGACCGGGGCCCGGGCATCCCCGACGCCGTGGCGGCCCAGCTGTTCCGGCCGTTCTTCACCACGTCCGAGAGCGGCACCGGCCTGGGCCTCTACATCGCCCACGAGCTGTGCCGCGCCAACGAGGCGCACCTCGAATACGTGGCCGTCCCCGGGGGCGGCGCGTGCTTCCGGGTGACGCTGGCGGCGCGGCAAAGCCTGCTGCGGAGCTGAGGCGCGCGACTGCCGGCCCGCCTCGCCGGCATGGCCGGGATGCAGGGCCGGCCGGGGACCTCTTGCTGCAAAGGGAGCGAAGCAGCGGCACCCGGACTCGCCGCACGAACCGGTCGCCCATCGCGCCCCGGGCGTGACCCCGATCACCAATGTGACCCTCGTCACTTTTGGCAACTTCTGTCACTATGCGTCACATCTGAAACCGCATGTGTGGCGAATCGATGAGCGAAACCCGCAGCGTCCTGATCGTCGACGACGAACACGATATCCGTGAGCTGCTGGTCCTCACGCTCAGCCGGATGGGGCTGCGTACCGAGACCGCCCCGACATTGTCCGCCGCGCGCGAACTGCTGGCCTCCTCCACGTACGACCTGTGCCTGACCGACATGCGCCTGCCCGACGGCTCGGGGCTGGACCTGGTCGGCGAGATCAGCACCCGCTACCCGGGCATGCCGGTGGCGATGATCACCGCCTACGGCAACGTCGAGGCGGCGGTGGAAGCACTGAAGGTCGGCGCGTTCGATTTCGTCAGCAAGCCGGTCGACATCCACGTGCTGCGTGGCCTCGTCCGCCAGGCCCTGGAACTGGGCGAACGGGCCAAGCGCAGCTCCGACGAGCAGAGCAGCCGGCTGCTGGGCACGTCCGATGCCATGGTCACGCTGCGCAACACGATCGCCAAGGTCGCGCGCAGCCAGGCACCGGTGTTCATCCAGGGCGAATCGGGCACCGGCAAGGAACTCGTCGCCCGCACCATCCACGCCCAGGGCGCCCGCGCCAACGGGCCGTTCGTACCGGTGAACTGCGGCGCGATCCCGACCGAGCTGATGGAGAGCGAGTTCTTCGGCCACAAGAAGGGCAGCTTCACCGGCGCGCACAGCGACAAGCCCGGCCTGTTCCAGGCCGCCGACGGCGGCACGCTGTTCCTCGACGAGGTCGCCGAACTGCCGCTGCCGATGCAGGTCAAGCTGCTGCGCGCGATCCAGGAGAAGTCCATCCGGCCGGTCGGCGCCGCCACCGAGGTGCAGGTGGACGTGCGCATCCTCTCGGCCACGCACAAGGACCTCTCGCAACTGGTCAACGACGGCCGCTTCCGCCATGACCTGTATTACCGCATCAACGTCATCGGCCTGAACGTGCCGGCCCTGCGCGAGCGCGCCGGCGACCTGCCGCTGCTGTCGGACGCCATCCTGCGGCGCCTCGCCCAGGCCATGCAGCGCCCCGCTCCCACGCTGGCCGAGGATGCCGTCGCCGCGCTGGAGGCCTACCGCTTTCCGGGCAACGTGCGCGAGCTGGAGAACATCCTCGAACGCGCCCTGGCGATGGCCGACGAGGACCGCATCACCGCCGCCGACCTGCACCTGCCGGTCTCGCGCGGCGCGCAGCAGGCCAACCAGCCGCAGCCCACCGCCTCGCCGTTCGTCACCGGCACCCATCAGGCCTTGCCGGCCAACCCGCCGCCGCGCGACCCGCGCACGGTCAGCCCCTACGAGACCGCCGGCACCGCCCTGCCCTCCTTCATCGAGGACATCGAGCGCGCGGCCATCCAGCAGGCGCTGCAGGAAAACCGCTACAACAAGACCAAGACCGCGGCGGCGCTCGGCATCACCTTCCGGGCGCTGCGCTACAAGCTCAAGAAGCTCGGGATCGATTGAGCGCGGCGCCGG
>Ga0207841_1000470_pt1 | contig 10796 bp, 7 predicted proteins | sample HigsolmetaGSP18D_FD_184846 | JGI IMG/M metagenome (GOLD analysis project Ga0207841, IMG submission 184846) | High solid enriched microbial communities from the Joint BioEnergy Institute, USA - SP1-8-D (SPAdes) | ecosystem: Engineered > Bioreactor > SSF (Solid state fermentation) > Aerobic >... | reverse complement strand
TGTTGAGGTCGTCCTGCCAGACCAGTACTGCCATGTGCGCGTTCCTTGTAACGGACGCGCCGATTCTGCGGGCGTTGCGGCGCAGCGGCGTTGATCAGGATCAAACCACCTCGGGCGGCGCGCGCATGGGCATGCCCTCAGCGCTGCTCACCCGGTTGCGGCCGCCGGCCTTGGCCAGGTAAAGCTGGCGGTCGGCCTCGCTGATGAGGGCGTGCAGCGAGTCGCCGCGCGCGCGCAGCGTACACACGCCGATGCTCACCGTCATCCGCAGCTCGGTGCCGGCCAGCTGCACGCGCAGTGCTTCGATCGCACCGCGCAGTGCCTCGAAATAGGCCAGGGCCTGCGCCGGTGCCAGCCCCGGCACCAGCAGGCAGAATTCTTCGCCGCCGAAGCGCGCGACCAGATCGCCCTCGCGCGCATGCGCGGCCACCGCGGCGGCGCACGCACGCAATGCATCGTCGCCGCCGTCATGGCCCCAGGTGTCGTTGATGTGCTTGAAGTGGTCGATGTCGATCATCGCCACGGCCACCCAATCGTCCAGCTCGCCGAGGTTGCGCTGGCTCTGGTCGAGAAAATAGCGGCGGTTGGGCAGGCCGGTGAGAAAATCCCGGGTGGCCAGGTCCTGCAGGGTGCCGATCAGTTCGAGCTGGTCCACGTTCTGCGAGACGCGGCAGAAGAACTCTTCGCGCGAGAAGGGCTTGCGCAGGAAGTCATTGGCGCCGTTCTTCAGGAAACGCGGGATCAGCGATGGATCGGTGTTGCCGGACAGCCCGATCACCGAGACCGTATCGCGCGAGCGGTGCATGCGCAGGCGCCGGGTGAATTCCACGCCCTGCATGCCGGGCATTTCCTGGTCGACCACGGCCAGCCGGATCGCCGGATTGGCGTCGATGGCCGCGAGGCCGGCGGCGCCGTCTTCGGCCTCGTACACCGTATGCCCGTACATGCGCAGCAGCGCGGCCGCGTAGCCGCGCGCCGACGGCGAATCGTCCACGACCACCGCGGCGATGCGGCGGTTGCGGTCCAGCCGCTGCACCAGCCACACCAGATAATCCATGCTGCCCGGGGTGTTTTTCAGGACGTAATCGATGATGGTGCGTTCAAGCACGCGCTTGCGCAGGTGCTCGTCATAGACACCGCTGACCACGACCGTCGGCAGCCCGCGCGAGACGAAGAACTCCACCACGGTATCGCGGTCGCCATCGGCCAGCACCAGCCCGGTCAGCACCAGGAACCAGCCATCCTCGTTGTCCAGCAGCGCGCCGGCCTCAGCCAGCGTGGAGGCCACCACGACCGGCAGCTCCAGCCGCTGCATGATGGCCTCGCGCAGCATCGAGGTGAACGCACGTGAGTTCTCCACCAGCAGGATCCGCTGGGGAAGGGGTTCGACACCGGGGCCCTTGGCGGGCGCGTGCTGCAGCAAAGCGGGCATCAGGCTTGCGCTCGGAACAGGATGAGTCAGCGTTGCTATCGGCGCGACGGAAAAAAACTTGAGGTCCATCACCAAATCAGATTCAACAGCTTGACAGCCGACATCATCGCGACAAGCAGGGGGCGCCGCAGCAGCGGTCCACCGGGGAAGTGCTGTTGCGGCAGCCGTTCGAACAGGTCCAGCCGGCCGGCCTGGCCGGCAATGGCCTGCGCCAGCACCTGTCCGGCCAGGTTGGCGGCCGCCACGCCGTGGCCGGAGAAGCCCTGCGCGTAATAGATCGCAGGGGTGAGCCGGCCCCAGTGCGGCGCGCGCGAGGGGGTGATGTCCACGTAGCCGCCCCAGACATGCTCCAGGTCCACCCCGCGCAGCTGCGGGAAGACCTGCCACATCCGCCGGCGCATCGTGCGCCGCAGGCCGCGGGGGGGCAGGGCGGAGTAGCTGGCGCCGCCGCCGAACAGCAGCCGGTGGTCGTGGCTGAGCCGGAAATAATCCAGCACCCAGTCGTTGTCGGCCACGGCCATGCCGTTGCGGATCAGCCCCTGCGCCAGGTCTGCACCGAGTACGGGCGTGGCGCTCATGTAGGTGCCCACCGGCATGATGTGGCGCTCGATCGTGGGCGCGATGCCCGCCAGCAGCGCGTTGCCGGCGAGGATCACGTGGTCGGCGTGGAGCGTGCCGGTGGCCGTGCGCAACGCCGGCCGGGGCTCGCGCAGCAGCTCGATGACCGGCGTGCGTTCGTGCACTACCGCGCCGGCCGCCATCGCCGCGTCGGCCAGCCCGCGCACGAAGGCCAGCGGGTGCAGGTGCCCGCTGAGGGGGTCGAACATGGCGCCGAGGTAACGCGGGCTGTCGAGCTGGGTGCGCAGCCTGTCCACGTCCCACCATTGCACCGGATGATCGTAGCGCTGCTGCAGCCGTTCGGTGGTGGCACGCAGCGTGCGGGTGGTGCGCGGCCGTACCGGCACCGTGGCGTGGCCGTCTCTCCAGTGGCAGTCGATGGCATGCTGAGCGATGCGCTCGCGCACCAGCCGCACCCCGTGCAGCGAGAGGTCGAACAGCTCGCGCGCCGTGGCCGCCCCGACCAGCGACTCCAGCACGTCCACCTCGCAGCCGTAGCCGGACAGGACCTGGCCGCCGTTGCGCCCCGAGGCCCCGCTGCCGACGTCGCCGGCCTCCAGCACGGCCACGCTCAGTCCCCGGGTGGCCAGTTCCAGCGCCGCCGACAGGCCGGTATATCCAGCGCCCAGCACCGCCACGTCAACCCGCCGGTCACCGTCCAGCGCAGGCTGGGGCGTTCTTGCCGGAAGGCTGGCGGCATACCAGTCGAGGGGAGCGCGGTCGTCGCGCGGCGCGTGCGTAAGGGCCATGCGCAGAGTGTGGCGCAAACACGGCGGCGGCGGCGTGACTGCCGCGCGGTTGAAGCCCGCGATACAAAGGCGGTAACGTGGGTCCGTACCGCAGCCGCCGGACAGGGCGTCCAGCGGCCGCCTCGAGCGTCCATCCCCCAACTTCCGCGCGTCCGGCGGCGTGCCCGCGGCACCACGGCTACGCACAGGAAACACCATGAGTTCCCGAACACGGACGAAGAACGCCAAACCCGGATCCGAGCCTGAAAGCAGCCTGCTGCGCTGGCTCAAGGACCGCCGCATCACCGAGGTGGAATGCCTGGTGCCGGACATCACCGGCAACGCGCGCGGCAAGATCATCCCGGCCGACAAGTTCTCGCATGATTACGGCACCCGGTTGCCCGAGGGCATCTTCGCAACCACGGTGACAGGTGAGTTTCCGGACGATTACTACGACCTGACCTCGCCCTCGGATTCGGACATGATGCTGCGCCCGGACCCGGAAACGGTGCGCATGGTGCCGTGGGCCGCCGATCCCACCGCCCAGGTCATCCACGATTGCTACACCAAGACCGGCGAGCCGCATGAGCTGGCACCGCGCAACGTGCTGCGCCGCGTGCTCGATGCCTATGACGAGCTCGGGTTGCGCCCGGTGGTGGCCCCGGAGCTGGAGTTCTTCCTGGTGCAGAAGAACACCGACCCGGACTTCCCGCTGTTGCCGCCGGCCGGTCGCTCGGGCCGCCCGGAGACGGCGCGGCAGTCCTACTCCATCGATGCGGTCAACGAGTTCGATCCGATCCTGGACCTGATGTACGACTACGCCGATGCCATGAAGCTCGACGTGGACACGCTCATCCACGAATCCGGGGCGGCCCAGCTGGAGGTCAATTTCTCCCATGCCAACGCCATGGACCTGGCCGACCAGGTCTTCCTGTTCAAGCGCACCATGCGCGAGGCGGCCATGCGCCATGGGGTCTACGCCACGTTCCTGGCCAAGCCGATGGAGAACGAGCCGGGCAGTGCCATGCACATCCACCAGAGCCTGATCCGGGTCAGCGATGGCAGCAACGTGTTCGCAGGCGAAGGGCAGGGTGACGGGGAGTTCAGCCCGGTCTTCGGCAGTTATCTCGGCGGCCTGCAGAAATACATTCCGCAGGCGATGGCCTTCTTCGCCCCGAACGTCAATTCCTACCGCCGGCTGATTTTCGGCGAGGTCTCGCCGAGCAACGTGCACTGGGGGTTCGACAACCGCACCTGTGGCCTGCGCGTGCCGCTGGATACGCCGGAGAACATGCGGGTGGAAAACCGCTTCGCCGGCTCCGATGCCAATCCCTACCTGGCCATGGCCGCGACGCTCGCGTGCGGCCTGCTCGGCATCCGCGAACGGCTGGCGCCGGATGCCCCGGTGACCGGCAGTGCCAAGGAACTCGGCTACACGTTGCCGCGCTCGCTGGGTGAGGCCCTGGACGGGCTGTCGGTGAGCACCGAGCTGCAGGCTCTGCTGGGGGAGCGCTTCTGCCGCGCCTATATCTCGGTCAAGCGCAAGGAGTACGAAACCTTCTTCCGCGTGATCAGTTCGTGGGAGCGCGAGTTCCTGCTGCTCAACGTCTGAGCGCCCACGCCGGGTGCACGGCCCCTCCACTGGATGATTGCCCCCATGGGGGGTAGGCTGGCACCCGTCGCCGGTCGCACCGGTCCCCCCTTTTATCCGGAGCCCACCCCCGATGAAGCTGCGCACCCTCACGCTCGGCGTGTCCACCGTCCTGCTCGCTGCCTGCGGCGGCAACGGCAATGACCAGGCACAGGACGGCAAGGTCCTGAACGTCTACAACTACAGTGACTACATCGCCGAGTCGACCATTCCGGACTTCGAGAAGCAGACCGGCGTCAAGGTCACCTACGATGTCTTCGACAGCGATGAAATGGTGGAGACCAAGCTGCTGGCCGGCAACAGCGGCTATGACGTGGTTGTGCCCACGCTGAACTTCTTCGGTCGCCAGATCCAGGCCGGCGTGTTCCTGCCGCTGGACAAGGCGAAGATCCCGAACCTGGCCAAGCTCGACCCGAAGGTGATGGAGCGCATCGCCGGGCAGGATCCGGGTAACAAGTTCGGCGTGCCCTACATGATCGGCACCACCGGCATCGGCTACAACGTGGAAATGGTCAAGGCGCGTTTCGGCGGCAGCGCGGAGATCGCCAACAGCTGGGACCTGGTCTTCAAGCCGGAAAACATCGCAAAGATGAAGGACTGCGGCGTGACCCTGCTGGATACGCCAGCGGACATGATTCCGGTGGCCCTGCATTATCTCAAGCTCGATCCGCACAGCAACAATCCAGCCGACCTGCAGAAAGCCGCGGACCTGCTGAAATCGATCCGTCCGTACGTGCAGAACTTCCACTCCTCGCAGTATGTCGGCTCGCTTGCCAACGGCGGCACCTGCCTGGTGGTGGGCTGGTCAGGTGACATCATCCAGGCCCGCGATCGTGCCGAGGAGGCCGGCAACGGCGTGCAGGTGGCCTATTCCATCCCGCGCGAGGGGGCGCCGCAGTGGTTCGACATGCTGGCCATTCCCAAGGATGCCAAGCACCCCGAACAGGCGTATGCCTTCATCAATTACCTGCTCGAACCGCAGGTGGCCGCGGCCAACACCAACTTCATCCATTACGCCAATCCGGTGAGCGAGGCCACGCCGCTGGTGGACGAAGCGATCCGCAACGATCCAACGATCTACCCGCCGGCCGGGGTGGCTGAAAAAATGTTCACCTATTCGATCAACACGCCCGAGACGGACAAGCTCTATACCCGGCTCTGGACCGAGGTCAAGACCGGCCGCTGAGCCACGGCATGCGGCGGTGACGGTGTTGCCGCCGCGTGCAGAACGTGTTTTCACTCCGTCTGCGCGCGGCGTGCCCTACCTTGGCGTATGGCACTGACTCCCGCCGTGACGCGACGATGACCGACTCTAAGCAACGCACTGATGACAGCGCTGGAGCGCCCCGCCAACCGGATCCGGACAACGGGCCCCAGCGGGACGATGAAAAGAACGGCGAAGCGAAGAAGCCTTCGGCCCTGAAGAATCCCAAGGTGCGCTGGACGCTGACGATCATCGGCGTGGCGGTGCTGGTGATTCTGATCGCGTGGCTGGTGTACCACCTGCTGGTGGGGCGCTACCTGCAGGACACCAACAACGCGTATCTGCAGGCCGACGCGGTCGCCGTGGCGCCGCGCATCAACGGCTATGTGACCGAGGTGCTGGTGCAGGACAACCAGTGGGTCAAGGCGGGCACGCCACTGCTGCGCATCGACCCACGCACCTACCGTGCCACGCTGGACCAGGCCGAGGCGGTGATCGCCGTGCGCGAGGCCGACATCGCCGCCGCGCGCGCGGGTGTGCAGGGCCAGCAGTCAAGCCTGCTGCAGGCGCGCAGCCAGCTCGCCGCAGCCACCGCATCGCGGCGTTTCGCACGTGCTGAAGTGGCGCGCTTCACGCCGCTGGCCGCCAGCGGTGCCGATACCCACGAACATGTGGAGAGCCTGCGCCACGAGCTCGAGCGTGCGCAGGCCCAGTACGCGGCGGCCAGGGCGCAGATCGAAGGTGCGCAGAGCCAGATCGAGGCCAGCCAGGCGCAGCTGGAACAGGCGCAGGCCGGGTTGAAGCAGGCGCAGGCCGATGCCACGCAGGCGGGCGTGGCGTTCGAAGATACCGAGCTGCGCGCGCGCATCGATGGCCGTGTGGGCAACAAGACCGTGCAGGTGGGCCAGTTCATCGCGGCCGGCACGCGCACCATGACCATCGTACCGGTGTCGGCGCTGTACCTGAGCGCCAATTTCAAGGAGACGCAGGTCGGCCTGATGCGCCCCGGGCAGCCGGCGGAGATCAAGGTGGATGCGCTGCCGGGCACCACCCTGCACGGCGTGGTCGAGAGCATCTCGCCCGGTACGGGCTCCCAGTTCGCGCTGTTGCCGCCGCAGAACGCCACCGGCAACTTCACCAAGGTGGTGCAGCGCGTGCCGGTGCGGATCCGCGTGGAGGCCGGGCGCGAGGCGCGCAACGTGCTGGTGCCGGGCATGTCGGTGGATGTCACCGTCGATACCCGCAGCGCCAAGGACGCACGTGAGCGCACCGAGGACGAAGCCAGGGCCGCCGCGACGCGATGAACGACCGCACGGCCGCACCTGCTGCCGCGAAGGCTGACGCCAGTGCCTGGCTGGCGGTGGCGGCGGGCACCATCGGCTCGTTCATGGCGACGCTGGACATCTCCATCGTCAACGCGGCGCTGCCGACCATCCAGGGCGAGGTCGGCGCCAGCGGCACCGAAGGCACGTGGATCTCCACGGCGTTCCTGGTCTCGGAGATCGTGATGATCCCGCTGACCGGCTGGTTCGTGCGCACGCTGGGCCTTCGCACGTTCCTGCTGATCTGCGCCACGCTGTTCACCGCGTTTTCGGTGATGTGCGGGTTCGCCGAAACGCTGCCGATGATGATCGCCGGCCGCATCGGCCAGGGGTTCGCCGGCGGTGCGCTGATCCCCACCGCGCTGACCATCGTCGGCACGCGGCTGCCGCCCCAGCAGCAACCGCTGGGCACGGCGCTGTTCGGCATGACGGTGATTCTTGGCCCGGTGATCGGGCCGCTGCTCGGCGGCTGGTTGACCGAGAATGTCAGCTGGCACTATGCCTTCTTCATCAACGTGCCCATCTGTGCCGGTCTGGTCGGCCTGCTGCTGCTTGGCCTGCCGCATGAGAAATCGGACTGGGGCGGCCTGCTGCGCGCGGACTGGCTGGGCATCGCCGGCATGACCGCCGGCCTCTCGGCCCTGACCGTGGTGCTGGAAGACGGCCAGCGCGAACGCTGGTTCGAATCGAGCCTGATCATCATCCTGAGCCTGGTCTCGCTGGTGGGCTTCGCACTGCTGGCGCTTTCGCAGTTCACCAGCAAGGAGCCGGTGATCCGCCTGGGGATCCTGTTCCAGCGCAGTTTCGGCGCGGTGTTCGTGATGGTGATGGCGGTGGGCATGATCCTGTTCGGGGTGATGTACATGATCCCGCAGTTCCTGGCGATCATCGCCGGCTACAACACCGAGCAGGCCGGCTACGTACTGCTGCTGGCGGGCCTGCCGACGATCCTGCTGATGCCGCTGATGCCGAAGATGCTGGAGACGGTGGACGTGCGCATCATGGTGTTCGCCGGCATGCTGTGCTTCGCGGCCGCCTGCTTCGTCAACCTTGGGCTGGGTCCGGACAGCGTCGGGCCGCACTTCGTGGTGGGCCAGTTGCTGCAGGGCTGTGGACTGGCGTTGGCGATGATGGCGCTCAACCAGGCCGCCATCACGTCGGTGCCGCGCGAGTTCACCAGCGATGCCTCGGGGCTGTTCAATGCGGCACGCAACCTTGGCGGCTCGATCGGCCTGGCGATCATTTCCACCTTCCAGGAGCGCCGCACCACGCTGCATGTGGATGCGATCGGCAGCAGCGTAACCGCCAATTCCGCCTACGCGCAGGACGCCATGCAGGCCTATGGCCAGCAGCTGGGTGATCCGGCGCAGGGCATGGCCGTGCTCGCGCAGACCGTGCAGATGCAGGCCATGGTGATGGCGTACAACGACCTGTTCTGGATCTTCGGTGGCATCGTGGTGCTTACGCTGCCGCTGGTCTTCCTGCTCAAACCCCTGCCCAAGGGCGTCCCGCTGGCGATGCACTGATGAAACCGAACCGAACTGCTGCCTCCCGTCTTCCGCGATGGTCAATGGCCACCACACTGCCGCTGCTGCTGGCCGGGTGCATGCTGGGCCCCGACTATGTGCGCCCCGACGTGGCACAGGGGGCGATCGCGCAACCGACGCTCGTGCGTGCAGGCCAGGCCGGCGTAACCCGCGCCGTACCTCCCAGCCAGTGGTGGCGCAGCCTGGATGATCCGCTGCTGGATGAGCTGGTCGAACAGGCGCTGCGCAGCAGTCCCAACCTGCGTGCCGCACAGGCCCGGGTGCTGGCCTCGCGCGCGCTGCAGCGGCAGCGCAGGGCCGAGCAGCTGCCCAGCGTGGGCGCGGCCGCCGGCTATGTGAACCTGCAGCCACCGGATTCACTGGGCGACAGCGTGCGCGAACTGGGCGAGGGCATCGCCGGTGCGGCCGAGGCCAACGGCCGTCCACAGGAAGCGGCACAGCTGCGCCAACAGTTCGCCGATGTGGATCTGGACACCGAGCTGTATGTGGCCGCCTTCGATGCGAGTTGGGAACTGGACCTGTTCGGGCGGCGCCGGCGCGCGGCCGAACAGGCCTCCGCCGCGGCCGACGCCGACGCGGCCGCGCTGGCCGATGCGCAGGTGCAGCTGGCCGCGGAACTGACCCAGGTGTATCTGGGCTACCGCAGCACCCAGCAGCGCATCGAACTGGCCGAAGAGAATCTGCGCGCGGCGGATGAAGCGGTGCAGCTGACCCGCCAGCGGCGCGCGCGCGGCGCCGATTCGGACCTGCAGGTGGAGCGTGCGCAGGCGCAGCTGCAGCAGCAGCGCGCCGCACTTCCGCCGCTGCAGGCACAGGCGGATGAGGCACGCGACGTGCTGGCCCTGATGGTCGGGCGCGAGCCCGGCGCGCTGGATGCGCGCCTGCAGTCCCTGCAGCCCTTGCCCACGTTGCCACAGGTGGTGGCAGTGGACGATGCCGCCGCCGTGATCCGCCGCCGCCCGGACGTACGCAAGGCCGAACGCGAGCTCGCGGCTTCGTCGGCGCAGATCGGCCAGGCGCTCTCTGCGTACTTCCCGCAGGTGACCCTGTTCGGCAGCATCGGGGCCGGCGCGGGCTCGCTTTCGGATCTGGGGCGTGATTCGGCGGCCACGATCGTGGCACCGTTCCTACGCTGGTCGATCTTCGATTTCGGCGTCAACAAGGCACGCGTGGCGCAGGCCAGGGCAGGCAATGAGGCGCGGCTGGCAGCCTATGAGGGCACCGTGCTGGCCGCGCTGCAGGACGCCAACACCGCGTTGTCGCGCTTCGGTGCGGCCCGTCACCAGGTTGAAGCGGCCGCCGAAGCACAGGCGTCGGCCGAGCGTGCGGCGGCCTTGATGGTGCAGCGCCGGCAGGCCGGGGCGGCCTCGCAGATCGATCTGCTCGACGTGCAGCGCCAGCGCCTGCAGGCGCAGGATGCCGCCGCGCAGGCACGACTGCAGCTGCTGGTGCGCTATGTCGGCCTGCACAAGAGCCTGGGCCTGGGCTGGCAGGACGCCCCCACCCTCGAGTAGCGCCGGGTGCCCCGGCCGGCGAGGCGTGCTGCATCCCGTCCCGTCATATCGTCATGGCCCCCCGGCCTTTACAATGACGGCCGCTGACCCCTGCCCGTGCCCGGAGCCGCCCGATGCCCGTTGAAGTCCTGCCGGAAGCCGCTGTTGCCGCAGCATCGACCGACCCCGCCGGCTACCTGTCCATCCGTGAACTGCGCAAGGAGTTCGACGGCTTCGTCGCCGTGGACGATGTGAGCCTGGATGTGCAGAAGGGCGAGATCTTCGCGCTGCTCGGAGGCTCGGGCAGCGGCAAATCGACCCTGCTGCGCTGCCTGGGCGGGTTCGAAACGCCGACCCGGGGCAGCATCGTGCTCGACGGCCAGCGCCTGGATGCGCTGCCGCCGTACAAGCGCCCGGTCAACATGATGTTCCAGTCGTATGCACTGTTCCCGCACATGAGCGTGGAGCAGAACATTGCCTTCGGGCTCCGCCAGGACGGCCTGGCCGGCGATGCGATCCGCCGCCGCGTCGGCGAGATGCTCGACCTGGTGCACATGACGCACCTGGCCAAGCGCCGCCCGCATCAGCTCTCCGGTGGCCAGCAGCAGCGCGTGGCGCTGGCCCGCTCATTGGCCAAAGGCCCGAAGCTGCTGCTGCTGGATGAGCCGATGGGCGCGCTGGACAAGAAACTGCGCTCGCAGATGCAGCTTGAACTGGTCAACATCATCGAAACCTCCGGCGTCACCTGCGTGATGGTCACCCATGACCAGGAAGAGGCGATGACCATGGCTACGCGCGTGG
>Ga0207841_1000469_pt1 | contig 10821 bp, 14 predicted proteins | sample HigsolmetaGSP18D_FD_184846 | JGI IMG/M metagenome (GOLD analysis project Ga0207841, IMG submission 184846) | High solid enriched microbial communities from the Joint BioEnergy Institute, USA - SP1-8-D (SPAdes) | ecosystem: Engineered > Bioreactor > SSF (Solid state fermentation) > Aerobic >... | reverse complement strand
GAAGGTTCCCTTCTACTTTGGCGGTACTTCACTGCTGATTGTAGTGGTCGTCATCATGGACTTTATGGCTCAAGTGCAAACTCTGATGATGTCTAGTCAGTATGAGTCTGCATTGAAAAAAGCTAACCTGAAAGGCTATGGCCGTTAATTCAGTAGCTTGAGAAGTTACGGAGAGTAAAAATGAAAGTTCGTGCTTCCGTCAAGAAATTATGTCGTAACTGCAAAATCATTCGTCGCGACGGTGTCGTACGTGTGATCTGCAGCGCCGAGCCTAAGCATAAACAGCGCCAGGGCTGATTAAGTCACATATTTTTCTTGCAAAGTCGGGTTGAGCTGGCTAGATTAGCCAGCCAATCTTTTGTATGTCGATGCGTTTCCATTTGAGTATCCTGAAAACGGGCTTTTCAGCATGGTTCGCATTTATTTAATTATAGGAGTGCATAGTGGCCCGTATAGCAGGCATTAACATTCCTGATCATAAACATACCGTTATCGCATTAACTTCGATCTTCGGTATCGGCAAAACTCGTTCCAAAGCTATCTGCGTTGAAACGGGCATTGCTGAAAATGTTAAGATCAGTGAGCTGTCTGAAGAACAGATTGATCAGCTGCGTGAAGCAGTTGGTAAATTCGTTGTTGAAGGTGATCTGCGCCGTGAAATCACCCTGAGCATCAAGCGTCTTATGGACCTTGGTTGCTACCGTGGTTTACGCCATCGTCGTGGTCTGCCAGTTCGCGGTCAGCGTACTAAGACCAACGCACGTACCCGTAAGGGTCCGCGTAAACCGATCAAGAAATAATCGGGGTGAGTAAATAATGGCAAAGGCACCAGTTCGTGCACGTAAGCGTGTAAGAAAACAAGTCTCAGATGGCGTGGCTCATGTCCATGCGTCTTTTAACAACACCATCGTTACCATTACTGATCGTCAGGGTAACGCACTGGGTTGGGCAACCGCCGGTGGTTCCGGTTTCCGCGGTTCACGTAAATCTACTCCGTTTGCTGCTCAGGTCGCTGCAGAGCGCTGTGCAGAAGCGGTAAAAGATTACGGTATTAAGAACCTGGAAGTTATGGTTAAGGGTCCAGGTCCAGGCCGCGAATCTACGATTCGTGCTCTGAACGCTGCCGGTTTCCGCATCACGAATATTACTGATGTGACTCCGATCCCTCACAACGGTTGTCGTCCGCCGAAAAAACGTCGCGTATAACGCCCCGTTTTTTAGGTTAGTTGGAGAAAGAAAATGGCAAGATATTTGGGTCCTAAGCTCAAGCTGAGCCGTCGCGAGGGTACCGACTTATTCCTTAAGTCTGGCGTTCGCGCGATTGATTCCAAGTGCAAAATTGAACAAGCCCCTGGTCAGCATGGTGCGCGTAAACCGCGTCTGTCTGATTACGGCGGTCAGTTACGTGAAAAGCAGAAAGTTCGTCGTATGTACGGCGTGCTGGAGCGTCAGTTCCGTAACTACTATAAAGAAGCAGCACGTCTGAAAGGCAACACCGGTGAAAACCTGTTAGCTCTGCTGGAAGGTCGTCTGGATAACGTAGTTTACCGTATGGGCTTTGGCGCCACTCGTGCAGAAGCACGTCAGCTGGTTAGCCACAAATCTATTCTGGTAAATGGCCGCGTTGTTAACATCGCTTCTTATCAGGTATCTCCGAATGATGTCGTAAGCATCCGTGAGAAAGCCAAAAAGCAATCTCGCGTGAAGGCCGCTCTGGAGCTGGCTGAGCAGCGTGAAAAGCCAACCTGGCTGGAAGTTGATGCGACCAAGATGGAAGGTGTGTTCAAGCGTATGCCTGAGCGTACTGATCTGTCTGCGGACATTAACGAACACCTGATCGTCGAGCTTTACTCTAAGTAAAGCTTAGTACCAAAGAGAGGACACAATGCAGGGTTCTGTGACAGAGTTTCTAAAACCGCGCCTGGTAGATATCGAGCAAGTGAGTTCGACGCACGCCAAGGTGACCCTTGAACCATTAGAGCGTGGCTTTGGCCATACTCTTGGTAACGCACTGCGCCGTATTCTGCTTTCTTCCATGCCGGGTTGCGCGGTGACCGAGGTTGAAATTGATGGCGTGCTGCATGAGTACTCCACCAAAGAGGGCGTTCAGGAAGATATCCTGGAAATCCTGCTCAACCTGAAAGGGCTGGCGGTAAGAGTTCAGGGTAAAGATGAAGTCATCCTTACTTTGAATAAATCTGGCATTGGCCCTGTGACTGCAGCCGACATCACCCATGATGGTGATGTCGAAATCGTCAAGCCGCAGCATGTGATCTGCCATCTGACCGATGAAAACGCATCTATTAGCATGCGCATCAAAGTTCAGCGTGGTCGTGGTTATGTGCCGGCGTCTGCCCGAATTCATTCGGAAGAAGATGAGCGCCCAATCGGCCGCCTGCTGGTCGACGCTTGCTACAGCCCTGTAGACCGTATCGCCTACAATGTTGAAGCAGCGCGTGTAGAGCAGCGCACCGACCTGGACAAGCTGGTCATCGAAATGGAAACCAACGGCACAATCGATCCTGAAGAGGCGATTCGTCGTGCGGCCACCATCCTGGCAGAACAACTGGAAGCTTTCGTTGACCTACGTGACGTACGTCAGCCGGAAGTGAAAGAAGAGAAACCAGAATTCGATCCGATCCTGCTGCGCCCTGTTGACGATCTGGAATTGACTGTCCGCTCTGCTAACTGCCTTAAGGCAGAAGCTATCCACTACATCGGTGATCTGGTACAGCGTACTGAGGTTGAGCTGCTTAAAACGCCTAACCTCGGTAAAAAATCTCTTACTGAGATTAAAGATGTGCTCGCTTCACGTGGTCTGTCTCTGGGCATGCGCCTGGAAAACTGGCCACCAGCAAGCATCGCTGATGAATAAACCGATCACAGGTTAAGGTTTCACTGAGAAGGATAAGGTCATGCGCCATCGTAAGAGTGGTCGTCAACTGAACCGCAACAGCAGCCATCGTCAGGCTATGTTCCGCAACATGGCTGGTTCTCTGGTTCGTCATGAGATCATCAAAACGACTCTGCCGAAAGCCAAAGAACTGCGTCGCGTAGTTGAGCCGCTGATTACTCTTGCCAAGACCGACAGCGTAGCTAATCGTCGTCTGGCATTCGCCCGTACTCGTGATAACGAGATCGTGGCAAAACTGTTTAACGAGCTGGGCCCGCGTTTCGCGAGCCGTGCCGGTGGTTACACTCGTATTCTGAAGTGTGGCTTCCGTGCTGGTGACAACGCTCCGATGGCTTACATCGAGCTGGTTGATCGTCCAGAAGCTCAAGCAGAAGCTGCTGCAGAGTAATCTGCAGTATCGTAAAAAACCCGCTTCGGCGGGTTTTTTATTGCCTGTAATTTGTCTGCTATGGATTCTGAACTACAGTCAGACAGTGAGAGGAGGGCACTATGTGGTTAATCGATCAACTGGCTGAACAGCACATCCGCGAGGCTCAGGCTAAAGGCGAATTCAGCAATCTTCCCGGCGAAGGCGCACCGTTACAACTCGATGATGACAGCGGGGTACCTTCAGAGCTGCGCACCGCTTACCGTCTGTTGAAAAATGCCGGCTATCTGCCGCCGGAGCTTGAAGCTCGCAAAGAAGCGCTTGAGCTGCATAAGCTGTTGCAGACGCTTGAGGCAGAGGAACCTGCTCATGCTGATATTTCCCGGCGTCTCGCTCTGCTGGAAAGTAAATTGCAGCAGGCTGGCCTGAGTACCGACTTTTTATACAGCCATTATCGTGCTGATATCGCTTATCGTTTTAAACGTGAAGATCAATAAATGGTGCGCTGGTCAGCTGTCTGGCTCACGGATGTGCCGTTGAACATAATTTTGCTGTGTCAGGAACAGCAAGCTGCCTGTCTCTGAAACGCCGGAGCGCGCAACGATACGCATGCAGTAATGATTGAAAGGCCGGGCAATAAGAGTAAAGTTATCCCCGATATTTATCAGGAGAAAAAGATGAGTCACTATCAGCACCGTAAAGGCACTATAAATGATAATGCGCTGGAAGCGTTACTGCATGATCCGCTTTATCGTCAGCGGATAGAGCGCAATCACAAAGGTAAAGGCAGCTATCGTCGTAAAGAGAAGCATGCAAAGAGAGAACAGCGGGAGGCCAGCGATAAGCAACACTGTTTATCACTGGCCTTCTGCTATGACATAAAAAAAGCCGCCTGAGCAGGCGGCTTTTTTATCAGATCTTTGTATTCTGCTGTTTCAGTAAATCGCGGATTTCCGTCAGCAGCACTTCTTCGCTTGAAGGCTTCGGTGCCGGCTTCTCTACTTCTTTTTTGGTATAGAGTTTGTTCATCACTTTAATCGCCATGAAAATCGCGAATGCAATAATGACAAAATCAAATACGGTCTGGATAAAATTACCATACTCCATCACAACAGCAGGAATATCACCCTCGGCCGGTTTTAAAACCCATCTGAACTGTTTAAAGTCCACGCCGCCAATCAGCAGGCCCAGCGGAGGCATGATGATATTGGCCACTAATGATGAAACGATTTTACCAAACGCAGCACCGATCACGACACCGACTGCCAAATCTACAACATTGCCACGCATGGCGAAATCGCGAAACTCTTTGAATAAACTCATGGTTATCTCCCTTGCCTAAGCCAATCGCTAAAGTCTAACAAACCTTTGCGCATTTTCCATTATTGCAGCGGATTAACGCGAGACTGCGAAAGGGGATGCAGTCCGGCGATTATCAGAGGAAAAACGGGCTGGGCTGGAACAGCCGCTCTACATCCGGAACAAATTTTTTGTCTGTCAGAAACATGATCACATGATCACCCTGTTCGATTCTGACGTTTGCATTAGCAATAATCACTTCATCACCGCGAACAATTGCGCCAATCAGCGTACCGGGCGGTAATTTGATGTTCTCAATCTGGCGGCCTACCACGCGTGACGTGCTCTCATCGCCATGTGCAATAGCTTCAATGGCTTCTGCAATGCCGCGGCGCAGTGACGAAACGCCCACAATATCCGCTTTGCGTACATGGCTCAGCAGGGCAGAAATGGTGGCCTGCTGGGGTGAGATGGCGATATCTATGACGCTGCCCTGTACCAGATCAACATAGGCACGACGCTGAATCAGCACCATGACTTTTTTAGCCCCCATCTTTTTAGCCAGCATGGCTGACATAATGTTGGCCTCATCGTCATTGGTCACGGCAATAAAAAGATCCACCTGATCCACATGCTCTTCAGCCAGCAGCTCCTGATCGGAGGCGTCCCCATAGAAGACAATGGTATCCTGCAGGTTTTCCGCCAGCTCAGCGGCGCGCTGCTGATTACGTTCAATGAGTTTAACGCTGTAATGTTTCTCCAGCCGCTGCGCCAGGCCAAAACCAATATTACCCCCGCCTACCAGCATGATGCGTTTATAGGGCTTTTCCAGCCGCTGCATCTCACTCATCACCGCGCGGATATGCTGGCTGGCAGCAATGAAGAACACTTCATCACCCGCTTCAACAATGGTTGATCCCTGCGGACGGATAGGGCGATCCTGACGAAAAATAGCCGCAACCCGCGTATCGATATGCGGCATATGCTCGCGCATGATAGAGAGCGGATTGCCTACCAGCGGGCCGCCATAATAGGCTTTAACCACGGCAAGGCTTACTTTTCCTTCCGCAAAATTGACCACCTGAAGTGCGCCAGGATACTGGATAAGACGATAGATATTGTCGATAACCAGCTGTTCAGGGGAGATTAAGTGATCAATGGGCACCGCTTCCGGCGTAAATAACTTATCGCCATCGCGCAGATAGTCTGCCGCGCGAATACGCGCAATACGGTTTGGCGTATTAAAGAGCGAGTACGCGATCTGACAGGCGATCATGTTGGTTTCGTCTGAGCTGGTTACGGCAACCAGCATATCGGCATCCTCTGCGCCCGCTTCACGCAGGATACGCGGATGAGAGCCATGGCCGTGGACAACCCGCAGGTCAAATTTATCCTGTAACACGCGTAAACGTGAAGGATCGCTGTCTACCACGGTGATATCGTTATTTTCACCTACCAGATTTTCTGCCAGCGTCCCGCCCACCTGACCGGCGCCGAGGATAATAATTTTCATCGCTCTGTTGCTCTCATTACTTACGTGCGCCGCACTATTTTTTTATCAGCTTAGCGTAGAAAAAGCCGTCGCCGCCGTCAGCGTGCGGAAAGACCTGCCAGCCATATTCATCGCCCTGCGGCAAGGGCACCGCGATGGCATCATCATGGGCGGCGAGAAACGTACGGATTTGCTCATGGTTCTCTTCCGGCAGTACTGAACAGGTCGCATAAAGTAATGTTCCGCCTGATTTCAGTCGTGGCCAGATGGCATTGAGGATGTCACGCTGCAGTGCCGCCAGTTCCGCAATGTCCCGATCGCGGCGCAGCCATTTAATATCCGGATGGCGCCGGATCACGCCGGTTGCAGAGCAGGGGGCATCGAGCAGGATACGGTCAAATGTCTGGTCACTACACCAGGCGGCAGGCGTACGGCCATCACCCTGACGCACTTCTGCAGTCATGTTAAGGCGTCCCAGGTTCTCCCGCACGCGGCTCAGCCGCTGCTCATCAATATCCACCGCCATTACACTGGCCTGCGGTGCCACTTCCAGAATATGTGTGGTTTTGCCACCCGGCGCTGCGCAGAGATCGAGAATATATTCGCCGGCCTGAGGTTCAAGCAGCAGCGCACAGCGCTGAGCAGAGAGATCCTGAACCGTAACCCATCCCTGATCAAAACCCGGCAGCTGGCTTACGGGGGCTGGCGATTCCAGGCGCAGAGCATCCGGCGCATCACCGCAGATACCATTTTTATCCGCCTGGTTCAGCAATGCCAGCCAGGCATCACGCGAATGATGCTGGCGATTGACGCGCAGCCACATTGGCGGGCGCTGATTGTTGGCTTCGGTGATAGCCTGCCACTGCTGCGGCCAGGCGTGCTGAAGACGCTTCAGTAACCAGCCAGGATGGAGATAGCGCTGCGGCGCCTGATCCACCTCTGCCAGCAGGCTTTCCTGCTGACGCTGAAACTGGCGTAATACACCATTCAGCAGCCCTTTCAGGTTAGCCCGCTTAAGGACTTCTGCGCCGGCCACGGTTTCTGCCAGCGCGGCATGCGGCGGGATCCGCGTATACAGCAGCTGATAAAGACCGACCATAATCAGATAGTGCAGCACGCGCTGTTTACCGGTTAACGGACGCTCCATCAGCTTGCCGATCAGCGCTTCCAGCTGGGGTAACGTGCGCGTCACGCCAAAGCACAACTCCTGCAGCAGGGCACCATCTTTATCCGCCACGGTTTTTTGCGCGGCAGGAAGGATAGCGCTGAGCGATTCACCCTTATCCACCACACGTTCGATCAGTTGCGCCGCCAGGCTGCGCAGATTAGTCGCTTTTTTCATAGTTTTTCATCAGGCAATTGGGCCCGGCGTAGGCCGGGCAACAGGATCAGGCCAGAACGGTTCCGGGAGTGAACCATTCACGGCGTGAATTGAGCAGGTCCTGGGCTGACATAGGTTTTTTGCCAGCGGGCTGAAGGGATAACAGGTTCAGTACGCCATCGGCGGTGGCAACCTGAATGCCCTGTTTATCGGCATGCAGAATTTCGCCAGGCTGTTTGTTCTGATGCGGTAATACTGTTGCCTGCCAGGCTTTTACCGGTTGCTCATCGATCAGAAAATAACTTACCGGCCAGGGATTAAAGGCGCGGATGCAGCGTTCCAGCTGCGCCGCCGGCAGCGTCCAGTCCAGTCTGGCTTCCTCTTTACTGAGCTTTTCAGCGTAGGTTGCCAGAGCGTTGTCCTGTACCTCCGGCTGTGCACGATTGGCTGCCAGCATGTTCAGCGTTTGCAGCAGGCCCTGCGGCCCCAGTTCAGCCAGACGATCATAGAGCGAAGCGCTGGTATCCTCGGGACCAATCGGGCAGTTGAGTTTAAGCAGCATATCGCCTGTATCGAGGCCAGCATCCATCTGCATAATGGTCACGCCGGTTTCGTGGTCGCCAGCCCAAAGCGCACGCTGGATGGGCGCCGCGCCGCGCCAGCGTGGCAGCAGGGAGCCGTGAACGTTTACGCAACCCAGACGCGGCATGGAAAGCACCGCCTGCGGCAGAATCAGTCCATATGCCACGACAACCATAATATCCGCCTGCAGATCGGCTACCAGCTGCTGATTCTCTTCCGGCCTGAGTGATTTTGGCTGAAAAACCGGGATACCGTGCGTCTGTGCTAACACTTTTACCGGACCGGGAGTAAGTTTGTTGCCGCGTCCGGCAGGACGATCGGGCTGGGTAAAGACGCCAGTTACCTGATGCTCAGATGCAAGCAGCGCGTCGAGGTGACGCGCTGCAAAGTCAGGTGTACCGGCAAAAATAATTTTTAACGGTGCAGACACAATTTAGCCTTCTGTTCGCTCTCAGGATGCGCGGGCATTCTGGCGAGCCAGTTTTTCCAGTTTCTGTTTAATGCGCTGGCGTTTCAGCGGTGACAGATAATCGATAAACAGCTTGCCGTCCAGATGGTCAATCTCATGCTGAATACAGATTGCCAGCAGGCCATCTGTTTCCAGTTCAAAGCTGTTACCGTCACGATCCAGCGCGCGCACTTTGACCCGCTCAGCGCGCGGGACAAATGCACGCTGTTCCGGGATAGAAAGGCAGCCTTCCTCAATACCGGTCTCGCCGTGTTTTTCCAGCAGTTCCGGATTAATAAGCACCAGACGCTCGTCACGATTTTCAGAGACATCAATAACAATAATACGCTGATGGATATCAACCTGCGTAGCCGCCAGGCCAATACCTTCTTCGGCATACATCGTTTCAAACATATCATCGACAATACGCTGCACGTCGGCGTCAACTGCTGCAACCGGGGCAGCAATTTTGCGAAGGCGATCGTCAGGAAAATGTAATACCTGCAAAACTGACATAAATATCCAGATCTATATGCGTTAAAGAAAAGATTACTGGTTCATATTGTAGACTTTTCAGGACCCGATTGACAGCATTGCACGGCACAGACACGGCGGTCAGGGAAGCCAAAATGGAAAAGCGGGAAAGAGTGCTCAGAGCAGCAAACATACGTGGTTTAAGTGGCCATAAAGCGCACCGTTTTATGACGGCGTTAAAGGCTGCAGACAGCGTGGATGACGAGTGGCTGCACGTGCAGGGCATGAGCGAGCAACAGCGACAGCACTATCTGACGCTGTGCCCGCGCCAGCTCAATAACGCACTGGAGTGGCTGGCTCAGCCGCAGCATAACCTGATTGACTGCACGGATGTTTGTTACCCGGAACGGCTCAAAGAGATCGCGCGCTACCCGGCCGTGCTGTTTGTCGCTGGCGATGCATCAGTGCTTACCCAGCCTCAGCTTGCCGTGGTTGGCAGCCGCAACTGCTCACTTTACGGAAAAGAGTGGGGGGAGTGGTTTACGCAACAGCTGGCCGTAAGCGGCCTGACCATCACCAGTGGACTGGCGCGCGGTATTGATGGTATTGCGCATCGCGCTGCGCTGGCTGCCGGAGGAAAAACGCTGGCTGTACTGGGCAGCGGATTACAGCGCCTTTATCCCAGGCAGCATCAGGCGCTGGCCTGTGACATTATCAGCCACGGCGGTGCGCTGGTCTCTGAACTGCCGCTGACATGTGCGCCGCATGCTGCGAACTTCCCGCGTCGTAACCGTATTATCAGTGGGTTAAGCCATGGCGTGCTGGTGGTAGAGGCGTCGCTGAAGAGCGGTTCACTGGTCACAGCACGCTACGCGCTCGAGCAAAACCGCAATGTTTATGCGCTGCCCGGCGCGCTGGGAAATGCCGGCAGCGAAGGCGTGCACTGGCTGATACAGCAGGGCGCACTGCTGGTTGCTCATCCTAATAATATCCTGGAAGATCTTCACTCTGCGCTGCAGTGGCTGCCCGTAAACCAATCGGACACAACATATTCACAACTCAGTGACGATGTGCCATTGCCATTTCTCAGCGCGTTGGCTAACGTAGGTGATGAGGTTACACCTGTTGACGTCGTCGCTGAACGTGCCGGCCAACCTGTGCCAGTAATCGCTGCGCAATTGCTCGAACTGGAGTTAGCAGGATGGATCGCAGCTGTACCCGGCGGCTATGTCCGATTGAGGAGGGCATGCCATGTTCGACGTACTTATGTACTTGTTTGAAACCTATATTCATAACGAAGCTGAGATGCGCGTTGATCAGGATAAACTCACTGATGATTTAACCGACGCCGGTTTTCACCGTGAAGACATCTACAATGCGCTGAACTGGCTTGAACGGCTGGCGGATTACCAGGAGGGTCTGGTCGCACCGGTATTACTGGCAAATGATCCTCTCTCTATGCGTATCTACACAGAAGAAGAGAGCCAGCGTTTAGATGCAGAGTGTCGCGGTTTCGTGTTGTTCCTTGAACAAATTCAGGTACTGAACATGGAAACGCGGGAAATGGTTATCGAACGGGTCATGGCGCTTGATACGCTGGAGTTTGATCTGCAGGACCTGAAATGGGTGGTGCTGATGGTGCTGTTTAATATTCCGGGATGCGAAAATGCCTATCAGCAAATGGAAGAACTGTTATTCGACGTCAATGAAGGTATGCTGCATTAATCTGTAACGAATGCCCCAGGTAATATGAATAAATCAGCGCTGTTTAGCGTGCACAAACAGGAACCCTGCCCCGTCTGCGGGGCAGAATTAGTCATACGTTCTGGTAAAATGGGCCCGTTTCTGGGCTGTACAAACTATCCCGCCTGCGACTATATCCGCCCGATGAAAAATCAGGCAGATGGACATATCGTTAAAGTGC
>Ga0207841_1000468_pt1 | contig 10871 bp, 8 predicted proteins | sample HigsolmetaGSP18D_FD_184846 | JGI IMG/M metagenome (GOLD analysis project Ga0207841, IMG submission 184846) | High solid enriched microbial communities from the Joint BioEnergy Institute, USA - SP1-8-D (SPAdes) | ecosystem: Engineered > Bioreactor > SSF (Solid state fermentation) > Aerobic >... | reverse complement strand
CTCGCTCCGCACGCCGCATCCATCCGCCTCGACGAGATCGAGCTCCGGGTGCTCCGCATCCCGCTCGTCGCTCCGTTCACGACGTCGTTCGGCACCATGACCGACCGCGAGGTCATCGTCGTGCGCGCGAGGACCGACGCGGGCGAGGGGTGGGGCGAGGTCGTCACGCAGAGCGCACCGGTGTACTCCAGCGAGTACACGCAGGGCGCGTGGGACGTCGCGACGCGCTGGCTCGGTCCGACCCTCCTCCAGCGGGGCAACCTCGCTCCCGAGGACGTCGCGAGTGTCCTCGACCCGTTCGTCGGCCACCGGATGGCGAAGGCGGGACTCGAACTCGCCCTGCTCGACGCGGCCCTGCGGGGTGAGGGGCGGTCGTTCGCGTCGTACCTGGGCGGGACGGCGGCGACGATCCCTTCGGGGGTGAGCGTCGGCATCCAATCGGATCCGGCAGCCCTGGTCGAGACCGTCCGCGGCTACCTCGACGAGGGGTACGTCCGGATCAAGATCAAGATCAAGCCCGGCCGCGACATCGGTGACACGGATGCCGTGCGCACAGCATTCCCCGACATCCCGCTGCAGGTGGATGCGAACTCCGCCTACACGCTCGCCGACGCCGACACGCTCGCGCAGCTCGACCGCTTCGGTCTCCTGCTCATCGAGCAGCCGCTGCAGGAGGACGACCTCGTCGACCACGCCGCCCTCGCGCAGCAGCTGAAGACACCCGTCTGCCTCGACGAGTCGATCACCTCGGTCAAGGCCGCCCGCGACGCGCTCGCCCTGGGGGCGACGACGGTGATCAACGTCAAGGCGGGCCGCGTCGGCGGCTATCTCGAGGCGCTCCGCATCGCCGATCTGTGCGAATCCGCCGGCATCCCGGTGTGGTGCGGCGGCATGCTCGAGACCGGGATCGGTCGCGCCGCGAACGCCGCGCTCGCCGCGCACCCCGCGTTCACGCTGCCGGGCGACGTCTCGGCATCCGCTCGGTTCTACGAGCGTGACATCGTGACCGAGCCCGCCGTCCTCGCGGACGGACACGTGCGGGTGCCGACCGGTCCGGGGCTCGGTGTCGAAGTCGACCTGGATGCGGTCGAGGCGTTCACCGTCGCGCGCGAGACGCTGCGACGGTGAGGCGCGTCACCAGATCCAGCCGCCGCCGATCGAGATGCCACCCCACGTGAGCAGCACGAAGATCGCCGCGAACACGACCGGGGCGATGCCCTTGCCGCTGCGGGCGAGCCCCTTGAGGAGGGCGATCACGACGAGTACTGCGGCGACGAGGGACAGCCCACCGCCGAGGATCAGCCCGATGAACAGCGGGATCGGCATGAGGATGAGGCCCGCGAGACCGACCCAGAAGGCAGCCCAGGCGGTCGGGTTGGAACGGCGTTCGGTGGCGTAGGACATGGATCCATCCTCGCGTGGGTCACGCGATGCCGCGACGGGGCTGTCCGGAAGGATCGGTCGTGCTAGGGAGCCGGCGGGTCGACACCCCCGTACCCGAGGCCCACGGCGCGGCTGCGTCAGCGCGGCATCGAGGGCCGCGCCTCGTGCGGGTCACGGCGCTGCGGGATGAAGAGCGCGACGCCGAGCGCGATCCCGGCGGCGCCGAGTCCGAGGGCGAAGGAGAGCTGGAACGCGGCCGGGGTGGGGACGGCGACTCCGCCGACGTCGACGGTGAGCGCGGCGAGCACCGCGCCGACGACGGCGGCGGCGATCGAGGTGCCGAGCGAGCGGAACAGCGCATTGAGACCGTTCGAGGCACCCGTCTCGTGCTGCGGCACCGATCGCATGATGAGCATCGGCATGCCGGCGTAGCCGAAGCCGATGCCGACACCGATGAGCAGGTTGGCGATGAGCAGGTGCCAGACCTCCGACGCCCACAGCAGCGAGTAGCCGTACGCCAGGATCAGCGCGCTCGCGCCCATGATCAGGAGCACCCGCGGCCCGATCGTCCGGGCGAGACGACCCGAGAAGGGGGAGAGCACCATCATCACGAGCCCTGCGGGCATGACGATGAAGCTGGCCTGGACGAGAGTGAGTCCGAAACCGCCGGCGGATGCCGGCAGCTCCAGCATCTGCGGGTAGGACACGTTCGAGGCGAACAGCGAGAAGCCCATCGCGACCGAGGCGAGGTTGGTGAGCAGCACGGCGGGCCGGGCGGCTACCCGCAGGTCGAGGAGGGGTTCGCGGATGCGGAGCTCGAACCAGCCCCACACGAGCAGAACGGCGAGCCCACCGAGTCCGAGCGAGAGGGTCGCAGGAGAAGCCCAGCCCCATTCGTTGCCACGCGAGACCGCGAGCAGTACGCCCGTGAGCCCGATCGCCAGGCCGATCGCGCCGGCGAAGTCGAACCTGCCGGCGGTCCGCAGGACGCTCGCCGGCACCACGAGGGCGACGAGGACGAAGACCACGGCGCCGAGTCCCGCCGCCATCCAGAAGAGCACGTGCCAGTCGCTCGTCTCGGTGATGATCGCGCTGACCGGCATGCCGACCGCGCCGCCGACGCCGAGCGTCGCGGACATCAGGGCGATCGCGGCATCCACCCGGTCCTCGTGCAGCACGTCGCGCATGATCGAGATGCCGAGCGGGACGACGCCCGTCACGGCGCCCTGCAGGGCGCGTCCGACGATGATCCCGCCGATGCCGGGGGAGAGCGCGGCGATGACCGACCCGACGATGAGGAGCCCCAGCAGGATGAGCACGATGCGGCGTTTGCCGTACATGTCGCCCAGGCGCCCCGCGATCGGCGTCGAGACGGCCGCGGCGAGCAGCGTCGCGGTCACCACCCAGGCGGTGTCCTCGCGCGACGCGTTCAACAGTTCGGGAAGCTTCGACTGGATCGGCACGACCAGCGTGAACATGAACGACGACGCCAGGCCCGCGATCGCCAGAACCGCGACGATCGCGCCCTGTCGTGGCATCCGGGTGAGTCTGCGTCTGTCGTCCGAAGCCATCCCTCCAGATTAAACGCGGGGGAGCGCCTGGGACGCGGCGCGGCTCAGCCGGCGGAGCGCCAGTCGTCCGACTCCATGTGCGAGCCCGCCTGCGGACCCATCTGGAGCATGCCGCCGTCGACCACCCAGGTGGCGCCCGTCACGTACGACGACGCGGGGGAGGCGAGGAAGGCGACGACGTCGGCGATCTCCTCCGGCTTGCCGGGACGGGGGATCGGGATGCCGGGGCGGTGCGTGTTCTCGGCGTCCTCGGCGTCCATGTCGTTGATGGGCGTCGCGATCTCGCCCGGGGCGACGGAGTTGACCGTGATGCCCTTCGCGCCGAGTTCTTGCGCCATGGTCTTCACGAGCCCCTCGAGGCCGTGCTTGGAGGCGACGTACGCAGCCGAACCGACGCGGGGCTGCGATCCGTGCACGCTCGTGACGGCGATGATGCGCCCTTCCTGGCCGGCGCCGGCCATGAGGGTCGCCGCCGTGTGCATCCCCACGAAAGCTCCGTCGAGGTTGAGGCCGACGACCGTCCGCCAGCCCTCGATGTCCATGTCGAGGAACGGTCCGCCCGTGCCTCCGCCGGCGTTGTTGACGAAGACGTCCAGGCCGCCGAGCTCGTCGGCGAGGTGACGGATGACGCCCGGCACGGACTCGAGGTCGGTCGCGTCGAACTGCGCGACGACGGCCTTCCGGCCGCGGCGACGGACCTCCTCGGCGGTGCCGTTCGCGCCCTCTTCATCGGAGTGCCACGTGACGCCGACGTCCATCCCGGCATCGGCCAGGGCGAGGGCGGTGGCGCGCCCGATCCCGGAGTCGGAGGCGGTCACGATGGCGCGTCGAGGGGAGAAGGTCATGTCTCGACGGTACGAATCGGGCAGCGGGCCCGGCACCGGGTTGACAGCGCTCTGCCTGCGCCGTAGCCCGGCGGGGGCTCATCTCGCGTCACGGGGTGTGGCTTGGGGAGGAGATGCGGCTTCGAGAGGAGACATCCGGCCGATCCGGTCCTCGGGAGCCGCCATCTCCTCGGGAGCCGCCATCTCCTCGGGAGGGCGCACCGCGCCGAACGCGAATCGGCCACCCGTCGAGGACGGGCGGCCGATTCGGGGAGGTGTTCTTACACCGCGTCCGGCGACTCGGCGGGAGCCGCGGGCTCGGCGGCTGCTGCGGCCGGCTCGGTCGAGCGTCGACGCAGCGGTGCGGCGTCCTGCTCGTTCTGCGGGCCCTGCTCGTTCTGCAGACCCTGGGCGATGCCGCGACCGGTCGCCTGGCCCTGGATGATGCCGCGCAGGTCGATCCCGGTCGCCGCCTGGACGGCGTCGAACGTCGCGCGCATGCTCGACGCGCTCTCGCCGGCGATGTGGCTCGAGGCGCCCTCGCCGCCGAGGACCGTGATCGATCCGACCTTGTCGAAGCCGCGGGCGAACTCGGTCATGAGCGGGACGAGCGACTCGATCGCGCGCTGTGCGAGCAGAGCCTGCTGGTTCTCAGCGAGGGCGCGTGCCTCGGCCGTGAGCGCCGCAGCGCGCGCTTCACCTTCGAGTCGCACGGCGGCGGCGTCGGCCTCGGCGCGCAGGCGCGTGGCCTCGGCTTCCTGAGCCGCGATCCGCGCACGGGCCTCAGCGGCCTTGACCTGCGTGTACGCGTCGGCGTCGGCGGAGCGCTCGCGCTCGTAGAGGGACGCATCGGCGACCTTCTTGACGTCGGCATCGAGCTGCGCCTGGCGGTTCTCGGCCTGCTGCAGGAGGACGGCCTGCTCGCGCTCGGCGCGGGCGAGGGCTTCGGCCTGCTCCGCCTCGGCGCGGGCGCGACCGACCTCGGCCGCGGCGGCAGCGGAGTTCTTGTCGTACGCCGTCTGCTCGATGAGGTTCGCCTCGTCGGTCGCGATCTGCCGCGCCTTGACCTCGCGGGCCGCGTTGATGCGGGCGACCTCGGCCTCGCGACGGACGCGCTCCACCTCGGTCGCACCGAGTGCGTCGATGTACCCGTTCTTATCGGTGACGCCCTGGATCTGGAACGAGTCGAGGATCAGGCCCTGCGACAGCAGGTCGCTCTTGATGCCGTCGGCGATCTGGTCCGACAGCTTCTGCCGGTCGTTCATGAGCTGCTCGACGGTCAGGGTCGCCACGACCCCGCGGAGCGCACCTTCGAGCTGCTCGGTGGTGAACTGCTCGATCGCGCCGTCCTGCGAGAGGAAGCGCTCGGCCGCACGCCGGACGAGTTCGGGGTCGGACCCGATCTTGACCAGAGCGACACCGCTGACGTTCACCGTGACGCCGGTGGACGACTGGGCCGTCGGCTCCATCTTGATCTGGCGAGCGCGCAGCGAGATCATCTCGGCGCGCTGCGTGAGCGGGTTGACGAGCGCGCCGCCGCCGGTGATGACGGAGATGCGCGACGAATCCCCCGATGCGTTCTTCTGATTGCGTCCGACGATCACGAGCGCCTGGTCGGCCTTGGCGACCTTGTACCACGCGCGCAGCACGATCATGAAGATGATGATGAAGACGATGACGGCGACGACGGCGATCGCGCCGATGACGACTGCCCCGCCGGTGACGAGTGCGTCCATATGTGATTCCCCCGAGTCTCGATGTCTGTGTGCGGCACGGTGAACATGCCCGCTACGAACGTATCGGTTACTCCAGCCGCGTGACGAGGTCGGTCACCAGCCGGCGGACCTCTACGCTGGCGCCATGACGATGCCCCCGCCTCCTCAGCCGCCCTACGCCGTCGCCCCGCCTCTCAGCCCGCAGGACGAGAAGCTCTGGGCGACTCTCGCGCACCTCGGCGGAATCATCTTCTCCCCGTGGGGTGCCCTGATCATCTACCTGGTCTTCCGCGAGCGCGGGCCGTTCGTCCGCGCGCACAGTGCAGCGGCGCTGAATTTCCAGCTGACGATGATCATCGCCTCGTTGATCTGCATCCCGCTGATGTTCGTCTTCATCGGGTTCATCCTCCTGGCCGCTGTCGGCGTCTACGCCCTCGTGATCGAGGTCGTCGCCGCCGTGAAGGCGAACCAGGGGCAGTGGTACACGCCGCCTCTCAGCATCCGCTTCGTCTCCTGATCGTCGCCGTCCGGCCACGCCGGATCGGCCGGGGCGCCCCGATAGACTGACGGATGCCGCGCGCTGCGGCATCCGCGCTCTCGCGCACCCTCTTCACAACGACCATTGGAGCCACCGTGGCCGAGCAGTCCCGTCTCGACAAAGTCATCGCCCTCGCCCGTCACCGCGGGTTCGTCTTCCAGGCGGGCGAGATCTACGGCGGGTCGCGGTCGGCGTGGGACTACGGCCCCCTCGGCACCGAGCTCAAGGAGAACATCCGTCGTCAGTGGTGGCAGACGTTCGTCCGCGGGCGCGGCGACATGGTCGGCCTCGACTCCTCGGTGATCCTGCCCAAGCGCGTGTGGGAGGCCTCGGGCCACGTCGCCACCTTCAGCGACCCGCTCGTCGAGTGCCTGCAGTGCCACAAGCGCTTCCGTGAGGACACGCTCATCGAGGACTTCGAGGCCCGCAAGGGCCGCAAGGCCGAGAACGGTCTCGGCGACATCCCGTGCCCGAACTGCGGCACGAAGGGCCAGTACACCGAGCCCAAGTCGTTCTCGGGTCTCGTGAAGACCTACCTCGGCGTCGTCGACGACGAGAGCGGCCTGCACTTCCTGCGTCCCGAGACCGCGCAAGGCATCTTCGTCAACTTCTCGAACGTCCTCACCGCATCGCGCAAGAAGCCCCCGTTCGGCATCGGCCAGGTCGGCAAGGCGTTCCGCAACGAGATCACGCCCGGCAACTTCATCTTCCGCACGCGCGAGTTCGAGCAGATGGAGATCGAGTTCTTCACGCCTCCCGCCGAGGCGGGCGAGTGGTTCGATCACTGGGTCGAGGCGTGCTGGAACTGGTTCATCGACCTCGGCATCGACCCCGAGAACATGCGGCAGTTCGACGTGCCGAAGGAGGACCGCGCCCACTACTCGGCCGGCACCATCGACGTCGAGTACCGGTTCGGCTTCACGGGCAAGGAGTGGGGCGAGCTCATGGGTGTCGCCAACCGCACCGACTTCGACCTGTCGAGCCACATCGAGGCGTCCGGGCAGAAGCTCGCGTACTTCGACCAGGCATCCGGTGAGACCTACGTCCCGTACGTCATCGAGCCGTCCTTCGGTCTGACGCGGGCCATGATGGCATTTCTCGTCGACGCGTACCGCGAGGAGGAGGTGCCGAACGCGAAGGGCGGCACCGACACCCGTACGGTCCTCGGCCTCGACCCGCGCCTCGCGCCCGTCAAGGTCGCCGTGCTTCCGCTGAGCCGGAACGAGCGCCTGTCGCCGCTGGCGCGCAAGGTGGCCGACGACCTGCGCGCGAACGGCTGGAACGTCGACTTCGACGACGCCGGCGCGATCGGTCGCCGCTACCGCCGTCAGGACGAGATCGGAACGCCGTTCTGCGTCACGGTCGACTTCGACTCGCTCGACGACGACGCCGTCACGATCCGCGACCGCGACTCGATGGCGCAGGAGCGCGTCGCGCTGTCCGAGCTGCACGCGTACCTCGCCCCGCGTCTGCGCGGCGCCTGACTCGCACGACGAAAGGCCCGCCGACACAGTCGGCGGGCCTTTCGTGTATCGATCGTCAGCCGACGATCGGCCACATCTGGAAGCTCGACGAGGCGGCGAGGCTCCAGACGATGAACACCGTCACCATGATCGAACCGACGTACGTCCGTCCCGTCTTGCGGAAGAAGTACGTCCACAGGCACGCCGCGACGGGCCAGAACACGAGCAGGGGCAGGTAGTAGATCGCGCCGAGGCCCGCGGCCGTCATCGTCTGCGGGTCGGACCCGAACGGCAGGGGCTGGCCGGCCAGCAGCGGGATGTAGGCGATGAGCACCCACACGAGCGCGCCGAGCGTCATGACGATCGAGTTGACGAGCATCTCCTGCCACAGCGGCGCCTTCCCGGCACGCCAGCGGAGGAACCCGTTGAAGAGGATCCCCTGCGCCACGAAGAAGAACGCGAACGGCAGCAGGTAGCCGAAGAACGCAACCCAGCGAGGCGGCGTCAGCGGGGGGAGCGTGACGACCCACGACCGGAAGTCGACGTGCCAGACGGCGTCGGTGAACGTCAGGATCAGGTAGACGGGTGCCACGACCGCCGCGGTGAACAGAACGGCCTTGCCGATCTTGCCCCAATCGATCCCGCCGCCGCGGTGCTCGGTGACACCGTAGGCGGCGAAGTCGCCGCCGGTGCGGCGCGTGAACGCGAAGTGGTTCAGCGCGATGAGCGCCCAGGCGATGACGCCGACGAGCAGGCCCCACGCCATGTAGATGTTCGTGAAGTTCTGCGGCCAGAGCGTGCTGACGCCGATCGCGGGGGTGAAGAACATGTTCTTCCACACGGGCAGGTACAGCAGGGGGCCGAGAGCCGTCGTGATGATCGCACCGATCCACCACCCGGGTCCGCGCAGGCCCCGGTACTCGGGAACGGCCCGGACGAGTCCGGCGAACGCGCGGGTGCGCAGCATCAGGCTGCCGCCGGCGAACAGGAACAGGATGCCGCCGAGCAGCGCCAGCGACGTGCCGACGAGCTTGAAGGGCCAGATCTGATCGGCGGGGGAGAGGCCCGATCCGTCGGTGAGGGTCTTCTGCATCCACTCGACGGCGTCGCCGATCGAGGCGGGAGCGTCGGTCGACGAGGCGTGCCCCTCCCACTCGCTGTAGAGGATGCGGGCGGTGCCGTCCTCGATGGAGCCGTAGACGCGCCCGGGCTCGATGCGGTCGTTCGTCTCGAAGAAGGCCTTCAACGCGGGAGACTCCGGGGCGTCGAGACCGCGGCTGACTGCGATCAGGCCGGGCAGCTCCGTCCACTGACCGATCAGCACGGCCGCGTTGCGGATGCCCTTGATGGCGGACACGTCGACCGAGCCGGGCTGCCCGGGCTCGGACTCCATGTAGAAGACCGAGCGGTAGCCGTCCGGCTGCGACAGCGCCGCGGCGGTCGCGGCGCAGAAGCCGCCCTGCGACATGCCGACGAGGCCGATCCGCGAGGTGTCGACGCCGGGGACGGTCTGCAGGTAGGCGAGCGTGGCAGGACCGCCGCAACCGGCATCCTGGTTCGCGCCGTTCGAGGAACCGTGGCCGATCTGATCGGCGGAGACGACGATGAAGCCGCGACGGGCGAGCTCGAGCGCCGTCTGCTCCATGTGGTCCTTCTGGTTGTTCAACCCGTGCCACATCGCGATCGCCGGAGCGGTCTTGTCGGGTGACAGGTTCGCCGGCTTGTAGACGTTCGCGCTGATCTGCTGGCCGGTCGGGCTGAAGATCGTCACCTCGCTGACGGAGGTGGCTCCGCCGGCGGTGTTGATCTGCATGGCCAGGTAACTGCCCGCGACCATCAGGAAGACGGCGATCGCGGCGACGATCTTCGGGCGGTCGCGCCAGAACGGGCGGCGTGGGTTGTGGGGTGCGCTGGCGACGGTGTCGTCGGCTGGCGTCTTTGCCATCTAGGGGTCCTCTCGGGAAACGTTCTCGCGGCTACGCGAAAACTGGACCGAGAGTACGAGCGTCGGGACGGATACTCAATCGTCGTGCACGAACGTGCGCGACGAGCGGGTCGGATTCAGGTGAATACGTCCTGCGGGCAGCGGCACGCGGGTGCGAGAGGCGTCCGCGCGCACGTATTCGCGCGGTGACGATCAGTTCTTCGCGGCCTTCGCCTCGGCCTTCGCCGCGCGCTTGTACTCGCGCACCTTGGTGAGGGACTCCGGCGACACGATGTCGGCGACGGAGCGGAACGAGCCCTCCTCGCCGTACGCGCCGGCGGCGTCGCGCCACCCTTCGCCCGCGTACCCGTACTGCTTGCCGAGCAGGGCGACGAAGATCCGGGCCTTCTGATCGCCGAAGCCGGGAAGCGACTTCAGCCGGTTCAGGACGGCGCGACCATCGGGGTCGCCCTGGGTCCACAGCGCCGAGGCATCGCCGCCCCATTCGTCGACGAGCGCCTGGCAGAGCGCTTGTACGCGTCCCGCCATCGACCCGGGAAAGCGGTGGACCGCGGGAGTCCGACTGAATGCGGCGGCGAACTCGTCGGGGTCGGCTGCGGCGATCTGCGCGGCATCCAGTCCTCCCGTGCGGTCGCGGATCTTCAATGGGCCCGCGAAAGCAGTCTCCATGGCGATCTGCTGGTCGAGCAGCATCCCGATGAGCAGGGCGAGCGGTTCGTCGGTGAGGAGCGCGTCGGCGGCCTCGTCGCCGGTGATGTGAAGGGCCATGAGTCCATGTTCCCACCGTCGCCGCGCAGCCGTGGGGGAGGATGGGAGCATGAGCTCCGACGCCGCCACCGACCTCATCTCGCAGGCGCGCCGCGCGCGCGTCGCCGTCGTCGGCGGCGGCATCGCCGGTCTCGTCGCCGCGCTGCAGTGCGCGAAGGTCGGCATCTCCGTCACGCTGTTCGAATCCTCCGACCGGCTCGGCGGAATCGTGGCGTCGGCAGACCTCGACGACCGGATGACGGATGTCGCCGCCGACGGCTTCCGCGTGGCCCCGGGAGCCCTCGCCGAGCTCATCGATGAACTCGGCCTGCGGGAGGCCGTCGTTCCCGCGCGGGATGCCGACACGTGGGTCGCCGGCCCGCACGGGGTCGCACCTCTGCCGGCTGCGTCGATCCTCGGCATCCCGGCGAACCCGTTCGACGCGCGTGCGCGCCGGATCATCGGCTCGCGCGGCGCGTGGCGGGCGTACGTCGACCGGCTGCGGCCGCCGCTGACGATCGGCGCCGAGCGCAACCTCGGCGCCCTCGTGCGCACGCGCATGGGGTCCCGGGTCCTCGAGCGAATGGTCGCCCCGCTGACCCACGGCATCCACGGCGTGCCTCCCGAGCAGGTCGACGTCGACCGCGCCGCGCGCGGACTCAACTCGGCGCTCACCCGCACCGGC
>Ga0207841_1000466_pt1 | contig 10886 bp, 9 predicted proteins | sample HigsolmetaGSP18D_FD_184846 | JGI IMG/M metagenome (GOLD analysis project Ga0207841, IMG submission 184846) | High solid enriched microbial communities from the Joint BioEnergy Institute, USA - SP1-8-D (SPAdes) | ecosystem: Engineered > Bioreactor > SSF (Solid state fermentation) > Aerobic >... | reverse complement strand
AGTCGGTCGATGTAGAGGATCCCGTTGAGGTGGTCGAACTCATGCTGCATGATCCGGGCGCGCCAGCCGTCGACACGGATGCGGACGTCGCCGCCGTCGAGGTCGGTGCCGGTGACGAGAACGTCGTCACCTCGACGGAGCGGGAAGCGCTCACCGGGGAACGACAGGCATCCCTCCGACTCGTCGTCCGGGTCGGGCGAGCCCGGCTCCGGGGGCGACATCCAGAGCTCGGGGTTGATGATCACACCACGCCACGGGGCACCATCGTCGTCCTGGTACGAGTAGGTGTAGATGCGGAGCCCCACGCCCACCTGTGGGGCTGCGAGTCCGACGCCGGGAGCGGCGTCCATCGTCTCGAACATGTCGGCGACGAGGGTGCGGATCTCGTCCGTGATCTCGGGAACGGGAGCGGCGACGGAATGGAGGACGGGTTCGCCCATGATGCGAATCGGAAGTACGGCCACGTCAGAAGCCTAACGAGGCCAGAGCCGGGTATCGTCGAGGCGTGATTCACGCCGGAACACCGATCAACGATCTCACCGATGAGCTGGTGGGCGTGTTCGGGAACCCGGCGATCCTCATCGGCATCCCCCTGGCCGTCGTCGGCGCGGTCTTCATGTCGTTCGGTGCGCAGTACCAGCACCGCGGCGTGCAGAAGGTCGAGAGGCTGACCGCTCAGGCCGGCGTCTCGGGGTTGACGGGAGGTCAGCTGCTCCGGCTGCTGAGCCGGCCCTCCTGGGTGCTCGGTACCGTCATGCTGGGGCTCGCGATCGTGTGCCAGCTGGCGGCGCTGTCGTTCGCGCCTCTGATCCTGGTTCAGCCGATCGGTGCGATCTCTCTCGTGATCACGACGCTTCTGAATGCCAGGATCAGCGGGCACAAGCCCACGCGACGGTCGATCACCTCGATCGCGCTGTGCGTCGGCGGTATCTTCATCTTCGTCACGGTCGCTGCGCTGTACGCGACGGAGCGCCCGATCAGCGACGGACAGCTCCTGACCGTCCTCGGCATCCTGCTCGGTGTCGTCGTCATCCTCGGCGTGCTGTGGGGAACGCTGCGCAAGCGGATGCGGGCGCTGTTCTACATCGTGGCTGCGGGCGTGGTCTACGGCTTCGTCGCAACGCTCGCGAAGGTCGTCATCAACCGCATCTCGAACGGCGATTTCGAGTGGCTCACCGTGCTGTGCGTCGTCGCCCTGCTCGCGGGTACCGCGATGGGCGCCTACTTCGTCCAGACGGCGTACTCGTCGGGTCCGCCGGACCTCGTGATCGCGGGTCTCACGGTCATCGACCCGATCGTCGCCATCGTCATCGGTCTCGCGGTCCTCAACGAGGCCCAGGGCGCGCCGCTCGGCGCGTACATCGGATTCGCGATCGCCGGAGCCCTTGCCGTGACGGGGGTGTTCCAGTTGGCGAGATACCACCCGCAGGTGGTGAGCGAGAGCCAGGAGATCCCGATCACCCGCGGCAGCGGTGACGCCGACCGCGACCCGCCCTCGACGGGTTCGGTCCGCATCACCGAAGCCGTCGCGAAGGTGTGGCCCGATCCGCCCGTGAAGGACGACGACCGACGCAAACGCTAGAGTCGTCTCCACAGGGGGCGGTGGCCAAGCTGGTCAAGGCAGCGGGCTCATAACCCGACGATCGTGGGTTCAAGTCCCACCCGCCCTACCGATTCCGACGCTGGACCGCGTCGTACGACGGTTGTCGAAGGGCGCTCACCCAGCGATACATACGCGCTCCGGGCAGAACATTCCGCCCCGCGTCGAAACGGACGTCCGGGTCCCCCTGGTGGCTGCCCAGGCTCAGAAGCGCGAATGGATGCCACGAGCCGCCCGGCGTGGCGAAGGCCAGAGAAAGGCGCCATGTCTCGTCGGTCAGGATCTTCGAGATGGCCGGTACGCCGGCGGGCAGTGACGGTCGGAGCGGACGCGCTCGAAGGAGGATCGCCCCCGCGCCGCCGCGGTAGGGGATCAGCGTCGTGAAGACTCCCCGCGACGGGATCCAGCGCGGCACGAGGGCGAACCGCCACGGGACTCCTGACCCGGTCGACGCGAGCTCGATGTCGGCGTGCCCGTCGTCCGTCTCGACGCGGAGGGCGAGTCCGAGGACGTCGGGGAACGCATCCGGCAATCCCAGCGATCGGGAGTACCGGGCTGTGACGCGCGCCCGGGCGCCGGTCGGAGGCTCATCGATCCACGCGATCCCCGCGACGCGGTCGCGGTTCCCCCAGAACACGTCTCCGCTCAGGGGGAGCCCGCGCGGATGAATGGGGCGCGGAGGGCGTAGACGTTGCAGCCGGAGAAAGGCATGCCGCAAGGCACGACCGACCAGGACGGCCGGAGTTCTCACGTCAGTCGTCCTGGTCGTCCTCGGTGACCTCGTCGCCGGCGCGCGCCGCGTCGTCCTTCACCTCGTCGCTGACAGCGTCGGTGGGGGGTGCGTCATCGGCGTGGGCGTCTTCGGAGTGCCGGGTGTGCGGGATGTTGTCGCTCATGATGATCCTTTCGATGGAGCGTTCAGCCTGCGCCCGTGATCGCCGGCGGCCTACGGGGTTGACGAACCCGCGACGACCTGGTGTTACACGGTTGTGATTCGTCGGGGAAATGAGCGATAATGGCCGCACAACCGGATATCCGGCCAGCACTCTCCATCAGGTCGTAGGGGAAGACGTACCTGAACGAAACGGAGAGATCGATGGCCACACCTCACGCGCGCGGAGTGATCTTCATCCACTCCGCGCCACGCGCGCTGTGCCCCCACCTGGAGTGGGCTGCTGGTCGTGCCCTCGGGCACGCCGTCAGCTTCGACTGGGCCGATCAGCCCGTCCAGCCCGGCAGCCGCCGCGCGGAGTTCTACTGGGAGGGGCCGGTGGGCAGCGGCGCCGCCCTGGCCACCGCCATGCGCGGATGGGAGCACCTCCGCTACGAGGTGACAGAGGACCCGACCCCCCGAAGCGACGGCGGACGTTGGCTCCACACGCCGAGCCTCGGCATCCACTACGCGCAGACGGATGCCTCGGGCAACGTCGTCGTGGGGGAGGACCGCATCCGATACGCCATGGAGATCGCCGCCGGCGACATGAGCGAACTCCAGCGTGAACTCGACGTCGCGCTCGGAGCCTCGTGGGACGAGGAGCTCGAGCCGTTCCGTCACGCGAGCGACGACGCACCCGTCGTCTGGCTCCACAAGGTCGGTTGAGACGAGTCCGAGCGGTCGGACACTCTACGCATGAATGGTTTTCAGGCGGGGCGGATGGGCCTCGACCGGCTTCGGACGGCTTCCCGGAGACCGGGGCGGCTACCGCCCCGCCTGATCTGAACGACGAACGCCCCCGGTGGCTTCCCGGGGGCGTTCGTCGTGTTCGGGGTCAGACCGAGCGGAATGCCACGACGGCGTTGTGACCGCCGAAACCGAACGAGTTGCTGATCGCCAGCTGGTCTCCGTCGCCCAGGCCGACCGCGTCGCCCGAGAGGCGGAACGGGACGGCCGGGTCGGGCTCGGTGATGTTGATGGTGGGGGGCGCGACGCGGTCGCGGAGCGCAAGAACGGTGAACATCGCCTCGAGTGCTCCCGTGCCGCCCAAAAGGTGACCCGTGGACGCCTTCGTGGCCGACACCGGCATCTCGTCGACACGGTCGCCGAAGACGGCCTTGAGGGCGACGTACTCGTTCGGGTCTCCGACCGGAGTCGAGGTCGCGTGCGCGTTGACGTGGGTGACATCGTCCGGTGAGGCATCCGCCATCTCCAGCGCGAGCCGGACGGCGCGTGCCGCACCCGTGCCCTCGGGGTCGTTGGCGGTGATGTGGTACGAATCCGCGGTGACGCCACCGCCCACGAGCTCGGCGTAGATCTTCGCGCCGCGAGCCTTCGCGTGCGCCTCGGTCTCGAGGATGAGGACCGCCGCGCCCTCACCCATGACGAAGCCGTCGCGGTCGATGCTGCCGGGACGGGATGCCGTCGCGGGAGAGTCGTTACGGCGCGAGAGCGCCTGCATCGAGGCGAACGACGCGATCGTGATCGGGTGGATCGCCGATTCGGTGCCACCGGCGATGACGACGTCGGCGAGACCGGCGCGCATGTGTTCGAGGGCGTTGACGATCGACTCGGTGCTCGATGCGCACGCGCTCGCGAACGTGCGAGCGTAGGCGCGAGCGCCGAAGTGCAGCGACAGGTTGCCGGCCGCGGCGTTGGGCATGAGCATCGGGACCGTCATGGGCATGACGCGCCGCGGGCCCTTCTCGCGCAGGGTGTCCCACGCGTCGAGGAGCGTCCAGACGCCGCCGATCCCGGTGGCGAACTCGACCCCGAGACGCTCGGGGTCGACCTCCGGCGCTCCGGCATCCTCCCATGCCTCTTTCGCCGCGACCATCGCGAGCTGCGACGACGGGTCGAGGCGCTTGGCGACGGGACGCTCGAGGACGGTCTCCGGCCGCACCTTGGCCTCGGCAGCGAAGGTGACGGGCAGCTGGTACTGCTCGACCCAGTCGTGCTCGAGCGTACGGGTGCCGGACGCTCCGGCGAGGAGTGCCTCCCAGCTCTCGCTCGCGGTGCCGCCGATGGGGGAGGTCGCACCGATGCCGGTGACGAAGATTCGAGTGTTGCTCATGGTTCCCTCGTGCTGCTCCGGTGGGGGCGGACCCCCACCGGACGCGCGGATCAGGCCTGGTTGGACGAGATGTAGGTGACGGCGTCGCCGACGGTCTTGAGGTTCTTGACCTCGTCGTCGGGGATCGTGACGCCGAACTTCTCCTCGGCGTTGACGACGATCGTCATCATCGAGATCGAGTCGATGTCGAGGTCGTCGGTGAAGGACTTCTCGAGGGCGACCTCGTCGGCCGAGATGCCGGTCTCGTCGGTGATGAGCTCGGCCAGGCCGGCGAGGACCTCGTCGTTGGTGAATGCCATGGGATTTCTCCTTCTGTGGGGGTCGGCCCAGCCGGGCCGGTAGTCAGTTTAGGTGGGGGACGGCCATCGTCACGGGAGGACGACGACCTGAGCGCCGAACACGAGTCCGGCGCCGAAACCGATCTGCAGGGCGAGGCCGCCGCTGAGCTCGGGGTGCTCTTCCAGAAGACGGTGGGTCGCCAGCGGGATGGATGCCGCCGACGTGTTTCCCGTCGTCTCGATGTCGCGGCCGATCACGACGGACTCGGGAAGCTTCAGCTGCTTCGCGAACTCGTCGATGATGCGCATGTTGGCCTGGTGGGGGACGAACGCGGCCAGGTCGTCGGGGGTGATGCCGGCGGCCTCGATGGCCTGACGCGCGACCTTCACCATCTCCCACACCGCCCAGCGGAAGACGGTGGGCCCTTCCTGCCGAAGCGTCGGCCACGGCGCGACTCCGTCGCGGAACTCGGTCAGCGTGTGGTTCATGCCCACGGCATCCGCCTTGGAGCCGTCCGATCCCCAGATGGTGGGACCGATCCCCGGCGTCTCGCTCGGCCCGACGACGACGGCGCCCGCGCCATCCCCCAGGAGGAACGAGATCGACCGGTCGGTCGGGTCGACGACGTCGCTCAGCTTCTCGGTGCCGATGACGACGGCGTAGTGAGCGGCACCCGCGCGGATGAGGGCGTCCGCCTGCGCGACGCCGTACGCGAACCCTGCGCACGCGGCGTTCAGGTCGTACGCGGCCGCGGGGTTAGCGCCGACGCGGTCTGCCACGATCGCCGACACCGAGGGGGTCTGCTTCGGGTTCGAGATCGTCGCGACGATGACCGCGTCGATCTTGTCGGCGGCGATGCCCGAGCGCTGGATGGCCTCTGCGGCGGCGTCGGCGGCGAGGTCGATCGCGGTGGTCCCGGCATCCGCTCGTACTCGCGTGATGATGCCCGTGCGCTGGCGGATCCACTCGTCGCTCGAGTTGATCGGCTCGATCAGATCCTCGTTGGGGACCGCGTTCTCGCCGCGTGCGGCACCGTAGGCGTAGATGCGGGTGTGGGCTGCGCCCGTCGGCTGGATCAGCTGGGGGGTCATGCGTTCTCTCCGGTCAGGAGGGCGTTCGCGGCGGCGAGGTCCTCAGGCGTTTTCACCGCAACAGACGGTACGCCGCGCAGCCCGCGCTTGGCGAGTCCGACCAGGGTGCCCGCCGGAGCGAGCTCGATGATGCCCGCGACGTCGTTCTCCGCGAACGAGGCCATGCAGAGGTCCCATCGGACGGGGTTGGCGACCTGCGCGACCAGGAGGTCGAGCGCCGCGCGCCCATCCGCCACGGTCCCGCCATCGCGGTTGCTCCAGAGCGTCAGCGAAGGGTCGGATGCCGCGACCTCGGCGGCGGCGGTGCGGAGGGTGTCGACGGCAGGCGCCATGTAGCGCGTGTGGAACGCGCCGGCGACCTGCAGCGGGATCACTCGGCTGCCGCGCGGTGCTTCCGCCCCGAGCGCGGTCAGGGCCGGGAGCGCCCCGGCGGCGACGATCTGTCCACCGCCGTTGTAGTTGGCGGGGGTCAGGTCGAGCTCTTCGAGGCGGGCGAGGACGGTGGCCTCGTCGCCGCCCACGACGGCGCTCATGCCGGTTTCCTCGAGAGCGGCGGCTTCGGCCATGGCTCGTCCGCGGATGCCGACGAGGCGCATGCCGTCCTCCTCCGTCAGGACACCGGCGGCGACCAGTGCGGCGATCTCTCCCACGGAGTGACCGGCGACGCCGTCGGGCCGGAGGCCCGCGTCCACGAGCGCGCGCCAGGAGAGGAGGCTCGCGGCGACGATGAGCGGCTGAGCGACCTTGGTGTCACGGATGCGGTCGGCATCCCATTCGGTTCCGGCGGCGACCAGGTCGACGTCGGCGTACGCGGAGTACTGCTCGAGCAGCGCACGCGTCCCCTCGGTCTCGAGCCACGGCGTGAGGAACCCGGGGGTCTGGGAGCCCTGGCCCGGGAAGACGGCAATGATCACGATGTCCATCCTTGCAAGTTCGAGTCGGCGATGCTGTCGGTCAGCGCACAAGAAAGCGCGATCCGTTTGTTCGAGTCGTACAGGAGATCAGCTGCGGCGCACCGGGCGGCGGCGGGTCACATCGCCGCCGATCGATCCGAGGATGAGCGCCGTCTGCAGGATCAGTGCTTCCCTGGGGCCCGTGGCGTCCCAGCCGATGACGTCCGAAACCCGCTTCAGGCGGTAGCGGACGGTGTTGGGGTGCACGAAGAGCTCTCGAGCGGTCGCTTCGAGCGAGCGGCCGTTGTCGAGGTAGCTCCACAGAGTCGTGACGAGATCGGTGGAATGCGACTGCAGCGGCCGGTAGATCCGTTCGATGAGCGTCGCCTTCGCGAGCGGATCGCCCGCGAGGGCGCGCTCGGGAAGCAGATCGTCCGCGTCCACGGGACGCGGGGCGTGACGCCAGGACTTGGCCACGGCGAAACCCGCGAGCGCCGCACGCGCACTGGTGCCGGCGTCCAGGAGAGCGGGAGCCGTCGGGCCCAGTACGAGATGACCGCTTCCGAACCCGGGCTCGAGGCGGGTCGCGATCTCGGTGAAGGGGAGCTCCTCGGCATCCTCTCGTCCTGCCTGGTCGGCGCGACCGATGACGAGGACCAGGCGGGAGCCCTGCACTCCGATGAGTACATCGACGCCGAGCTTGCGCGCGGTGCGGCGCACCTGGTCGACGTCGAGCTGCGGAGGAGTCGTCCCCACGAGGACGGCGACCTCGCCGTGACCGTGCCAGCCGAGGGCGGCGATACGGCTGGGCAGTTCCTCGTCCGCTTCGCCGGTGAGGATCGAGTCGACGACGAGGGCTTCGAGGCGGGCATCCCACAGGCCGCGCGCCTCTGCAGCCCGGGCGTAGACGTCCGCCGCGGCGAAGGCGACTTCGCGCGAGTAGAGCAGGATGCTCTCGCGGAGGCCGTTGCCCTTTCCGGCGACCCGCTCCTCCGTCGTCTCGACGGTCACTTTGATGAGCTGGAGCGTCTGCGTGAGGCTGATGCTCCGCAGCAGCTCGCGCGGTGCGGAGGCGAAGACGTCGGCCGCGATCCACGGCGTCGAGTTGGGGTCGTCGTACCACTCGACGAAGGACGAGATGCCCGACTGGGCGACCAGACCGACCGCCGACCGGCGCCCCGGAGGCATCTCGGCGTACCAGGGAAGGTACTCCTCGAGCCTCCGGAGCGTCGTCGTCGCAAGATCACCCGAGATCCGGCGGAGCCACGCGAGTGTCTCCGCCTTCTCCTGAGCGGTCGGGCGTTCGGTCATCTCGCGGGTCAGGCTTCGCCGCCCGCGTTGCCGGACGTGCCGGCGTTGACGTCGTGCAGGCGGTACTTCTCGATCGCCTGAGCGGACAGGCCGCGGTCGACGACACCCTCGTCCGCCAGCGCCTGCAGCGTCCGGACGACGATCGACGGACCGTCGATCTTGAACTGCCGGCGGGCGGCCGCACGGGTGTCCGAGAAGCCGAAGCCGTCGGCGCCGAGCGTCGCATAGCGGCGGGGGACCCATTGGCGGATCTGGTCCTGGACCGCGTGCATGAAGTCGCTCACGGCGACGACCGGGCCCTCCGAGTCGCGGAGCTTCTCGGTGATGTATGCCGTCTTGGGCTCGTCGGACGGGTGCAGGAAGTTGTGCTCGTCGGCGGCGAGACCGTCGCGGCGGAGCTCGGTCCAGCTGGTCACCGACCAGACGTCCGCCACGACACCCCAGTCGTCCTTGAGGAGCTTCTGCGCCTCGTGGGCCCACGCGAGACCGACGCCCGATGCGAGGATCTGGGCGCGGTGTCCCTCGCCCTCACCGGCCGAGACGCGGTGGATGCCGCGGACGATCCCGTCGACGTCGACGTCCTCCGGCTCCTTGGGCTGGACGATCGGCTCGTTGTAGACCGTGATGTAGTACATGACGTTGGGGTCCTCGTGCTCCCCGCCGTACATGCGCTCGAGTCCGGACTGCACGATGTGCGCGATCTCGTAGCCGTAGGCCGGGTCGTAGGACACCGTCGCCGGGTTGGTCGACGCGAGCAGGTGCGAGTGACCGTCGGCGTGCTGGAGGCCCTCACCCGTGAGGGTGGTGCGGCCGGCCGTGGCACCGATGATGAACCCGCGCGCCATCTGGTCGCCGGCGGCCCACTGGGCGTCGCCGGTTCGCTGGAAGCCGAACATCGAGTAGAAGACGTAGACCGGGATCAGCGGTTCGCCGTGGGTCGCGTAGGACGTGCCGACACCGGTGAAGGCGGCGAGAGCGCCGGCCTCGTTGATGCCGACGTGCATGATCTGACCCTGCGGGCTCTCCTTGTACGCCAGGAGCAGCTCGCGGTCGACGGAGGTGTAGTTCTGTCCGTTCGGGTTGTAGATCTTGGCCGTCGGGAAGTACGCGTCCATGCCGAACGTGCGTGCTTCGTCGGGGATGATCGGCACGATGCGGTGGCCGAAGTCCTTGGCGCGCAGCAGGTCCTTCAGCAGTCGCACGAACGCCATGGTGGTGGCGACCTCCTGCGTGCCCGACCCCTTCTTCGGCAACGCGTAGACGCTGTCGTCGGGGAGGGTCAGCGCGGTGAACGTGCTGCGACGCTGCGGGAGCGTGCCGCCCAGCGCCCGTCGACGCTCGACCATGTACTTGATGGTCTCGTCCTCGGCACCCGGGTGGTAGTACGGGGGCTCGTACGGGTTCTCCTCGAGCTGGGCGTCCGTCAGCGGGATGTGCATCTGGTCGCGGAAGAGCTTGAGGTCGTCGAGCGTCATCTTCTTCATCTGGTGCGTCGCATTGCGCCCCTCGAAGTGCGGGCCGAGACCGTAACCCTTGACCGTCTTGGCCAGGATGACCGTGGGCTGGCCCTTGTGCTCCATGGCGGCCTTGTACGCCGCGAACACCTTGCGGTAGTCGTGGCCGCCGCGCTTGAGGTTCCAGATCTGCTCGTCCGAGTAGTCCTTGACGAGAGCTGCGGCGCGTTCGTCGCGGCCGAAGAAGTGCTCACGGACGTACGCGCCGTTCTCTGCCTTGTACGTCTGGAAGTCGCCGTCCGGCGTGCTGTTCATGAGGTTCAGCAGCGCGCCCTCGGTGTCGCGGGAGAGCAGGTCGTCCCACTCACGGCCCCAGACGACCTTGATGACGTTCCAGCCGGCACCGCGGAAGAAGCTCTCGAGCTCCTGCACGATCTTGCCGTTGCCGCGGACGGGCCCGTCGAGCCGCTGGAGGTTGCAGTTGATGACGAAGGTGAGGTTGTCGAGTCCTTCGTTGGCGGCCACCTGGAGCTGGCCGCGGCTCTCGACTTCGTCCATCTCGCCGTCGCCGAGGAAAGCCCAGACGTGTGCGTCGGAGAGGTCCTTCACGCCGCGGTTGGTGAGGTACTTGTTCGTCATCGCCTGGTAGATGGCGTTGATCGGACCGAGACCCATCGAGACGGTCGGGAACTGCCAGTAGTCCGGCATGAGGCGCGGGTGCGGGTAGGAGGGCAGACCGTGGGGTGCTGCGGATGCCTCCTGGCGGAACCCGTCGAGCTGCTGAGTCGACAGACCGCCCTCGAGGAAGGACCGGGCGTACATGCCGGGGGAGGCGTGACCCTGGAAGAAGACCTGGTCGCCGCCGCTCTCGTGATCGGGGCCGCGGAAGAAGTGGTTGAAGCCGACCTCGTACAGGGCGGCCGACGATGCGTACGTGGAGATGTGTCCACCGACACCGATGCCCGGGCGCTGCGCACGGTGAACGGTGAGGGCGGCGTTCCAGCGGATCCAGCTGCGGTAGCGGCGCTCGACCTCTTCGTCGCCCGGGAACTCGGGCTCGCTGTCGACGGGGATCGTGTTGATGTAGTCCGTCGTGGGCACCTGCGGCACGTTGAGGTGCAACTCACGCGAGCTCTGCAGCAGGCTCAGCATGATCTCGCGGCCGCGGCTCGCTCCGCGGGCGTCGACGAGTTGGCGCAGGGAATCCTGCCACTCCGACGTCTCTTCCGGGTCGCTGTCCTGCGGGCCCT
>Ga0207841_1000465_pt1 | contig 10907 bp, 5 predicted proteins | sample HigsolmetaGSP18D_FD_184846 | JGI IMG/M metagenome (GOLD analysis project Ga0207841, IMG submission 184846) | High solid enriched microbial communities from the Joint BioEnergy Institute, USA - SP1-8-D (SPAdes) | ecosystem: Engineered > Bioreactor > SSF (Solid state fermentation) > Aerobic >... | reverse complement strand
TAGACGGGGGGGGGCTTGATGCATCAAGGCGCCCGCAACACGATCTTCTCGCGCCCGTACTCCGCCTCCACCGGAAACCCGCGTTCGAGCAGCCGCACGAACCCTTCCGCGTTCTCCCAGCGGAAGCTGCCGCCGATGCGCAGCGCGCCGACGCTGGCATCGGCGATGACGATCTGGCGGGTATTGAAGCGGTTGAACTCGGCCACCGCATCGGTCAGCGCGGTGTCGCGGAACACCAGCCGGCCGCTGCGCCAGTCGACGAGTTCCTCGACCTCGGCCAGCGACAGGCTGCGCACCAGCACCGCATCGCGGCGCACCGTGGCCACGCTGCCGGCGGGCAGCAGCGTCGTGGGCTGGCGGATGTCGCCGTCGGCCGGCTCCAGGCGCACGGTGCCCTCGGTCACCACCACGCGCAGCGCGTCGGCCTCGCGCCGTACCGAGAAGCGCGTGCCGATCGCGACGACGCGCCGGTCCCCGGCCTCGACCACGAACGGCCGCTGCGGGTCCTTGGCGGCTTCGAAGAAGGCTTCGCCGGAGGCCAGCACGAGATGGCGTTCGCTGCGCGACAGGCGCACCGCGAGCGCGGTGTTGCTGGCCAGGGTGGTACTGGAGCCGTCGGCCAGCGTGACGGTGCGGGTGACGCCCCGTGGCGTGTGGTAGTCGACCGGATCGACCGGCGCCGACACGAACCACGCGCCGCCCGCAACGAGCGCCAGGCACGCGGCGAACGCGGCGGCGGCCCACCTGCCGCGACCGCGATGACGCGCGCTGGCCCGCGGTGCGAACGTCAGCATCGACAGATCGGCCAGGCCGGCCTGCGCGCGCGGCGGCACGCCCGTCCGGTCGCGGCCGGCGCCCAAGGCCTGCAGCCGGCCACTTTCGGCCCACACCGCGTCCAGGCGCAGGAAGGCCACGCGATGCGCGGTCGCGGCCTGCAGCCACGCCTCGAGCGCGCGCGCATCGTCGTCCGACCACGCGCCGGCATCGCGGCGGGCGAGCCAGTCGGCGGCGACCGTTTCGATGGCGGCGGCGTCAGTCGGCGTGGCGTGCATCGTCGTCCGCATCCCTGTGATCGGCGCCCGCATCCCTGCGCGCGCGCGGTTGCGCGTCGTCGCCACCGAGGAACTGGTCGGCGAGCAGACGCATGCCCTTGGCGATGTGTTTCTCCACGGTCTTCTCCGTGATGCCCATGCGTTGCGCCACCTCGCGCTGCGACAGTTCCTCGACCCGCCGCAGCCACACCACCTCGCGGCAGCGGTCGGGCAGGCGGTCGAGGGCGTCCGACAGGCGCCGCAGCACCTGGCGGCCACCGCACCAGCGTTCCGGCGACACCTCGTCGACAAGGACGTGCAAGGGCTCCAGATCACCCATCGGCTCGATCGACACGACCTTGCCGCGGCGTGCGCGGTCGACCACCAGATGGCGCGCGGTCGTCAGCAGGAAGGCCTTGGGATGCCGCGGCAGTTCGCTCGCCGCGGCCTGGTAGACGCGCGCGTAGACCTCCTGCCGCAGATCGGCGCGCTCGTCGACATTGGGCCAGTGCCGCGCGAGGTAATGACGCAGCGCGCCCTCGTGGACGAGGATCTCTTCGACGAACCAGGCATCGAGGTCGGCGGTCATGATGCGGCAACATAGCCGAACAACCGGTGGCGTGGCAGCGGGGGGATCGCACGCCCCCGTTCGTCATTGGATCGGACACGCGCGGCCATCGCCGCGCCGGACACGGGGAACTTGAACCATGCGCAAGTCGGGAGTCGGGATGCAGTGGGCGCTGCTGCTGTGGCTGGGCGTCGCGGGCATGGCCTGCGCCGCCAATGGCGTCGAGCGCCACGTGATCGGCGACACCACGCTGCCCACGCCGGAGGCGCCGACGCCGGGCCTGCTGCTGATGGGCGGCGGCGACCGCAACTACGAGGCGCTCCGTTGGTTCCTCGGCAAGGCCGGGCACGGTCACGTGGTCGTGCTGCGCGCGTCCTACGGCGGCGAGATCGGCGAGGAATTCCACAATGATGTCGGCGGCGTCGCCTCGGTCGAGACCTTCGTGTTCTCCAGCCGCGAGGCCTCGACCGATCCGGCCGTGCTCGCCAGCCTCGCCACGGCGGACGGCATCTTCATCGCCGGCGGCGACCAGTCCAACTACGTGAACTTCTGGAAGGGCACGCCGGTCGAGGACGCGCTCAATGCGCACGTCGCGGCCGGCAAGCCGATCGGCGGCACCAGCGCGGGCCTGGCGATCCTCGGCGAGTTTCTCTACGGCGCGATGGATGGCGGCAGCCTGCGCAGTGCGAAGGCGCTGTCGGATCCGCTCGGCGATGCCAATACCATCGAACGCGATTTCCTGCGGGTGCCGCTGCTGCGCGGCGTGGTCACCGACACGCATTTCCGCGAGCGCGACCGTCTCGGCCGCCTGATCGCCTTCATCGCCAAGGCCGAAACCATGAGCGACGGCCGCGTGGTCATCGGCCTGGGCGTCGACGAGGACGCGGCGGTCGCGGTGGAAGGCGACGGCACCGCCCGCGTCTATCCGCTGACCGCGCAGAGCGGCGGCGCGCTGGTCGTGCGCGGCGGCTTCGCCGAAACGCAGCAGCGCGGCAAGCCGCTGCGGCTGGCGCGCGTGGACACGGTCGGCGTCGGCAGCGAATCGGTGCTGCATCTGCCGAGCGGCCGGGTCGAGAACGCGGTCTCGCGCCAGAGCTATGCCGTCGAGCGCGGCCGCCTGCGCGAGCTGCCGGCCTCCGAGGGCGTGCCGATGGTGCTGGCGATCCACGGCGGCGCGGGTGTCGAACGCGGCGATCTCGACGAGGCGGGCCTGGCCGAAGCGCGGGCCGCGCTCGAAGCCGCGCTGCGCGCCGGTCACGCGAAGCTGCAGGCCGGTGCACCGGCAATGGACGCGGTCAAGGCCGCGATCACCGTGCTGGAGGATGCGCCGAGCTTCAATGCCGGCAAGGGCGCGGTGTTCACCCACGACGGCCGCAACGAACTCGACGCCGCGGTGATGGACGGTGCGAGCGGTGAGGCCGGCGCGGTCGCGGGCGTTTCGCGCGTGCGCAATCCGATCCTGCTGGCCGACCGGGTGATGACATCCTCGGCGCACGTGATGATGGTCGGCGCGGGCGCCGAAGCCTTCGCGCGCGAGCAGAAGCTCGATCTCGTCGACCCGTCCTACTTCCGCACCGAGCGTCGCTGGCAGCAGCTGCAGCGTGCGCTCGAGGCCGAGCGCAAGGCGCAGCCGCAGGCTTCGGTGCTGACCGGCGATGCGCGTCCGTACTTCGGCACGGTCGGCGCGGTCGCGCTCGATGCCGACGGCCTGCTGGCGGCGGGCACCTCGACCGGCGGCATGACCAACAAGCGCTACGGCCGCGTCGGCGACGCGCCGATCATCGGCGCCGGCACCTGGGCCGACGCGCGCTGCGCGGTCTCGGGCACCGGCTGGGGCGAGTACTACATCCGCGCCGCCGCCGCGCACGAGATCTGCGCGCGCGTGCGCCTGCGCGGCGACGACATCCGCGTGGCGTCGGATGCGGTGATCGACCAGTTGATTCCGGGCGCGGGTGGCGACGGCGGCGCGATCGCGCTGGATGCGAACGGCCGCGTGGCATTCCCGTTCAACACACCGGGCATGTACCGCGGCTGGATCGGCGCCGACGGCGTGCCGCATGTGGCGGTGTTCCGCGGGGATGAGATCGCGTTGCCCGATGGGCGTTGATCAAGCCGACTGCGGTGTTCGATCCTGAGGCTTCGGTATCAGGATCCGGATACGACCGGTTGTCGGCCCAATTTCTACCGTCGCCCCAGCGGAAGCTGGGGCCCATCTTGATCTCGCTCTACCGCGAAAATGGGTCCCAGCTTGACCAGACAGCCGTCTGTTGAAAGCCGCTGGGACGACGATCAGGAATTCTGCGAGCGCGAGCAGAGTGCACTCAGAACGGATGCTCTACCGCTCGTGCCGCCAGTTCACCGAGCCGCGGTTCTCGATCGTGCTCGACTCGATCTCCACGTCGAAGCCCGCGCGCAGCAGGTACTTCAGCGTCAGCACCTGTCCCGTGCCCAGCAGCGACACGCCGAAGCCGACGTAGAGCTTCGGCGAGAGTTGCTTGCCGAAGCCCAGCACGCTGCCGCCGAGTGCGCGCGACTGGGTGATGCCGGCGTTGTCGAGACCGATCTTGCTGCCGAGCTGCCCGGCGACCAGGTTGCCACCGGCGTTGAGCGCGGCCGCGGCGGCGTCGAGCTGCTCGCCCTCGCTGCTGGTCAGGCTCGCGGCCGAGCGGCCCAGCACCAGGTAGGACAGCGCCTGCGAGTCGTCGCTCGACGGATTGGTCCACACATTGACCTGCGGCGACGAGGCGCGGCCGCTGACGTCGATGCCGGCGGTGATGTCCTCGGCCTCGATGCGGCGCTCGGCGCGCACGTCGATCAGCGGGTCGGAGATCGGACTGTTGTTGAAGACCAGGTTGCCGCGCGTGACCCGCAGGTCCTGGCCGTAGGCCTTGTAGCGGCCGTCGACGGCGAGTCGTCCGTTGCCGGTCATCTCGCGACCCGGCACCGCGCGTGCTCGCAGCTCGCCCTTCATGCGACCGTCGAAACCGAAGCCGCGCAGGCCGACGTTGTCGCCGACGGTCAGCGTGATGTCGAGTTCCATCGACGAGGCGGTGCTGTTCTCCTCCGGGTCCACCGGGTCGAGCACGACCACGTCGGGCGAGGTCGACACGCCTTCGCTCAGGCCCTCGAGGTCGAGCAGGGCGACGTCGACGAACACCTTGCCGCTGACGTTGAGCGGCTGCAGCGCCGCGTAGCGCACGGTGATGTCGGGCGAGGCGATGATGTGCATGTCGCTGGTGTCCGACACCAGCACGTCGGTGCCCTGGACGGTCAGCACCACCGGCGTGCCTTCGCCCTGCCAGCCGATGCCGCCGCCGATGTTCAGCGTGCCCTGGCCCGAACGGACGCTGCCGGCGATGCGCGCGGTGCCGTCGGGCAACGCGTCGAGCGAGACGTTGCCGTCCTCGAGTGCGATCGCCAGCGACGGAATCTCGGTCTTGAAATCGCGCAGTCGCGCCTGGCCGCCGATGGTCGGCTGCGCACGCGTGCCGCCGAGCGTGACGTCGGCGGTGAGCCGGCCGGTGGGCTCGACGATGTCGGGCGAGAACAGCTCGACGAAGGTCAGGTCCTCGACATTGGCGACCAGCGAACCCGACAGCGGCGCGTAGGCGTCCCAGCCATTGCTGACCTGCGCCTGGATGCGGCCGACCTCGTTGAGCGTCGTCGACAGCGTGCCGCTGAAGCGGTTGGCGTCGAACTGCGCGTCGAGCACGAAGTCGCGATAGCTCATGACGTCGTTGCGCGCACGCTCGGAGGTGCGCACGCCGCCGCCGGCCGAGCGCACGCTGGCACTGCCGACGAAGCCGTTGCCGACCGGACGCGCGCTGCCGTCGAGCGCGATCTCCCCGCGCAGCACGAACGGCCGGCCGCCGTCCTGTTCGGGCAGGTACGGCGTCGCGAGCGCGAGCGGCAGGCCGGTGCCGGTGATCGACACGCCTTGGCGCGGCCAGTCCGCGCTCGCGCACAGCGAACCGCCGCCGCTCGACGCGAAACAGCTTTCGTTCAAGGTGTAGCGCGTGCCCACCTGGCGGAACTGCGCCGGCGCCTGCAGTACCCAGCTCGCACCGGTGGTCGGCGCCAGGCGCAGCTTCGACAGCGTGCCCTGCCAGTTGCCGCTGCGCTGCTGGACGTCGGCGGCCAGCGCCAGCGCACCGATGTCGCCGAGCGCGTCGGCTTCCAGCGTCAGGTCCTGCACCGCGCCACGCGCGCTCACGCGCACCGTGTCGAGGGCCACGCCGGCCTGCACGCCGGTCGCGCTGACGTCGAGCGTGCCGCTGGCGCGCTGCCACGGCAGACGCCCGTCGATACGCACGTGCGTGGCCGCGTAGTCGCCGTAGCGCAGCGCATTGCCGGTGAGATCGGCGGCGATGTCGGGCGTGGTCCGCGGGCCGGTCACGCGCACGGTGCCGCGCAGCGCGCCGTTGGTCTGCGGCACGAAGTCGGCGAGCTGCAGCGGCGACATGCGCGCGTCGATGTCGAGCGTGTCGGTGACGCGCGCGCGCGCATCGACGCGGCTGCCGCCGAGCGTCAGGGCCACGTCGCCTTCGAAATCGGTGCGGCCGGCCTCGCCCGCACCGGTGGCCGGGCCGTGCATCGCGAACGTTGCGCGGCCGTCGAGGCGGCGGCCGCGCAGTGTGCCGCCGAGATCGCGGGCATCCACCGCGATCTCCAGGCCGCCGTCGTCGCGCGTTTCGCCGGTCGTGGCGAAGCTGCCGTTGATCGCGCCCTTCCAGTCGCGGGCGAAATAGCCGGGGTCGAAACCGGCGAGCTTGGCGTCGACGGTCCACTGCAGCGCGGGCGCCCAGGCCACGTCACCGGTGGCATCCAGCGTGCCGGTCGGCATCGCGACGCGCGCGGTGTGCAGGCGCATGCGCTCGGCATCGCCGCGTCCGTCGAAGTCCACCGTGGCCTGCAGGCCATCGCGCTCGACGGTCGCCTTGCCGATCGCCGCCCAGGCGGCGGTGCTGCCGGCGATGCCGAGGTCGGCGTCGGCGCTGATCGGCGGCGCGGGTTCCGCTGCGTCGGGATCGGCGCCGAACTGCAGGCCGCGCGCATTGGTCGCGAAGCGGAAGCGCACGTCGCCCGGCTCGGTCACGTCGGCGAAACCGCGCAGCGTCACCCGGCCGTCGAAGATGTCGACGACCAGCGGGTCGAGATCCAGACGCTGGTTCTCCAGCGCGAGCTTCGACGGCTGCAGCACGACGCGGATCGGGTTCGCGTCGGCCTCGCCGTACATGGCGTTGCCCTGCAGCTCGGCTGTGCCGCCTTCACCCTCGGCGCGCAGGTCGAAGGCGAGCGGGGTGCCGGTCTCGCCGCTGCCCGTCAGCAGCGACGGGTCGAGACGTGTGGTGTCGGCGCGCAGCGCCCAGCCGGGATTCTCGCGACCGCGCAGCGTCAGCACCGCGCGCAGGCGTTCGGGCACGTGGCCGACCACCGCGACGTCCAGGCGCGAGAGATCGCCGCGCGCGACCAGACCGATGCGCGGACGCGTGCGCGCCGGCGGCGCGGGCATCAGCGCGCTGGCGGTGAGGTCCATGCGGTAGTCGTCGTCGGGCGCGTAGACGCCGTTGGCGGTGAAACGGCCGCGGTCGCTGTCGACGACGACGTTGGCGAGATTCAGTTCGCCCTGCTGTGCATCGAGGCCACCGCGCACGCTGCGGATGTCGATCAGCGATGTGCCGGTCTGTTCGACGCGGAAGCCGTCGATGCGGATGGTGTCGGCCTGCAGTGACAGCGGCAGGTCGATGCGCGGCAGCGAGTCGGGCCAGCGTGGCAGCTCGAACGGCGTGTCGACGGGCGGCGGCAGCGACAGCACGGCGTTGTCGATGTCGAGTACGTCCAGGCGCAGGCGGCGGCCGACCAGCGGCATCAGTGCCGGGTCGATGGTCACGCGGTCGGCCTCGAACACCAGCACACGGGGTTCGTCGCAATTGCCGTAGGCCACCGGCTGCTCTTCGACGTCCGGACAGCTGCGCTGCACGTAGCGCACGTCGTACATCGTCAGCGGACCCGAGGCCGGGCCTTCGGCGGCGCGCCAGGTCAATTCGGTACCGGCGGGCAGGCGCGAGGTGACCTGGTGCAGCAGGAAATCGCGGCCGCCGAACGTGGTCAGCAACCACCACACGACGATGATCAGCAGCACGATCAGCGCGGCGATGCCGATCGCACTGCGGATCGCGAGCGTGCGCGCGCGGGCGCGGCGGCGCGCGCGCAGTTCGGCGATGCGCGCCTCGCGCTCTTCCGGCGTCAGGTCGTTGGGCAGGCGGTGGCGGCCGAAGACCATGTCAGAACTCCGCGCCGATCGACAGGCCGATCGTGAATGACGAATCGGGATTGTCGAGCCCGCGGCCGATGTCGAGCTTCAGCGGCCCGACCGGCGAGCGGTAGCGCGCGCCGATGCCCACGCCGGTTCGCCAGTTCGGCGAGCTGCCGTCGAAGGCGTCGCCGCTGTCGACGAACACCGCCGCGCCGATGGTCTCGGTGAAGTAGCGCTCGAACTCGACACTCGCGGTGACCACGTTCTTGGCCCCCAGCGCGTAGGCACGGCGGCCGTCGCGCGCGGGAATGCGCGGGCCGACTTCGCGCCAGTCGTAACCGCGGATGCTGCGGTCGCCACCGGCATAGAAGCGCAGGCTCGGCGGCATCGCCACCAGGGTGTCGGTGAAGGTGTGGCCCAGTTCGCCGCGCACGATCAGCCGGCTGCGCTCGCCGATGCCCTTGAACCAGCTGGCGCGCGCATGGATCTGCGAGAACGAGGCGTCCGAGCCCACGCCTTCCAGGCCGCCGCGCAGCATCACCGAGCCACCGATGCCGGCGGTCGGGAACAGGCGGTCGTCGACGTCGATGTATTCGGCGCGCAGCGAGGGATAGGCGAAGGTCGCGTAGCGGTACAGCGCACCGTCGAACTCGTCGCCGTTGACCGGCGGATTGGTCGGGTCTTCCTCGGGTGCGTAGGCCCAGCGCTCGCGCAGCACGTGGAAGGACGCGACGAGGTTGAGGAATTCGTTGTACTGGCCGTTGCGGCTGCCCACCAGTTCGACGCGACGCGTGTCGATGTAATCGGTCTGCTCGTCGGCCATCTGCAGGCTGGCGGTGTACCAGCCGTCGAACCAGGCGAACGCGGGAATGCGGTACTGCAGCGTCGCGGTCTTGCGGCGCTGCGCGTAGTCGATCTGCGCCAGCGCCTTGTGGCCACGCATGTTGACGTAGCGCCGCTCCACGCCGAGCCGGATGCCGGCGCCGCTGTCGGTGCCGTAGCTCACGCCGGAGGTGTAGATGCTGCGCTTGGCCGGCGTCAGCTTGACCTTGACCGGCACTTCGCGGTTCTCGTTCGCCTCCTCGACCATCGGCTCGATGTCGATGTCGGAGAAGTAGTCCAGGCGCCCCAGCGACGAGCGCAGGCGGTCGATGCGGCCCTGGTGGTAGTAGCTGCCTTCCTGCCAGTAGACGAGGCGTTCGAGCAGGTCGTCGTTGATGATCCGCTCGGGCGTCTGTTCGAACGTCGTCGGGCCCATGTTGTAGCGTGCGCCGCTGTTCCAGACCAGGTCGATGTCGGCGGCGAAATCGGCGCGCGTGACCTCGACGCGACGCGAGACGAAGTCGGCATCGAAATAACCGCGCTCGGTCAGGCGTCGGCTCAGGCGGTTGCGGCTGGTCTCGTAGTCGGGATGGCTGAACACCGCGCCTTCGCTGGGCACGAAGCGCGCGATGTCGCGCGCCAGGTACCGGTCCTGGCCGCCCTCGCCGAGGATCGCGATGTCGCTGTTGCGCACGCGGACCGGCTGGCCCGGATCCACGGTCACGCGCACGGTGAAGGTCTCGCCGTCGCGGTTGCGCTGCACGTCGATGGTCGGCGAGTAATAGCCGAACGGTTCGAGCGCCTTGCGCGTCTGGTTCTCGGCCTCGCGCAGCAGGTAGGCCATGCGACGACCGGAGATGTCGCGCCCGACCGATTCGTAGAGCGCGAGCGAGACGCGGACGTTCTCGGTCATCTCCTCGTCGAGACCGACGATGTCGACCTTGTCGACACGCGCGGCATGCGCCGCGGCCGACGAGAGAAGGAGCACGGCGGCGGCGAGACACATGGGGACGCGAGGCATCGCGCGAGGATACCGGAGCGGCGTCAAGAGACGATTAACGGCGGTGTCGCGAAACGCAGCACGGATCACGATTCGTGATGGAACAGGCTGATGAGCGGGCGACGATCTGAAGCCCTCCCCCGCATGCGGGGGAGGGTTGGGTGGGGGCGAGCGCTCCGATCGCAACATCGACAATCGAATGCGGACCCGACCAGAGAATCGCACTCGGTGTACTTGGAGCGGCGCGCACGGTTCGCCCCCATCCCGACCTTCGACCCGTAAAGGGCCCAATGTCCCGAGTGCGGGGGAAGGGCCGAAGCGCGATCAGCTCGACAGATGCTCGATCGCTGCCACGCTGCCCAGGCGTTCCGACAGCCGCTTCAGCAGCGCCAGACGGTTCGCACGCAGCGCGACGTCGTCGGCATTGACCATCACGCCGTCGAAGAAGGCATCGACCTGCGGACGCAGGCGCGCCAGATGCGTCAGCACCGACACGTAGTCGCCGTGTGCGAGTGCGTGGCCGGTCTCGGCCTGCACCGCTTCCACGGCTTCAGCCAGCGCGGCCTCGGCCGGCTCGCGCAGCAGCGCGGGATCGACGTCGGCCGGAATCGCGATGTCCGCCTTGCGCAGGATGTTGCGGATGCGTTTGTCGGCCGCGGCCAGTGCGGCGGCTTCGGGCAATGCGGCGAAGGTGCCGATCGCATCGATGCGACGGTCGAGGTCGTAGAGCGACTTCGGCTGCAACGCGGCGACCGCGTTGAACTGCTGCACGGTGGCGCCCTTGTCGGCGTAGTAGCCCTTCAGGCGGTCGAGGATGAAGTCGTAGAGATCGGCGCGCAGCGTCTCGGTGTTCCGATCCGCATGCGGCTGGACGGCTGCCGGCAGCGCCGTGATTGCAATGTCGATCATGCCGAGAAGGTCCAGATCAAAACCGCTTTCGATCACGGTCCGCGCCAACCCCAGCGCATTGCGCCGCAGCGCGAATGCATCCTTGTTGCCGGTCGGCTTGAGACCCGCCGCGAAACCACCGGCCAAGGTGTCGAGACGCTCGGCGATCGCCAGCACCTTGCCCAGCGGGGACAGCGCGATGTCATCGCCGGCGAAGCGCGGCTGCCAGGCCTCGTCGAGGGCGTTCGCCAGCGACGCGCGATCGTCATCGGACAGGCCGACGAGTGCCGAATCCTGCTTGGCGTAATAACGCCCCGCGATGCCCTGCAGTTCCGGAAACTC
>Ga0207841_1000457_pt1 | contig 11063 bp, 10 predicted proteins | sample HigsolmetaGSP18D_FD_184846 | JGI IMG/M metagenome (GOLD analysis project Ga0207841, IMG submission 184846) | High solid enriched microbial communities from the Joint BioEnergy Institute, USA - SP1-8-D (SPAdes) | ecosystem: Engineered > Bioreactor > SSF (Solid state fermentation) > Aerobic >... | reverse complement strand
CTAGCAACGATTTATACGCAAGGACTTTACCGGATCGTGGATTGATGAACAGACGAGAAGGGAACGTTTCGAAGTAGAAGGGAGCGTGACCGGGATGCCGTTTGATTACGAGCTTGATTTCAAGACGACGGATTTTCGCAAGGAGCCGGAAAAGTACCGAGTTGGACGCGGGGAGCAAGGGGTCTTACTCGTCGAACCTTATAAAAGTGAGATTTTGCCGCATTGGCGTTTTAAGACGCCGGAGATTGCGCGGGAATCATCCGACAAAATTTATGAGATGTACTTAGCCTATAAAAAAGACGGGGACTTCGTCGGTATGGATATGGCGCGGAAGTTCATTCAGATGGGTCACACGCGCGCGCGACGCTACGCAAACTATAAGGGTGGACGCAAATATAAAAATAAAGAGAAAAAAGAATTGCATACACGCGAGATCGATGAAGAAAAAGCAAAGTCGGCTGCCATCTTCCAAGAGAAGTGGGATTTAATTCGGGCGGATGAAGAGTATTTGGTGTTAAAACGGGAACATCAAAAACAATACGGTTAAACGAACGGTCATGTTTCTCTAATAGAGGAGTGGAGTGGAAGCGATGCGAACAGGATCGAAAATTATCGTGGGAATCGTCATTGTTTTCGTACTGGCTTTAGTTTGGTGGCTCGCGTCACCGCTTTTTTTGAATGAATCAGTCGATGAAGGACTGCCGCCAGGTTCTTCGACAGTGGAACAAAAAGAGGAGGAAAGCACATCCGAAGCGTCACCATCTTCTTCTGAAGAAACGGAAGCTGAACTATCAGGTATATTCATGGATGGTGAAAAAAATTATAAAACATCAGGGAACATCAAGACGCTAACTGTAGACGATACGTTGTATCTACGTTTTGAAGATTTTCAAACGACGAACGGTCCGGATTTGTTTGTGTATTTGGTCGAGCCCGGTGAAAATACAGCAGACGGAATTCGCCTCGGCGCCTTAAAAGGAAATCAAGGAAATCAGAACTATATGATTCCAAAAGACGTTGATTTGACGAAACATAGCCGTGTCGTCATTTGGTGTCGTGCCTTTGATGCTGATTTTGGAACAGGTGATTTAAAAGCAATGAACGAATGAAAAAACAATGCGCTGCCGATTTTTATATTCGGCAGCGCATTGTTTTTTTGACGTTAAGAAGTTTGTTCGACTTTTTTGATTAATCGAGATTGGCGTTTTTGCCAGATGAATGAACCGATGAACGTTACGACGAGGAAAATCAGACCAAGTGCAAATGGGTAGAGAATGTTGACGTCGTATAGTAGACCAGCAAGCGTTGGTCCAAGCACGTTCCCGATACTCATATAAGCATTATTCATCCCCATGGCGAATCCTTGTTCATTCCCAGCAAGTTTTGAAATCATCGTATTTAAGACAGGACGTAAAATCGATGTCGCAAGGAAGATGACGAGTGTGATCGCAAAGAATCCGCCGTAGCTTGATGTTAATAGCGATAACAAGAAGCCGAGCGCTGCGATGAAGAGGAATAGGTTCAAGACCTTTCCTTCTCCCAGACTACGCGATAACTTGTCGACGATGAAGATTTGAGCAATGACGCTGATAATACCGGTCGACGTCACCATGATCGCGATGTCTTTCGGTGAAGCACCGAATTGATCGTCAACGAATAAACCGAGCACCGATTCGTACGCCATCAGACCAAAACTCATGACGAGTGTAATGACGAGTGGTACGAAGTATGGTTTTTTAAACGATGTGCCGAGTTTTCGAAGCATCGATCCTTCGTCCGGTGCCATCGCCGTCGCATCATGTTTTTCGCTTTCTTGAAGTAACAAGACGCTGAATAAGACTGCGAGACCAGAGACGATTGCGGAGACGAGTAGCGGTAATTTCAAATCATATTCGGCGAGGAATCCACCGATCCCGGGACCAATGACGATTCCGAGTGACATCGCAGCGGAGACGTAACTGTTTCCTTTGGCGCGTTGATCCATCGTCGTGATATCCGCGACGTAAGCAAAAATGGCTGGAATCAGAAGTGCAGCACCAGCACCACCGATTGCGCGCGAAATGTACAGTACTGTGACGGAGTTCGAGAAATAAAAGACGAACATTGACAGCGTCAAGCCGATTAATCCGTAAATGATCATCTTACGACGACCGTATTGATCAGCCCATTTTCCAGCGATTGGCGACATGATGAGCTGTGCTCCGGCAAAGATAGCAATCATCAATCCGGCAGCTGTTCCGCCCTGTCCAATCGATGCTAAGTAAGCGGGAAGAATCGGAATAATGATCCCGAAGCTCCCGACGGCAATAAACATATTGATCATGAGGACCGTTAATTTTTTTCGTTGATCCGCGTGCAAGGGGACCCCTTCTTTCGACCCGCTTTCTGTAAGCGGTTATTTGTTTCACCTTCATTATCTTAGATTCAAGCTAAAGCACCTGTCAACGTAGACGAGTTGATGAATTCAAAAAGACTCCACCCTTTGAGGACGGAGTCTTTTTGTACTTAGCGTTCTTTTTTCAATAACCAGTTGACGTTCGGTGACAACAATGGTCGGAAGATCGTTACGACTGGGCGACTCGACAGCAACCAGACAAATCCGATTGCAAGCAAGAAGGAGAGTCCGATCAATAACAGGGGCGATTCCGTAATGGTTGGTGGAACCGAATCCCGGAACAAACGGACGATGAACGAGTGAATCAAGTAGATCGCAAGCGTCTGAATGCCGATTTGGTCGAAGCGTTCTCCGAACGACCGGTGCGGCACGATCAATAGAACCGAGAAAATCATGACGGTACTGACGGCATAGAGGAACAGTTGAATCGCAACTCCCTTAAGAAGCGAAACTTCAAATTCCCCATATGTGTCGCGGTAGAAGAGCCAGACCGTATCAAAACCATTTTTTGTCCAGAGAATCATGAAGATGACAATTAGTAGTGAAATGATCAAGCCGGTCAAACGACCGATCGGTGCCGTCAGCTGCTTTCGCCAGCCGGTATCAGTTAACCAACCGCGCTCTTTGACGAGATAACCCATCAAGAAGAACGGATAAAAACTGACGACTTTTTGCAACGACAGGAAGTTGGTGATTGCATCTGGATTGGCATTGATCAATAAGGCAAACAAAACACTGACAATCAGCGGAAAGCGCATCACCTGAAAAGCAGGTGTGACGGTCTGCCAAATGATGATGCCGATAAGATACCAAAGCGTCCAATTCGGAACGAGTGGATGAAGCAATCCATCAAGCATCTCGCGTAAGGAATCGTCCTGCGTGTAGGACAAATAGATTTCATGAATCGATTGCCAAATGAAATAAAGGGCAACGAATGCAAGAATCCGTTTAGGTCGAACTTGCTTGAAAAAGTAGCCGCTCATGAAGATGAAGGCCGGCATATGCAACAAGTAAATGACGTTATACGCCATTTTGACACTATCGTTTCCCGGTAAATCACGGAACGTCTCGATCAAGTGACCGAAGACGACCATAAAGATGAGTAAAACTTTATAGTTCCCAAGCCAATGATCGTACGACGGAGTGGTCACTGGTTTGATAGGAGTAGTCATTTTTTCTCACCCAGCAGAATTTGATCGACGAACCGGGCGCTCGATTTCCCGTCTTGATGTTCGAAGAAGTACTCTGCGAACGCTTTGACGTTATCCATCTCGAAGTCTTGATTTGTAATCCGCTCAATCAATTCCTCTGATGTTTTAACGATGGGTCCCGGAACGAATTCTTCGAAGTCGTAATAGAAATCACGTTTTGAGATGTAATCCTCAAGATCGTATGCGAAGAACAACATCGGACGGTTCAATAGGGAGAACTCGAAACATGTCGATGAGTAATCTGTAATCAGAATGTCTGAGACGAATAATAACTCATTGATTTCGCGATGATCCGTTAAATCGAGGAAGAAGTCAGCGTAGACTTCTGGAATTTCCATCCGACGACGGATGAATGGATGCAGTTTAAGGACAAAGACATACTCCTCATGGAGTGCTTCGTACAAAGCATCGAGATCCAGTTGATCAAAATCGTAGTAGGCACTCTTCGCACCATTTCCTCGGAACGTCGGCGCGAACATGATGACTTTCTTCTGTTGGAAGACTGGATATTCCTCATAAATACGTGACTTGGCTTCTTCGATGAATGCTTGATCGAAGAACATGTCCGTACGTGGGATACCGGTCGCGACGACTTGATCTTCCCGTAAACCAAAACCTTCTGCATAATGACGGGCGACGTTATGAGAGCTAACGATTGCTTTCGTATAGTTCCGGTGACTGAGCGAGTTCGCGCTTGGACCACCTGGTTTTCCGAGACGACTGTAACCGAACGTCTTGAAGGCGCCAACGGCATGCCAGACTTGAACGAGATCACTGCCTTTACGAATATTCAACGGATAGATCATCGGATAGAAGTCATCGACAAGAATCGTTTTTGCTGTTGCTAAATGATATGGCAGCGCAAACTTGTCACGCCAATCGCGACGAGACTGGAGATTTGGTTTGAAGAACGTCTTCACATCGAGATCGAGCTGACGACGCTTGACTTCATCCAAGATATAAGCAAAATTCCCGCTAATATCGCTTCGAGAATCGGAAGCAAGGATGACTTTATTTTCTTGAATCGGTTGGGTCCATTTCGTAACGTTATAAATCGCCTTAAACGTAAAACGACGGAATTTGAACGCACGCTTCTTCAAATTCTTTTTCCACTTCTTATAGCGATCGATGACTTGGATGAGACGTTTCGTTTCGCCTTTCTTCAGGGAATGGAAACCTAAAGAGTTGCTGTATTCCGAATACTGCACGACAAGTTCGTACTCGAGTAGGATTAAAGCGTTACTATGTTTTGTATCGACGCGGTAAGCGACTGGGATAAGCGAACGTGTATCCCCAAAAGGCGCTTCATGTAAGATCGTCTTTCCTTGAACGATGGCGAAGAATGCATCAAAATAACCCATCGGTAACGGACGACCTGTTGGCGTAATCTGATTGAGATTCAATTCACCTGTAAAGGACTCTTCCGTCCAGTCTCCTTCAAACGGGAAACGGCAAATGAATGTCCGTTTGTTTCGTTTATTACGGAAGATGATGGCGCGCTCAAGCGGCACCAATGCTTCAGTAGGCTCAGACTGAATGTAATCATCGTCCAGTTCCTCTGATTCAGGTTGCTGTTGTAAAGTAGGATTTTCAAATAACGTTTGTTCGGCGCGCAAAAAATCAGTCAACCCACTTAAGTGTGCGTCGAAACGAAAAGTCGTTCCCGCTAATTCCAAGTAGGTGACCTCAGCATGTAAAGTAGGGGTCAGTGTCTCTTCTGTCAAAACCATCTCTCCTCGCTCGAATAATTACAATGCATTTACACAATCATGATAGATTTTTAAATTTTACGTGAACATAGTATAGTGAAACTAGAAATCACCACTCATTATATCGTGAGACATTAAAATTAATAGGGATTTCTTTATTTTTTTGTGTTTTTGTAAAATAACACTTCAACACAGACTGCACCATTACACATACCCTGAACACGAGGGATAGAAAACCGAATTGCGATTATTTCATAAGGGAGGGAAGCAGGTCGTCTCGTTTGGAAGCATCTACGAGACACTGCGTCAGAAGATGATTTATGCAGCCATTTTAGCTGGAGGAAAAGGAACACGAATGGGGAATGTCGATCGCCCAAAACAATTCTTATCGATTGGAGAACGTCCAATCATCGTCCATACAGTAGAGAAATTCTTATTACACGAGGATTTTGACCGCATCATCATCGTCACACCGACTGCTTGGATTAACTATACGCGCGATATTTTGGAGAAATACATTGGGAAGGATGACCGTCTCGTCATCACACCAGGCGGGCAAGATCGTAATGAATCGATCATGGCAGCTGTGAACTGGATTGAAGAGAAAAATGGATTATCAGATGAGGATATCATCGTCACACATGATGCCGTCCGTCCGTTCTTGACGCATCGTATCATCAAGGAAAACATCGAAGCAGCGCAAGAATTCGGTTCATGCGATACAGTCATTTCAGCGATTGATACGATTGTCGCTTCAACGAACGGTAAAACGATTACAGACATTCCGGTTCGCGATCAAATGTATCAAGGACAGACACCACAAAGTTTCCAAATTACGAAGTTAAAATCGCATTATGAATCACTCTCGACAGAGGATCGTGCTATCTTAACTGATGCTTGTAAGATTCTTTTACTTAAAGGAGAAGATGTGGCGCTCGTCACGGGCGAGCTGTTCAATATTAAAGTGACGACACCATACGACCTACGGATTGCAAATGCTATCTTGAAGGAGCGGATTCACCAATGATTAATCAAGTCTATCAACTCGTTGCACCGCGTCAAATCGAGGTGACGTATGATGAACGATCATTGAATACGGATCGTGTCGTCGTTCGTCCGACTTACTTGTCGATTTGTCACGCGGATCAGCGCTACTTCACAGGTAGTCGTAGTGCGGAAGTGTTGGCGAAGAAGTTACCGATGGCGATGATTCATGAAGGTATCGGTAAAGTCGTTCACGATCCAAGCGGAACATTTAAGAAAGGCACGCTCGTCGCGATGGTTCCGAACACACCGACGGAAGAAGATGACATCATCGGTGAAAACTATCTACGTACGAGTCGTTTCCGTTCAAGTGGATATGACGGCTATATGCAAGACTACGTTTTCTTGAAAGCCGATCGCCTCGTTGAGGTACCAGCTGATCTCGATCCTGAAGTCGCAGCGTTCACTGAGCTTGTTAGTGTTGCTGTTCATGCCTTGACTCGATTCGAGAAGATTGCTCATCCTCGTCGCGAGACGTTCGGAGTATGGGGGGATGGGAATCTCGGGTTCATCACAGCACTCTTGTTACGCAAAGTGTACCCGGAAGCGAAATTGCTCGTCTTCGGTAAAACGCAGTCGAAGCTTGACTACTTCTCCTTTGCAGACGAGACGTATCACATCGACCAAATTCCAGCCGATGTCTCATTCAATCACGGTTTCGAATGTGTTGGGGGAATCGGTAGTCAATATGCAATCAATCAGATGATCGACTACATCATTCCGGAAGGCACGATGGCGTTACTCGGCGTATCGGAAGATGCCGTTGCGATCAACACGCGAATGATTCTTGAAAAAGGACTTCGTGTATATGGATCAAGTCGGAGTACACCGGCTGATTTCGCACGGACGATGGAATTGTATCAAACACATCCTGACATTCCGGCTTATTTATCGAACCTTGTCTCAGGTGTATTCCAGATTCGTCAAATCGAAGATATTCATAAAGCGTTTGAAAATGATTTGACGAATCGCTTCGGAAAGACGGTCATGGAATGGTGCATGTAACGAGATGCATTGAAAAAGAGGAGAATCGTCTATGAAACAAAAAATTCGTTTACTGCAACGACGGACGGTCCATTATCTACTTGCTGTGACGTATTGGTTGACGAAGCGATTGCCGATTCAACCGAAGAAAGTCGTCTTTGCGACGTATCGTTCGGATCGTCTTGTCGATAACTTTCGTGCCGTCTACGATGAACTAGAACGACGCGATTTAGGGTATCAATACGTCTTTTTGTTGAAGCGATTTCCTCAATCATTGGTGGGGCAAATTCAGTACGTCTTTCATATGATGCGGGCGACATATGAATTAGCAACGGCTCGTTACTTCATCATCGATGATTATTATTACCCTGTATATGTCTCGCCACTTCGAAAAGGTACAGAGGTCATTCAGCTATGGCATGCTTGTGGCGCCTTTAAAAAGTTCGGCTACAGTGTTCTCGACAAATCCTATTCGCCGGACGATGATTATTTGAAGATGGTTCAGATTCATCGGAATTACAATAAGGTCTATGTTTCCGGTGAATCGTGTGTCGCACCATATGCGGAGGCCTTCGGAATGGCACCGGAACGAATTTATCCGTTAGGTGTTCCACGGACGGACCAGCTTCTGAATACAGCACGACAAGCTCGGGCACGTGAAAAGCTGTATGCACGTTATCCTGACTGGCGAAGTAAACGCATCATCCTGCTGGCACCGACGTTCCGTGGAAATGGACAGACGACAGCCCATTACGATCAAGAACTTGATTTTGAGAAGTTTCGTCGTGAGCTCGGACCGGATACAGTCCTGTTACTACGGATGCATCCGTTCGTCCTTAATCCACCAGTCGTGCCAGACGCTTATGCGGATCAAATCATCAATATGACGGATTATCCAGATATCAATGATCTGATGCAGATTGCCGATATTCTGATCACGGACTATTCGTCGGTCATCTTTGAGTTTGCTTTGTTGCAGAAACCGATGATTTTCCTCGTCAACGATTTGCAATCGTATAAAGCAGAGCGCGATTTCTATTTCCCGTATGAATCTTTCGTACCCGGACCAATCGTGTCGACGTTCGAAGACGTCATCGCTTGGATTAAACGTGGGCAATTCGATACCCACAAAATCGAGACGTTTGCGAATCAGTTCTTTACGTATCAGGACGGAGAAGCGACGAAGCGAATCGTTGATCATATGTTATATGACACGATTCCAGAAGCACCTGTTTATACGAAAACGTCAGTGTGAATACAAGAAAAACGTTCCGATTGCGTCTCCATTTGGGGAGAGAGACGTCATCGGAACGTTTTTATTTTGAATTGGGGCTTGATTGGCGCGAGCAGGGGTAGCTCGCAGAATGCGCACCTCTTAAAAGTGCGTCAACTTGTCCTTCGCGGACGTTCTAGGTTTAACAGGTGGAACGACGGCTGGCCAGCCGATTTGAATGACACCGAGAACACGTTCTTCCTCTGAAGCACCGACGAGAGACGCATACTCTGGTGTAAACCAGTGTTTTCCGCTCTTCCAGCAACAACCAAGACCTCGTTCTGTCGCCACTAATTGTAGATTTTGTATCATGGCAGCCGTTGCGAGTATATCCTCTAGCTGTTGATCGGGTGTTCCTTGTTCCTGGCAAAGGATTGTTAAGTAGACCGGGACTTCCCGTAGTTTTTGCTCTGCTTGTTGACGTTGTTCGATCGTTTTTGTCTCGAATTGACCGCGCGCTGTCAGCAACTCCATCAAGGAATCGACGTACCGTGTCTGTCCGTCTTCCATCGCGAGGACAAAGCGCCAAGGCTCTCGTAATTTATGATTCGGAGCATAAATCGCCGTTTCGAGTAATGCTTCTATCAATTCCACTGGAACCGATTGTTCTGTGTATGACCGGACCGACCGGCGTGTTTCAATCACTTGTTGGGCATGCATCCGTTTCATCTCCTCACTGAGTACTTTTTCACTATAAATGATAACGATTATCATTGTCAACGTTATTTGTCAGAAAATAAAAGACGATCTCCAAAAGGAAATCGTCTTTTATTGAATTCGGATTAAGAGGCTTTTCGTTCCTCGTCTTGATCCTGAGCGACGGTCGTTAGTTTCTTTTTCATCAAACGAATCCGGTACAACGCAAATAAATAATGGGCGAAATAAATCGTAAACCCAAGGAAAATCGTCAGTGCTACATGAATCTGAACGCCAGGGACAGCGTGGAGCTGAATAAAGAGCAAGACTGCCATTGTCATCGTATAGAGCACCATTTCCACCGATTGTGGCATGACGCGTTGACGTTTTAGGAAAAAGGAACGCATAAGTGGTAGGACGACGAGACTGACGAGACGATCGACTAGTCCGATGACGAGCACACTAATCACCATCGCTAAACCATTTTCAAAAGTGATTAATCGTGGAAAGACAAGATATGTGACGAGTAATAGTGGTCCAACTAATAAAAAGATTGAAATCGAGGCACGTGCGAATACGAAGAGCCCGTTGACACTTGTTAAAAAGGCACGAACGATCTTTTGTGACCAAGGTGATGGTCGACCAACTTGCCAAGCAAAACAACAAGCAAAGATGAACGCATAAAATTGCAGAAAGGCAACCATAAAGCATCTCCTTTAGATATGAAACTCATTGTCCCTAGTGTATCGATTTTAAAGCTGAAGTGCAAAGAAGAACTTTTCGTAAAGTATAAGAAAAGACCAGCTGATGTGACATCAACTGGTCCGTCGTCAATTAATCTAGATTCGGTTCCTTTTTCCCGTGTAAGAAGAAGGACAAAATTAATGCGAGAGCAGATAAGACGGTCGCAATCCAGAATGCATCGGTGATTCCTTGAATCGTCGCCTGTTTCGTCAGCGTCGTAAACCAGCTCATCGAAGCAGCTTGTGAACTACCAAGCTGTTGTCCGAGATCATTTAGATGTTGTGAAAGCGTCGGATCAAGGGTCGTGAACTGATTCGCATCGTCTGCCAAGTGAGCCGTCGTTTGACGTGTCATGACGGTGACGAGAATCGCCGTGCCGATGGACCCGGCGACTTGACGGAGTGTATTTTGCGTTGCATTTCCGTGTGGAATCATCTTCATCGGTAGGGCGTTCATACCGGCAGTCATGATCGGCATCATGATGAATGCCATCCCAAATGACCGAAGCATATAAATCCCCATGATTGAATAATACGATGTATCCATGTTCAATTGCGTCAATTCCCATGTCCCGTACGTCATCAAGGTTAAACCGAAGATGGCGAGCGGGCGAATACCGAAGCGGTCAAATAAACGACCGGCAATTGGACCGGTAATCCCCATAATCAATGATCCTGGCAAAAGGAGAAGACCGGAGTCGACCGGTGAAAATCCGCGGATACTTTGAAGGTAAATCGGTAGAAGTAACATCCCGCCGAACAAGGCCATCGTGACGATGACGTTGATGAAGAGCGTGAAAGAAAATTCCGGAACCTTCAACACACGAATGTTCAGCATTGGATCTTCCATCGAAAGTTCACGCATTGCAAAAGCAGCAATCCCGATTAAACCGATGACGATCGTACTGATGACGATGGGGCTATCCCAGCCATCATTCCCAGCTTCACTGAAACCGTAAAGAAGACTACCGAACCCAATCGTACTGAATAAGACACCGAGTGCATCAAAAGATGGTTTCGAGAGTGGCTGCGTCAGACGGAACCAGGCTGCACCGAGTAACAACGTCA
>Ga0207841_1000454_pt1 | contig 11099 bp, 9 predicted proteins | sample HigsolmetaGSP18D_FD_184846 | JGI IMG/M metagenome (GOLD analysis project Ga0207841, IMG submission 184846) | High solid enriched microbial communities from the Joint BioEnergy Institute, USA - SP1-8-D (SPAdes) | ecosystem: Engineered > Bioreactor > SSF (Solid state fermentation) > Aerobic >... | reverse complement strand
ACCAAACCATAGAGTACTTAGCACGGGTGCTACAGAGAGATATGTTTTTATATCCCGCATTGAAAATCCTCCTTCCTTGTTGAAATACATATATGATCAGAAACTCTTGCCCGAGATTGTTATGCTATATATAAAATGAACCATATAGACGAAATTTGCCTATCCCTAAAAAAGAAAAAGATGACCCCTTCTTCCTATACATTACCAAGGAAAAGCAATCTTTCTTTTATAGGCTAAATTCTATTGGATTTTAGATGTATATAATTCCTTAATTATCTGAGACCAAAAAGAAGAAATGACAGGAGGGTTCTATATAGATAGAGAAATAAGAATAAAATTACGATGTGGAAAAGAAGACAGGAATTGTGTACAATGGCATTGTATAACAATTTGGAAAAGGGATGTAGCGCAGCTTGGTAGCGCGTTTGTTTTGGGTACAAAATGTCACAGGTTCAAATCCTGTCATCCCTACCTATTACTTCATTTCTTCTTTATGGGCAGTAGAAAAGAAGTCGATTAAAGTAAAGTGGGTATAACTTGAATTTGTGGAGACTATACGTACGTGAGATATGTTAGAAATAGAAAAATATTTTCTTTTTGAATAAATGAAAGCGCTCTTAGTTCAGTTCGGTAGAACGTGGGTCTCCAAAACCCGATGTCGTAGGTTCAAATCCTACAGAGCGTGATTCCATCTATCTTATGTCGAAGCAGAGTAAAATAACTTACCAAAACAAAGTTGACTTGCAACTCGAATTTGACCTCCTCTCTGGTCTGGAGGAGGTCAATAAAAAAATAAAAATTACTCAATCAAAGATCCAACTGATCTCCACGCCTGTATTGCAAATATGCAGTCACGAATAATCCCGCTAAAGTAATAGGAATTAGGCCTAAGACGATTCCAAATAGAAAAACTTCAATCATTTCGATTTGTTCGAGGGGATAAAAAAATGGGTACGATCTATCCCTAAATAGTACTCTAAATTATCCACGAATCTCAATGACCAAGAAAAGAATTCGTAATTAGTGTGGAAAAGAGTCGTAGAATACCAGGAATCTAAAAGAAAGATTTTTCTTTTCTGACTTATTCAGTCAATTCAAATAAGACGTATCTTGTTCAAGCCAATAAAAAGAGCCGGGGTTATAGTTAAAGCAGCCAGTAGAAAACCTAAATAACTAGTTAAAGTAAGCATGAAAGGGTTAAATTCTTTTTTTTTTTTTTACTACATATGTTGGTAAAGCACTTACCTAAGTTATGGAAAATTCATCAGTTATTTTAGATAATACTAAAAAAAAGATAGAGTGAGATATGGAAGTGTAAAAGAAAGTGGATTCATCAGATGATACACGAGTCCCTAATTCCGAATCAAGAGATTGTTATAGAATTTATCAATTTGAGTAAGAATCCCGTTGAAAAAATGGAATTCGATTTTCAGGTGAATTTTGGAATAATATAAGAGATAAATAAACAATTGAATTTGAAAAAAAAAAACTTATTTCTATTTTGGATTATTTCTTTTTCAATAGGACCATCTTTTTGGAGTGAAGGGTCAAATATTCCCCTATTCCTTCTTATTTTAAGTGTCTTATTTTAACTGGGTTGTATTCCATATGGAATAAGAGGAGAAGAAAAGCATTCCACGACCTCCCCCCTGGGGGACCCTTAAAAAAAAGAAAGCTCTTCCTTGAATTTACTTTATTTTTATTCCTTTTTCGAACTCCAACCAAAGTGGATTCGAAGACGAGTCACTTCAATTATCCTTTTAAGTTCTATCTTCTGTCTTTCCCTATTTCATCTCATAAAGTTCCACGCTCGCAGTTTGTTCAAGAAAGTTAGACCTAATCCAACAAACAAGACAAGGATTAATTATGAATCTTGATTCTTCAAAGAATGTTTTCCTTCTTTTATACCAGATTATCTACTATATCTATATTTCTATTTATTAGATATTATGCTAACTAATGAAATTCTTTAACTTTAAAGGGAAAAATTGGATTGGAAGAAAACTTTTAACTAAAAAAGGATAGATTTCGCATATACTTGTCCTTGTATTGTGTCAGTATGAGAATATCCTTCCTAAATTCTTTATCCAAACCTATTGATCATTAACTTAGATTTTCCCAAGATTTTGGCCACTATTCCGAATTATTCTACTATTCCGAAGCCAATGAAAATAAGTAGGACCTCCAAAAATGGTGGGTTTTCTATTGATGCCGTGAATAACATATAGCTTACCTATAGACAAAGAACAAAAACGATAAAAAAGGAATTATGTTTCGGAACCAAGCAAAACCGGATTGCTGTGCCATAGGAAGGATAGCTATACTAATTTGGTATAATCAAAATACACCTTTGGTACAAAATTGACAATCTCACAAGGATGAAATATCAGTAATTTTCTATTTACTGGTTGATCCCATCTTTTACAGAATCAATTCCTTTTTTGAATGTACAAAAATTTTGGGAGCTCAGCATGTCTGGAAGCACGGGAGAACGTTCTTTTGCTGATATTATTACCAGTATTCGATACTGGGTTATTCATAGCATTACTATACCTTCCCTATTTATTGCGGGTTGGTTATTTGTCAGTACGGGTTTAGCTTATGACGTGTTTGGAAGTCCTCGGCCAAACGAGTATTTCACGGAAAGACGACAAGGAATTCCGTTAATAACCGACCGTTTTGATTCTTTAGAACAACTCGATGAATTTAGTAGATCCTTTTAGGAGGCCCTCAATGACCATAGATCGAACCTATCCTATTTTTACAGTGCGATGGCTGGCTATTCACGGACTAGCTGTACCTACTGTTTTTTTCTTGGGATCAATATCAGCAATGCAGTTCATCCAACGATAAACCAAATTCCAACTATAGAACTATGACACAATCAAACCCGAATGAACAAAATGTTGAATTGAATCGTACCAGTCTATACTGGGGTTTATTACTCATTTTTGTACTTGCTGTTTTATTTTCCAATTACTTCTTCAATTGATAGAAAGAAAGATAGTAATAAGAATTCTCTTATCCCATTTGGAAGGATACCCGTCCTTATAACTATCCATGACTGTTTTTGTCTCTAGCATGACCACTTGATAAAATGTGGAGGAAAGTAGGGGAAATGGCCGATACTACTGGAAGAATTCCTCTTTGGCTTATAGGTACTGTAACTGGTATTCCTGTGATTGGTTTAGTAGGTGTTTTCTTTTACGGTTCATATTCTGGATTGGGTTCATCTCTATAGTAATCGGAGGGACCAGATTGTAAACATGAAAAAGTAGGAGCTTAGCGGGTCCTTACCCACTTTATCTGATTAGCGCGGAAAGGACCCGCGGAATTCTTACTCTTATAACGCGACTTTAATCTTTAATATATAATCTATTCGATTCACTCTTAGAAGGAGGTATCCTGAAAATCTTTGATTTAGTTTCGAGTAATAAACTAATAAAACCTTAATCAAAACTACTCAACTAGCCTAACCTAAAAATAAAAACCACCCTTCAATGGAAGAGTTTATGTTTTTTTTTTGCAAAATTTTTGTAAGTTTGAAATTGAACTTAATTGAACAAGTCAAGCAATTCTATTTGCTCACAATCACAATAAATTTGTCCACTACCTCGCCTGAACCTAAGCAAAAGAAAAAGAGATCTAAGAGACAGACCCGAATAAAGAAAAACATAGTAATCTTTGACGAATTAGGAAGCAAAAATATTCTTATTTTGATACAAGAAGAATCGGCACAAGAAAAAGGCTTTTTTGCTTTTTTCTTGTGCCGAATAGAGGATTAAGAAGACCTGCAATTCCTCCGAAAAGGAAGAAATCCTTTTATTGTTCTCGCCTTTGCCTTGGATTCGATTCTCTTCTTTTGCATAAGATAGAAATGAGGAATTCCAGACATCTCGTAAGCAAAAAAGATCTCGTAAACAAAAAAAAGTTTAACCAAAAAAAGGATTTCCAATCCAAAATGGATCATAGATAATTCTAGCAATTGCCAATAAATTGAGGCTTTTTACCAACTTGATGGTAAGAAATCCCGGAACCTAGAAATTCATTTCGTACAACTGAACCTTTTCAAACTGTTTCTTTTTGAGAACCAAAAAAACTTGTGCCAAAATAACGGATGCGAAGAAGAACAAAAGGCCTTGGACGCGTAATGGATCCTGAAGCACTATTTCTGCATCCCCCTGACCAAAACCTCCCACATTAGGATTGCTTGTTAATGGTTGATCAAGCTTGATGGATTCCCCCTCTGAAACAAGAAGTTCTGGCCCGGGAGGTATAGTATCAATCACTTGGCGTCCATCTGATGCATCAACTATGGATATTTCATACCCCCCTTTTTCTTTACGTAGTATTTTTTTTACTATACCTGTTGAGGTAGCATTATAGACCGTATTGTTACTCTTGCTACCATCAGGATAGATCTGTCCTCTTCCTCGGTTTCCCCCTACATATATGGGATATTTTAAGAAATAAGCATCTTTCTTCGTAGCGGGATCAGGGGAAAGAATAGGAAAGACAATTTCACTATATTTCTTACCGGGAACAGGGCCTATCACAAGAATATTTTTTTTATCGGGACGATAACTCTGAAAAGAGAGATTTCCTATCTTTTCTTTCAACTCAGGGGAAATACGGTCGGGTGGCGCTAATTCGAATCCCTCAGGCAAAATAAGAACAGCGCCCACATTCAACCCTCCCTTTTTTCCATTAGCAAGAACTTGTTTCAATTGCATATCATAAGGAATTCGAAGAACTGCTTCAAATACAGTATCGGGAAGCACTGCTTGGGGAACTTCAATATCCACGGGCTTGCTAGCTAAATGGCAATTGGCACATACAATTCGTCCAGTTGCTTCTCGTGGGTTTTCATAACCCTGCTGCGCAAAAATGGGATATGCATTTGAAATGGATGTCTGAGTTATTACGTATATCATGATCGATACAGAAATCGATCGAGTCATCTGTTCCTTTACCCAAGAAAAAGTATTTTTATTTTCCATGTCCAATCGCGGATCCCTGAATTTCTACAATAAATTAGATAGGTAGCTAATGTTAGTTCCCTATACACGAGTCTGTTGTCATTCTACTGCAACAGTTGTACTAGAATGATGAATACCTTAAGCAGGTAGAAATAGAAAGAATTTTGCTAAAATGGAAAAGGGCTTTCTTTCTAAAGAAAGATGCTAATTTGATTAATATCAGGAACAGGAAATTGAATGAATTTATGCTTCACTAATTGAATGATAAATGACTACAAGCGAAGGAGATAAACGGTTTAAACAAAAAAATACCCAAAATTTCAAACATGTATCTAGAATTACTGGAAAACTACAAACAAAAATAGTGAAAATTAGCTCATTAGGAGCCCATCCAAGATCGTTGTAGACCCAACGAATTACTAGTTCCCAACCGCGGGTGGAGTGAAATCCCACAAAAAAATCAGTAACTAAAAGAATAAAAAAAGCTTTTATTGAGTCATTTAAATTATAGAAGAATTCCTGAACCCAAGAATTCAAAATGACAAGTTCCTCTTTACTCAGAAAAAAAAAACCACTTAGAATAGCCAAACATATTATATTTGTCGAGAAATGCAAAATGATATGGAGATGATCCTCATTATCCATTTTGACCAATTGTATTATTTCCTTGTGTATCCCTATAGGAGGTTTTTGTGCATGTGTCTTTAGTTTCTCTTTTATCATCTCGTCCAAGAGAGAAAGTTCTTCTAATTCTATGAATCTTTCTAGAATCCTTTTCTCTTGAATATAAGGTAAGAGAGTTTCGGATTGCCGGGTATTCCACCAATTCTTAATCCAAAGTTCCAGACATTTGTTAAATGAGAAAGAAACTCCCCAGGGCAAAAGTACGATAAATACAAGATATAGTAAAGAAGGCAATGCTTTCTTTTTTTTCATTTTTGATCCGTAAATTGAGTTGTTAATGAACCCGCTTCATTCGCTGACTCTATTTCATTCCCTGACTCCATATGATATGTCTTTTTCTTTGAAGCAAAAACTCTATAGCAAGGTTTTATACCCTGTATCTATTCTTCTCTTCTTTTTTGTATATTAGTGGAATTTCATTGGGTTCTTTCTTAGATCTAGATGGAGTGAAATAGTGAAATAGAATAAAAAAAAGACCTTTCGGATGAAAATGGAAGAATAGTATGGAATATATCTCACTTCGACAAAATAAATTAAAATAAATTAAAAACAATTTTCTCTTATCCTCATTTGTTCCTTTCTTTAGATAAATACTCAAAAATACCCTTACAATAACAAATCCAATTTCGAGGGGACTTCCTCTCTGTGTTGAGAAAACTTTTCTTCTTCCAATTATTCTTCATTCAATTCAGTTCAAAAAAAAATGGGTACTCAAAATACTTCAATAGGTACGCGCAAGAAATAGGCCAATTCGGCAGCTTTTTGTTCCATTTCTCGTGGAGTAAAAAACTTCTCATCAGTACGAGTCAAGGGAATGACCCCCTGGCCCCGGATTTCCATATAAAGGATACGACGAGGAGAAAGACCCTCTTTAACCTGAATTCTAATTGATTGGATATCCCGCATAAGGAATTGAAGGAAGACGCGACGTTTTATTCCAGGGAATCCCCAACGAAAAATGCACACTATTCCCTCTTTTCTATCGAATCGGTCATAACCACTACCTACATTCCACAAAATAGTACACCACAAGTAGGAGCTAATGAATAGGCCCGCGATTCCGTAGAAAGACATCACGACCCCCTGTGGAAAAAAAAGAATTTGTTGAGATGGAAGTATAGATATAATATTCTTACCAAGATAACTGGAAGCCCCAACCGATAAGAATCCTAGTGAACCTAGAAAAAGAATACAGGCCCAGAAAAAATTACCCCTTTTTCGAGAACCTTTTAGAAGTTCTACCCATACGTGTTCTGATCGCCAATTCATATTAGATATACTAAATTCAGCAGTGGTCGATTGAAATTGAGAGAATAAGCTAAATTTGACTTTCTTTTTTTGATTCTGAAATCGTCTTCAGCAACTAGTACTCCTGTGAAATAATAGGTTAGATACATTGACTTTCTATTCAAAAAATATTTGTTGATTCAATTAAAAGAAAACTCGCTATACCCGGCTCTGCATATTCATGCATTTATGCTCGTAGCCTATATCTGCATCCATTCCATAGTGGTTTTTCATTTGTGTGTAGAAAGAGCCACATACCCTACCATATGATATTACTTACACTAAAAATACTAGACAATCTTATTTTTCTGCACATAAAGAAATAAAGAAGCCATTGCAATTGCCGGAAATACTAAGCCTACTAAAGGCACGAAAATAGAAGGTAAGTTTAAATCCGTCATAGAATAGGTGTCTCAATTCAAATTGACTATTTCTATCTATTCAAAAAATATCTTAAGATTCTTATGATATAATTAAGTATATCTATTATAAGGAATATTGACTATTGTATTTTTTAGTTTGCAAACAAAATATTTTTTATAGAATACTTTAGTATTCTATAAAAAATATTTTCTAAAAAAACGAAAGGAATAGATAATAAAATAATAAAATTGCAAAAAAGGAGAACTAATTAAAAAGATTTGATTTTTATTTTCCCACCCTCATGGCCTTTCTATCTTTCTAATCAAATTTTAGGATTCAAAAGAAAACGGCTAGAATTTACTTCTAGTATATATACTCCTATAGAAGCGCATACAATAATGCGTGGTAAAGGCGGAAAAAGACTATATTGAATCAAAATCAAAGGGCAAATTATCTTACCTAATATGGATCCCATACTACCCTATCCTCTTAGACTTTTTAAGTCGATATACCACCCAAAAAGGCTCTAAGCCGGGTGGAGTTAGTTTTTCGACGAAGACCCGTCCCGTGCAGCGAAGTCCTGTTAGTAAGACCCCGCGCAAGAATGGGTGTTATAGAAGAATATTATTCCGAATACTCCTTTGGACGTATATAGTAAGTAGCATTGAGATTCTGCATCTTTTTGATTTTTTTTTATGAATAGCAAAAATTCATTCTATCGTTGGGTCGGAGGTTTGGTCCGGAAAAATTAGGAACAAAACGTCTACCGCATTGAAGTTTATAGCGCTGGATTTCCATGAAAGTATAATTCTTCCCATCAGGATCCTTTTGAGCATCTCTACGATGAGTATGTTCAAACTATGTCTTTTTTCATTAATTCTCCATTAGTTTTTTCCAATAAATGAAGACTTTTTTCTGTAAATACTGTTGTGTATTTGATTCCATTATCATATGATAATACTATGATTTTATTTGTATTTCTTTATTGTATTATACCGTTATATATTCTAGATATATAGAATAGACTAATCTCGATTTGTCAAGTCTCATGATCGTATCATGATCTATTTTTATTCGGCTCAATCTTTCTTTTTTAGAAAGATTGAGCCGAGTTTAATTGCAATCAATTAGAAGAATAAAGAAGAATTACTGCATTTCGTAACGTATTTTTTCTCTTTTTATTTCGTTTATTTTGTATTTAGACCCTCTTTATATTTAGTTTTATCTAGTTATCGATAGTATCTACCGGCTCGAACTCGAATTTGATCGCCTTCCATACTTCACAAGCCGCGGCTAGTTCAGGACTCCATTTGCAAGCTGCTCGGATAATTTCATTACCTTCACGAGCAAGATCACGCCCTTCGTTACGAGCTTGTACACAGGCTTCTAAAGCCACTCGATTAGCTGCTGCACCAGGTGCGTTTCCCCAAGGATGTCCTAAAGTTCCTCCACCAAATTGTAATACAGAATCATCCCCAAAGATTTCGGTCAGAGCTGGCATATGCCAAACATGAATACCACCTGAAGCTACCGGTATAACACCTGGCATGGATACCCAATCCTGAGTGAAAAAGATACCGCGAGCACGATCTTTTTCAATAAAATCATCGCGCAATAAATCAACAAAACCTAAAGTCATTTCGCGTTCCCCTTCTAACTTACCTACTACTGTACCGGAGTGGATATGATCTCCCCCAGACATACGCAATGCTTTAGCTAATACACGGAAATGCATACCATGATTTTTCTGTCTATCAATAACTGCATGCATTGCACGGTGAATGTGAAGAAGTAGGCCATTGTCGCGGCAATAATGAGCCAAACTAGTATTTGCGGTGAATCCCCCAGTTATGTAGTCATGCATTACAATAGGAACCCCTAATTCTCTCGCAAATACAGCTCTCTTAATCATTTCTTCACATGTACCTGCAGTCGCATTCAAGTAATGCCCCTTAATTTCACCGGTTTCGGCCTGTGCTTTATAAATAGCTTCGGCACAAAAGACAAAACGGTCTCTCCAGCGCATAAATGGTTGTGAGTTTACGTTTTCATCATCTTTGGTAAAATCAAGTCCACCACGTAGACACTCATAACACGCTCTACCATAATTTTTTGCGGATAATCCCAATTTTGGTTTAATAGTACATCCCAATAAAGGACGACCATACTTATTCAACTTATCTCTTTCAACTTGGATACCATGAGGCGGACCTTGGAAAGTTTTTGAATAAGCAACGGGAATTCGTAGATCCTCCAGACGTAGAGCACGTAGGGCTTTGAAACCAAATACGTTACCCACAATAGAAGTAAACATGTTAGTAACGGAACCCTCTTCAAATAGGTCTAATGGATAAGCTACATAACAGATCCATTGGTTGTCTTCCCCAGCAACAGGCTCGATATGATAGCATCGTCCTTTGTAACGATCAAGACTGGTAAGTCCATCAGTCCAAACAGTTGTCCATGTACCAGTAGAAGATTCGGCAGCTACTGCAGCCCCTGCTTCTTCCGGCGGAACCCCAGGCTGAGGAGTTACTCGGAATGCTGCCAAGATATCAGTATCCTTGGTTTCATACTCCGGGGTGTAGTAAGTCAATTTATAATCTTTAACACCAGCTTGAAATCCAACACTTGCTTTAGTTTCTGTTTGTGGTGACATAAGTCCCTCCCTACAACTCTTGAATTAAGAATTCTCACAATAACAGGGTCTACTCGATGTGAATTAGGCGTAAATCCAACTTTAGTAAAAATATCGTAAAACAAAAAGGATATTCAATTAATATAATATCAACTCATTTAAAGAAAATTGAGAGCATACTTAAGTTAATGAATATGTTTCATTCATATATACTGTGTACACCCTGTGTATGTTCTATCCTATCTATCCTATAGGAATTCCACTATAGGAATTCGATAGGAATTGAGTTGTTGTTATGGTAAGTTAACACGGTTCAGTATTAAACCATGGATTTGATTTACCAAATCCTTCATTATTGTATACTCTTTGATAGATATAGCGCAACCCAAATCAATCCCTAATCCTTATTTTACAAGTTATTAATAGGCCCTTTTCTTATTTTGAATGCAAATACCTAACTAAATACTAAGAAAATTCTCTGTTGACAGCAATCTATGCTTCACAGTAGTATATATTTTGTATATCGAAGTCTTAGATAGGAAAGTAGAGTAGGCACAGATCCTCCACAAAAGGCAAAGTGTATATGAAAAAAAGATGGATTGCATTTTCCAACGGACTCATTCCATGAGTAAACGATTGAATGGGATTCGCTTGGGCAACGAAATAAAGTCCTGGGCCCCTTTTCTCTCTTATTGAATTAACTAATTCATTTTCTCTTTACTTTTGGATTTTTGGATATTTTTTTGGATTTGATTTGGCATTATTCAACAAGAAAAAAAGAAAAATTTCGACAAATTCTTTTTTTTTTTTTATTATGTGATAATTATGAGAACCAATCCTACTACTTCTCGTCCCGAGGTTTCCACAATTGAAGAAAAAAGTACAGGTCGTATCGATCAAATTATTGGACCCGTGCTGGATGTCACTTTTCCCCCGGGCAAGTTACCTTATATTTATAACGCTTTGGTAGTCCAGAGTAGAGACACTGCTGATAAGCAAATTAATGTGACTTGTGAGGTCCAACAATTATTAGGAAATAATCGAGTTAGAGCTGTAGCTATGAGTGCTACAGACGGGTTGATGAGAGGAATGGAAGTGATTGACACGGGAGCTCCGCTCAGTGTTCCAGTCGGTGGAGCTACTCTCGG
>Ga0207841_1000450_pt1 | contig 11190 bp, 10 predicted proteins | sample HigsolmetaGSP18D_FD_184846 | JGI IMG/M metagenome (GOLD analysis project Ga0207841, IMG submission 184846) | High solid enriched microbial communities from the Joint BioEnergy Institute, USA - SP1-8-D (SPAdes) | ecosystem: Engineered > Bioreactor > SSF (Solid state fermentation) > Aerobic >... | reverse complement strand
CGCGGCCGCTCTGGATGAGCGGTCCGTTCCACCAGCCCGCGCACCACGATCTGCGCGCGCCGTGGCTCTGGCGCGTCGGCGCATCCGTGCACCCCGGCGGCGGCATCCCCGCCGTTCTGGGCGGCGCGATGATGGTGGTCGAGAAGCTGCTGAAGCGCCACCCGGCCTGAGCCCGGGCGCGGGTTTCAGGGACGCAAAGTGTCGCTGAGTCGCGCGGCAGGCGACGCAACGGGTCCCCGCAGCACCCGCGGCATCCCTTCCAGGGACCCTGATCGTCGCCAGCGCGCGCCGGCAGCGACACGACGCGTCCCCGGAGCGGACCCTCGTTGACCTAACCTCATTGCGAAATGTCCTAATGGTGTTAGTTTGGGGGCGTGACGAGAACTCCCCTCACCCCGAAGGCGATCATCGCCGCGGCCGCCGACCTCGCTGATCGCGACGGATTCGATGCGGTGGTGGTGTCGGCCGTCGCCCGCCAGCTGGGCGTGCAGACCGCCAGCCTCTACGGCCACGTACGCGACCGCGCGGCCATCCTCGCCGGCATCCAGGCGCTGGCGATGGAGGAGCTCGCCGACCAGATCGGCGCCGAGGTCGCCGGTCGGTCGCGGCGCGACGCCCTCGTGGCGATGGGGGACGTGCAGCGAATCTACGCCCGGACGTCTCCGGGTCGATGGGAGTCCCTGCAGCGGCGGGCCGAGCCCGGTCTGGAAAAGACCGAGTCCACGATCCGTCTCGTCACCCTGACGCGGGCCGTCCTCCGGGGGTACGGCCTGTCCGACGAGGACCTGGTGCACGCCGCACGGATGGTCGGCGCGATGATCGCCGGCTTCATCTCCCTCGAGCGCGTCGGCGCCTTCGATCACCGCACCCCCGACACCGACGTGTCCTGGCACCGAGCCATCGATGCTGTGGACGCCGCCCTGACGTCGTGGGGCTCCGGTCCCGCGGCCGATACCCACTGACGCGCCTCGCGCGTGGGCCGGCGTGCCCACGGTGCGCCGGCGCGCAGACCGACGAGAGGATCGACATGCAGTCACGGATCGACCACGACCGGCTGGCCGAGGAGCTGGCCGCATCCATCGAGGGGCAGGTGCTCCGACCGGGCACGGACGGATTCGAGGGAGCCGCCGGCCTGTGGAGTAATCAGTCGCCCGAGCGTCCGGCGCTCATCGTGCGCGTCGGCAGCGCTGCGGACGTGCTGCGGGTGCTGCAGGCGGTTCCCGTGACGGTGCCCGTGAGCGTCCGAGGGCAGGGCCACGACTGGGCGGGCAGGGCGCACGCCGACGGCGGCGTGACCATCGACCTGTCGGCATTGCGCGACGTCACGATCGACGCCGACGCCCGCACGGCGCGGGTGCAGGGCGGGGCGCGGCTCGAGGATCTGGTCGACGCGGCCGCCGCGCACGGTCTCGCCGCAGCGGTCGGCACGGTCAACGAGGTGGGCGCGGTCGGTCTGACCCTGGGCGGCGGTTACGGCCCCTACCTCGGCACCCTCGGCCTCGCGGCCGACAACATCGTCTCGGCCGAGGTCGTGCTCGCCGACGGATCCCTCGTGACCGCTTCGGCCGACGAGAACCCCGACCTGCTCTGGGCACTTCGCGGGGGCGGCGGCAACTTCGGCGTCGTCACCTCGCTGGAGATCTCGCTCGCTGACCTGCCCACAGTCCTCGCCGGTGCCATGGCCTTTCCCATCGACGCGATGCGGCAGGTTCTCACTTCGCTGGCAGGGCTCTACCCGGTCCTCCCTGACGGCCTCTCCGTCGCGCCGGCGATCACCACGGGCCCCGACGGCACCCCGACCCTCCTGGTGTCGGTGAACTGGCAGGGGGATCCGGACGAGGGTGCCGGGTGGGTGCAGAAGTTGGAACAGCTGGCGGATCCGCTGATGTCCGGCATCCGTCCCGTCACACCTTCCGAGGCGCTCCATGCCTTGGACGGGATGTTCCCCGCCGGGCGGCACTACACGCTGCGCACCGTCTCGTTGCCGGGTCTGACCCCCGCCGTGGTCGACGCGCTCGTCGAGGGTGAAGGTCGGCGCGAATCGCCGTTCACCGCCGTGAACATCCACCACTTCCACGGTGCCGCCACCCGCGCCGACCCGGATCGCTCCGCGTGGGCGCTGCGGGAGCCCCACCTCATGGTGGAGCTGATCGCCACGACCCCGGATGCCGCCGACCACCCGGACGAGGTCGCGTGGGCCGACCGGCTGCTCGAAGAGTTGCGACCGCACGGGCTGGCCGCCGCGTACCCGAACCTGCTTCCGTCGAGCGACATCGCCCGCTCCCGCGCGACGTTCGGCCATCACCTCGAGCGTCTGCACGAGATCAAGGTCGACGTCGATCCGCACGGGCGCTTCTCCGCGATCCCGATCGGCCTTCCGGACGCCACCTGACCCCTCATCTCGTCGAAAGGATCGCTCATGAACATCGCCTCGCGGCACGACACCGTCACCACCGGCGCTCACCGCCCGGGATGGCGCGAGATCTTCGCCGGAGCCGCCGCCTACATCGTCGGCATCGGCGTGGTGGCGGTGACGCTTCCCCTGGTCCAGAATCCTGCGGTGCAGGGGATCGTCGCTTTCTTCATCTCCGGCGCCCTGGGCCTCCTGGCCTTCGCCGCCGCCGCGCTCATCCGCATCCGAGCGCTCCGCCCGTTCGGCTTCCGGCGCACCTCACCGGGCAAGGTCCTCGTCGGCGCCGTGCTGGGGGTCGTCGCCTACCTGCTCGGCATCCTCGCCGCGATCATCTACGTCACGATCACCGGCGACGGGGAGAACATCCAGGGCAGCTACCAGGCGGCCGCGGCCGGAGGCGGGCTCTCGCTCACGCTGGCCCTGCTGACGGGTGCCGTGCTGACGCCGCTCGGCGAGGAGGCGTTCTTCCGCGGCGTACTCGCCAATGCCCTCCTCCAGCGCTACCGCGTGTGGATCGGCGTCGTGGTGAGCGCCGCGGTGTTCGCCGTGGCGCACGGCATCAACCCGGTCCTGCCCGTGGCGTTCGTGGTCGGCGTGCTCACTGCACTTTTGTTCCGCTGGTCCGGGTCGATCTGGCCGGGCGTCGCCCTCCACGGCATGAACAACGCGTCCGCCCTGATCGTCCCCCTCGTCCTCGGGGTGACCCAGGCCTGATCCGCGGCGACGCCCGGTGCCACTCGGGTTCCGGGGACGCGAATCGTCGCATGTCCTCGACGGAAGCGACACGACGCGTCCCCGGAGCACCAGGCGCATCCATTCCAGGGACGCAAAGTCTCGCTCACCCGCACGGCAGGCGACACAACGGGTCCCCGGAGCGCGCTACCCCGCGTCGTCGACCGCCGAAATCTGGTTCAGTCGTGCGGGTCAGGAACCCATACGCGCGTACTCCTCGATCGCGACGCCCGACGAGAACTCCCGCACAGCCGTACGCGTGAAGGCGCGGGACTCGAAGGCCACCCCACCGAACAGGGGGATGCCGGAGCCGAACACGACGGGATGCCGCTTCAGCACGAGACGGTCGATCGCCGGCAGCAGCGCGCCGGCGAGTTCGCCGCCGCCGCAGAGCCAGATGTCCGCGCCGTCCTCCTGCCGCAGAGCCCGGACGGTGGCGAGCGGGTCGTTCGTCAGCTCGACAGCAGGATCGACCTCGCGCGCCCGCCGACTGGCGACGACCTGGCGGAGGTGCGGGTACGGGCTTGTGATCCCGGCATCCAACGCGGGCAACAGGGTGTTCCACCCCATGATCACCGTGTCGAACGTCGTGTTCGTCGACTGGATGCCGACGGCGCGCTGCACGTGGCCGGGCAGCGCATCGGCGTACTCGCCGAAGATGACGGAGTTGTGATCGCCTTCGATGAGGAAGGGGTCGTACCCACCGTCGGGCTCAGCGATGAAGCCGTCGATGCTGACGGCGACGTAGTAGACGAAGTGTCGCATGGGGTCTCCTTCATCGGTGCCGTCCATCAGAGCCACAACAGGATAGCGATGCCCAGGCCGAGGCCGAGGCCGAGCGAGACGGTCCACGCGGTGGCGGCGGCGAGGGTCCAGGCTTCGCGTTCCTGCAGTACACGTCGGCGCGGATCGTCCGGCGACAGCATCTTCGCCGCGCGGTGCGTGAAGAATACGACGGGCGCGGCGAGGATGGCGACCAGGACAAGGCTCAGGAACTGGATCAAAAGACCGCTCTCACGCCGGCCGATCGCGAGAGCTTCCCACGCCATGGCCAGCGTGCTCGCCGTCTCGCGCGGCCCGCACAGGGCCACGAGCGCCACAGCGCCGACAGTGACGACGAGCGCACGGAGGGCTCGCTCGCCTCGCGACGCTGTCGCGTTCCCCGGACCGTTGCCGGTCGCATTCGAGAACGCTCGGCGTGCGCCCCGGAGAGAGAGTGGCCAGAGGACAACGCCGACGACAGCGGCGATGATCCACGCGAAGACCTGCTCCGGCGAGATCTGCACCCCGAGGTTCTCCGTGAGGAGGATGCCGCCGATCCACGCGCCGATCCCGACCGGAACCCCGACGCCCACCGCGAGGACCACGATCACGATCTGCACGGCCGGCGACGGGGTGCGAGACGTCGGCACGCGCGGTTCGCTCACTGTGGGTCCCGTCGCCAGATCAGCGAGTAACGCCACAGAGCGTGCCGACGCCAGCGGGCGCCCGGCAGAACGGCCCGCGCGACGCGACGCACCTGCCGATACGACTCCGCAGGCACGGTGGTGCGGGCGGTGTGCTCCCAGAGTCCTCGCTTCGAGACCATCCATCGGTGCTGGATGACGCCCAGGACCGACAGCAGGTGGTCCCACGGGGTCGTCGGACGAGCGAGGCCGACGACCACCAGCGCGCCACCGGGTGAGGTGAGCTCGGCGAGTCGGCCCAGCGCCGCGCGAAGGTCCGGCAGGTGGTGGACGGTGGCGAGGGCGGCGACGACGTCGAAGGTTCGACTGAACTCATGCGTCATGACGTCGCCTTCGATCCAGCGGATGCCAGAGTGATCGGCGGCGGCGCGAGCGAGCACCGTGCCATCAACGTCGATTCCCACGACGTCGGGCAGCGCGCGCCGCAGTTCTGCCGAGAGCATCCCATCCCCGGCACCGACGTCGAGGGCCGACTTCGCCTGAGGCGGGATGGCGCCGATGACCACCCTGTGCAGGTGGATGTTGTGGTTCCAGCGCGGCCCCTCACCCGATCCCATCGATCCATCATGGCGCGACCGAGTGCCTGGTACCCGCCTTCGAGCGAACCTTTCCGAGCGTCGAGTCTCAGCCGAGCGCGATCGGCTCGGGCTGACGCTCGGCGTCGGCTGACTCCTGCAGCGCCGACTTCTGACGCAGCGGCGGAGTGCGGAAGAACAGCGTCAGGACGAACGCGATCAGGGCGACGCCCATGGCCACCCAGTACACGCTCACCGTCGACTGGTTGAACGACACCAGAAGCGGCTTCGTCAGGCGCGGGTCGGCACCGTTGAGGAACGAGGTGTCGTCCATCGTGCTGTCGTCGAAGGAGGAGCCCGACGAGTTCGACATCCCGTCGATGATCTGCGGGACCGCCTGGTCGACGAAGGCGCGGCGGGCAGCGGCATCCGTGAAGTCAAGGGTCACCGTGCCGTCGGCCGCCACCTTCGCGACGGGCAGCTGCTCGGTGATTTTCGCTCCCGCCTGCGCGATGGCCTGCTGCTCGGCTTGGGCGGTGGCCTGCTGCTGAGCGGCCGCGGGGATCGCACCAGATGCGACCTGCTGGGCGACCGCGTCGGCGGCCGCAGTCTTCGCCTCGTCGACGCCCTTCTGCGCGCCGTCGAGCGCGCCGTCCGAGAGCTGGCCCACGAAGGGGTCGTAGACCTTCGACATGATGCCGGCGTTGGCCGGTGCGCTCGCGACCGTCGGGTCGAGGGCGGCGTCGAGGGCGTCGGAGAGCGACTGCTGATCCTTGAAGTTGGTCTGCAGGTTCAGCGGGACGAGCGTGAACAGCAGCGACAGCAGCACGGCCGTGCCGAGCGTGCCACCGATCTGACGGAAGAAGGTCGACCCCGAGGTGGCGACGCCGATGTCCCGGGGACCGACGGAGTTCTGCGAGGCGATCGTGAGGGTCTGCATGAGCTGGCCGAGGCCGAGACCGATGAGGAGCATCGCGCCGGCGAGGTGCCAGTACGAGGAGTCGTACCGGACGAACGTCAGCGTGAGGAAGCCCAGCACCATGAAGGCGGTGCCGATGGTCGGGAAGATCCGGTAGTGGCCCGTGCGGGCGATGATCTGACCGCTGACGATCGACGAGATCATGAGTCCCAAGATCATCGGCAGCAGCTGGATGCCGCTCTCGGTGGGCGTCGAGCCGAGCACGAGCTGCAGGTAGAGCGGCAGCGTGAGCATCGCGCCGAACATCGCGAAGCCGACGAAGACGCCGATGATCGTCGCCATCGAGAACGTCGACGACCGGAAGAGCTTCAGCGGGATGAGCGCGTCATCCTTCATGCCGCGCTCGATCAGGATGAAGGCGACGATGCCGATCACACCGACGACGTAGCAGGCGATGGCGATGGGCGAGGTCCAGCCCCATTCGCGGCCCTGCTCCGCGATGAGCAGCAGCGGAACGAGCGCGATGATGACCGCGGCCGCACCGAACCAGTCGATGCGCACCGCCCCGTGCGGGTGCCGCGGGATGTGCAGGAACCGCAGGACGACCGCCAGTGCGACGAGGCCGATCGGCACGTTGATCAGGAAGACCCAGCGCCAGCCGGCGATGAAGAGGATCTCACCCGAGCCGGCGAACAGGCCGCCGACGAGCGGGCCGATCACCGACGAGATACCGAAGACGGCCAGGAAGTAGCCCTGGTACTTGGCGCGCTCGCGGGGGGCGAGGATGTCGCCCATGATCGCCAGCGGCATCGACATGAGACCACCGGCGCCGAGACCCTGGATCGCGCGGAAGGCGGAAAGCTCGATCATCGAGGTCGAGAAGCTCGCGGCGACCGAGCCGACGATGAAGATCGCGATCGCGATGATGAAGAGGGGCCGGCGTCCGAAGATGTCGGAGAGCTTGCCGTAGATGGGCGTCGAGATCGTCGACACGATCAGGTACGCGGTCGTCACCCATGCCTGCTGGCTGAGGCCGTTGAGGTCGTCGCCGATCGTGCGGATCGCGGTGCCGACGACGGTCTGGTCGAGCGCAGACAGGAACATACCCGCCATGAGCCCGAAGATGACGAACAGGATCTGGCGGTGGGTCATCACCGGGATGCTTCGGGTGGTCGGGCTCGACACGGCAGCAGTGGTCACGGTTCCTCGAAGGGGTGAAGGCCGATAGGGATGCCGCGCGAAGGGTCATGCGCGACGGGGGGCCAGCAGTGGCCGGCAGAACAAGTTGTGTTTGGTCAACCATAAGGGAGGTGAACCGCTGGGTATTCCCATTTCGTGCCTATCACCTGGTGAGTGGGGAGGATGCGCCTGCCGAGCGCGCCCTCACTCACGGCTCGTGATCGGCTGTCCCTCCGGACTCGGGCGCGTGTGAGGCGAATGCCTCGCGCATTGCGCGGGAAAAATCTTCACCGGATGGTCCGGAGGGCATCTCGGGCAGAGACACTCCGGGATTGGCGAATGCGCGAAGAAGGTGTCCGAGTAGACGGCGCCATGCATCTGGGGCGACCCGAGCGGTGGCACCGACAACTCCCGCGTTGGCCATCAGCGCGAGGACGAGATCTTCGGACCGGAAGTCGTCTCGGAGCCGACCCGACGCCTTGGCACGGTCTATGAGGGTCACGAAGCCCTCGTAAGAGCGCGTCCGAAGCGTCTCGAGTTCGGCAGCGCCGGGCAGCGTCATTGTGAGCACGTCGGCGAAGCCGCGGTCCGTGGCCTGCATCTCGAGTACGGTCTCGACGTATCCCGTGAAACCTCTCCACGGGTCGGGATCCGCGACCGCCGCGGCCGTCGCGGCGACAAACCGACGCATGTGATCGACGAAGACCGCAGCGATCAGTGCTTCTCTGCTCGGGAACCGCCGCGCGAGCGTCGCCTTCCCCACTCCGGCCTCGCGCGCGACCGCTGCCATCGATATACCCAGTCCCTCGACCGCGTACAGGCGGCGAGCGGCCTCGAGGATCCGAGACCGATTCTGTTCGGCATCGGAGCGAAGCTGGTTCCGTGACGGGTCATCATGCTCGGGAGTCATCTACCGAGGATACTAAGTGGAACGTGCGATCCAAATAGTGCTAGTCTCGAGTATATGGACCGCGCGTTCCACTTAATGGGGCGCCCGAACGAGAGGACCGAACCCGTGAGCACTATCGCCGTTATCGGAGCAGGACCGGGCCTGGGGATGGCCATCGCCCGTGAGTTCGGGCGTCATGACTTCGACGTTGCACTGGTGTCCCGCAACCCCGCCAAGCTCGACGGCTACGTGCGGACGCTGACCGACGAGGGCATCGTTGCCGAGGCATTCCCCGCGGACGTCCTCGATCATGCGTCACTGCGCGCCGCCCTGCAGGCTGCCGACCGCCGATTCGGAGGCATCGACGTTCTCGAGTATTCACCGGTCGACGCCGCCGACGGCACTCCCGGTCCGCCGTCGACCGTCACTCCCGCAGCTGTCGAGGCAGCGGTGCGTTCCCAGCTTCTCGGTGCGATGGCCGCAGCCCACGCGGTGCTGCCGGGCATGCAGGAACGAGGATCGGGCACCCTCCTCTTCACAACGGGCGCCGGCTCGGTCACGCCCACGCCCCACTTCGCGGCCGCAAACGCGGGCGGCGCCGCGCTCCGCAACTGGGCGCTCAACCTTCACGGAGAGCTCGAGGGCACCGGCGTGTATGTGGCTCACGTGCCCATCGCCGTCATGATCGACGCGGTCATCCCCGGGTACCCCTCCGCCTCGTCGACCGACATCGCCACCCAGTACTGGCGCCTGCACACCGAACGTGACGCCGCGGAGTACATGTTCACCGCGTGACCCGGCGGTGAAGCATCCTGTCCCCGCGACGGTGGATCGGGCAGGTCGAAAGCACGACGGCCACCGGCGTTCGCCGCCCCGGGAAGCGAGGCCGGTCGGTCGAGGGCGACGCTTCCTTCAATTACACGCAGTCAGTCCATCCCGACGGCCATGTCGGTGAAGCGTGAGAAGTGTCCCTGGAACGCGACGACGACCGTGTCGGTCGGGCCGTTACGGTGCTTGGCGACGATGAGGTCGGCTTCGCCGGCGCGGGGGCTGTCCTTCTCGTAGGCGGCCTCGCGGTGCAGCAGGATGACGATGTCGGCATCCTGCTCGATCGAGCCCGACTCACGCAGGTCGCTGATGGCGGGCTTCTTGTCGGCGCGCTGCTCGGCACCACGGTTCAGCTGCGACAGGGCGATGACGGGGACCTGCAGCTCCTTCGCCAGCAGCTTCAGCGCACGGGAGAATTCCGAGACCTCCTGCTGACGCGACTCGACGCGCTTACCGCTCGTCATGAGCTGGAGGTAGTCGATGACGACCATCTCGAGCCCGACGCGCTGCTTGAGCTTGCGGCACTTCGCGCGGATCTCGACGAGCGTCATGTTCGGGCTGTCGTCGATGTACAGCGGCGCGTCGTTGATGCGCCCACGGGTCGAGGCGATCGTCGTCCAGTCGCGGCTGTCGAGCATGCCCTTGCGCATGCTCTGCAGCGGCACCGCACCCTCGGCGCTCATGAGTCGCATCGCGATCTCGCTGCGCCCCATCTCGAGCGAGAAGAAGACGGTCGGGCGGTTGTGCTTGATGGCGGCCGCGCGGGCGAAGTCGAGCGCGAGCGTCGACTTACCCATCGCGGGACGAGCGGCGACGACGACCATCTGACCGCCGTGCAGGCCGTTGGTGAGCTGGTCGAGGGCGGCGAAGCCGGTCGGGATGCCGGTCATCTGACCGTCGCGGCCACGTGCCGCCTCGATCTCCTCGACGGCGGCATCCACGGCGACCTGCAGCGGGACGTAGTCCTCGGACTGCTCCGCACCGGTGACGGAGTAGATCTCGGCCTGCGCGTTGTTGACGAGGTCGAGCGCCTCGCCCTGCCCGTTGTAGCCCATCTGGACGATGCGGGTGCCGGCTTCGACGAGGCGGCGGAGCAGCGCACGCTCCCGGACGATCGATGCGTAGTACGCCGCGTTCGCCGCGGTGGGGACGATCGACGTGAGGGAGTGCAGGTAATCGGCACCGCCGGCGCGCTGAAGATCGCCGGTCTTGATCAGCTCGTCCGTGACGGCGACGACGTCGGTCGGTTCACCGTGGGAGTACAGCGAGAGGACGGCCTCGAAGATCAGCTCGTGCTTCGGCACGTAGAAGTCGGTGCCGCGGAGGGCCTCGATGACGTCGGCGACCGCATCGCCCGAAAGGAGCATGCCGCCCAGGGTGCTCTGCTCGGCGAGCATGTCGTGAGGAGGGACCCTCTCGGGGCCTCGGGCTCCGCCGATCCGGTCGTCGGACAGATCCGCAATCGACATCCAAGCCCCTCTTCCGGGCCCGCTGGAAGGCCCTCGCACACGCTATGGAGGGGTTCCGACACACGCAAACCGGCCTGTGGATAACTGTGTGGACAACGTGCGCGAAACGCCGCAGGTCCTGTGCACAAAGCCTGTGGACAACGCGTGGAATCTCCGCGTGGAGCATCGGCTAAAACCCGCTTGAACTGGTGTTTTGTTTCCCACAGTCTGTGGATGAGCATCCCACCTCAAGTGGTGCTTGAAGGTTCAGGGTTATCCCCACACATGTGCAGAATCGACGATTTGTCAAATGAGAAACCCGGCACGTTTCGAGCACACGAAGACATCCGGATCGGCTCTTGTGAGATTCATAGGATCGGAGTAGCTTTTGTGCTCCAGGCACCCCGCAGACGCGGCCGTCACGGCTCGCGTCCGATGAGATCCATCGTGGAGGTGACCTGTGCCCGAACAACGACATGCGCTCGTGCGCTGGACCCTCCTCGCCGCGATCGGATTCTGCTTCGCTCTGCTGTGGGCGGCTCTGTTCACCGTGTTCGACGGCCCCCACGCCCGCGCTGCCGACCGCGAAGACGACGGGCTGCTCGGCGGGGTCACGAAGATCGTCGAGGATGCGGTGGCGCCGGCGACCGGCGCCGTCGTCGAACCGGTCGCCGACAAGATCCTCGCTCCGGTGACCGACGCCGTCGTCACTCCCGCTGCGGACAAGGTCGTCAAGCCCGTGACCGAGAAGGTTGTGAAGCCGGTCGTCAAAAAGGTCGACACACGGGTGACCGAGAAGGT
>Ga0207841_1000447_pt1 | contig 11232 bp, 9 predicted proteins | sample HigsolmetaGSP18D_FD_184846 | JGI IMG/M metagenome (GOLD analysis project Ga0207841, IMG submission 184846) | High solid enriched microbial communities from the Joint BioEnergy Institute, USA - SP1-8-D (SPAdes) | ecosystem: Engineered > Bioreactor > SSF (Solid state fermentation) > Aerobic >... | reverse complement strand
ATCGACGCGCGGGTCGCCGCGACGCAAGCGGACGCCGGCGCCATCGTCATGGTGCAAACGCTTGCTGCACGGATGCCGATCGGCGTCGTCACCAACAACGGGCCGCTGATACGGCAGGCGATTCCGCGCATCGTGCCGACGCTGTTCCCGATGCTCGAAGGCCGCGTGCTGTGCAGCGGCGCGCTCGGCGTGCGCAAACCCCAACGCGCGATTTTCGAGCGCGCACTCGCGCATTTCGGCGCGAAGGCGCACGAGACCCTGTTCCTCGACGACCTGTTCGTCAACGTACGGGGCGCCCGCGCCGCCGGCCTGCACGCCGATACGGTGGTCGACGCGCGCTCGATGCGGAAGGTGCTGCGCCGTTACGGGCTGGGCTGATCGCCGAGATGGTCGACCAGCGCCGCGCGCAGGCGCGCCAGAGCGTCGGCGATGTCGGTATCGGTGATGTTCAGGGCCGGCACAAAGCGCAGGACGTCGGGACCGGCCTGCAGCAACAGCAGGCCGTGGCGTGCGGCGTGATCGAGGATCGCCGCCGCCTGGCCGGCGTGTTCGGCGCGCAACACCGCGCCGAGCATCAGGCCGCGGCCGCGCACTTCGGAGAACAGGCCGAACTCGGCGTCGAGCGCGGCAAGGCCATCGCGCAGCGCGCGTGACTGCCGCGCCACGTTGGCGGCGATTTCGGGCGATGCCAGCTTGCGCAACGCGACGCGCGCGACCGCAGCGGCGAGCGGGTTGCCGCCGAAGGTGGTGCCGTGATCGCCGAACTGCATCGCCTCGGCGACCTTGGGGCCGGCCAGCAATGCGCCGATCGGGAAGCCGCCGCCGAGCGCCTTGGCGAGCGTGACGATGTCGGGGACGATGCCGTCCTGGGGATGCGCGAACAGCGTGCCGGTGCGGCCCATGCCGCACTGGATTTCGTCGAGCACCAGCAGCGCGCCATGGCGATCGCACAGCGCGCGCACCGCGGCCAGATAGCCGTCGGCGGCGGGCATCACGCCACCCTCGCCCTGCACCGGCTCGAGCATGACCGCCGCGACGTCACCCGAGGCCATCGCGGCTTCGAGCTGGCCGATGTCATTGAAATCGATGTAGCGGAATCCCCCGGGCAGCGGCTCGTAGCCGGCCTGGTACTTCGGTTGCGCGGTCGCGGTGACCGCGGCCAGCGTGCGGCCGTGGAAGCTGCCGCGCGCGGTCACGATGACGCGGCGGTCCGGGCTGCGGCCCTGCGCGGTGGCCCACTTGCGCACCAGCTTGATCGCGGCTTCGTTCGCCTCGGCGCCCGAGTTGCACAGGAAGGCGCGCGTGGCGAAGCCGCTGGCCTCGACCAGTTCGGCGACCAGCCGCAGCGGCGGCTCGCTGTAGAAGACGTTGCTGGTGTGCCAGAGCTTGCCGGCCTGCTCGACCAGTGCGGCCACGAGATCGGGATCGTTGTGGCCGAGGCCGCAGACGGCGATGCCGGCCGACAGGTCGACGTACTCGCGGCCTTCGCTGTCCCACAGGCGCGCGCCGTCGCCGCGCTCGAGCACGAGCTCGCGTGGCCGGTAGACGGGCAGCACGTGGCGCTGGGCGAGGGCGATGAGATCGGCGGCGGAGGACATGGTCGGCGGTTTCGATGGGACGTGGGGCGCCGATTGTACGGGGGTGGACGCATGCGACCCGAACGATCCGCGGACGAGGGCAGACGACATTCGCCGGATACGGATGCTGCCCTGTGGATACGCCGCGGCGAACCCGAGCCCTCACCCGACACGCCTTGCGCGTCGACCTCTCCCGGAGGGAAAGCTGCTGCGTTGCGTCCCGCAAGCAGGTGTTCGCGAAGCGCGGCCCTCATTCGATCCCCTTTCCCGAAGGAAGAGCGGCCCAGCGCCGCGGAGCCGCGCTCAGTCGAGAAACAGATCCGGCAACAGCGGCTGCGCGGGATCGATCGCGTAGGCGTCCAGATCGGTGATGCCGGCTTCGGCGAGGACCTCGTCGTCGATCAGGAAGCGGCCGTGGAAGCCGGCGGCGTCGCGTACGAGCACCGCGTGCGCCGCGTCGCCCATGATCGCCGGGCTGCGGCCGTTGCCGCGCTCGACGCCCGGAATCATGTTCAATGCATCGGTACCGATCAGCGTGCGCGGCCACAGCGCATTGACCGCGACGCCCTGCGGGCCGAACTCCGCCGCCAGGCCCAGCGTGACGAAGCTCATGCCCATCTTGGCCAGCGTGTAGCCGGTGTGCGGCGCCCACCATTTCGGGTCAAGCGAGGGCGGCGGGCACAGAGTGAGGATGTGCGGATTCGGCGCCTTCAGCAGATGCGGCAGACAGGCCTGCGCGCACAGGAAGCTGCCGCGGGCGTTGACCGCCTGCATCAGGTCGAAGCGTTTCATCGGCGTGTCGAGCGTGCCACGCAGCCAGATCGCGCTGGCGTTGTTGACCAGGATGTCGATGCCGCCGAAGGCCTCGACGGTCGCGGCGACGGCGGCGCGGACCTGGTCTTCCTCGCGGATGTCGCACTTGAGGGCCAGACCGCGCCCACCGGCCGCGTCGACCGCGCGTGCGGCGCTGTGGATGGTGCCGGGCAGCTTCGGATTGGCGACATCGGACTTGGCGGCAATGGCGACATTGGCGCCGTCGCGCGCGGCGCGTTCGGCGATCGCCAGACCGATGCCGCGCGAGGCGCCGGTGATGAAGAGGGTCTTGCCGGCCAGTGTCGACATGCCGCGCGTTCCTTCGAAGGAGTCGTCGCCATTATGCGCGCGGGGTCCAAAACCCGTTCAGGCGACGGCGCGATACTGGCGCCTCTTCCGCAGCTGGACCTGCCGATGCGCCACGCCGCCCTTGCGCTGTTCGCCCTGTCGCTCGCCGCATGCGATGCCGCGCCACCGCCTGCCACGCCTGCCGCGCTCGCGCCGGCAGCCGCACAGACGCCGCCCACCGATGTACCGCCAGCGGCGCAGGCACCCGAGGACCTCGGCGCCGCGGCCGATGGTGACCTCGTGGTCCGCGCCGACGCGGTGTGGCAGGGCGACGTGTCCGCCTGCCGCACGGCCGGGACGGACGTCGATGACTGCCTGGTGTCGACGATGCGTGCCGGCGGCGCCTCGCCCGATGCGCTGGCAGCCACCACGCGGTTGATCGCGCTCGGCAATCCGGGCTACGTGAGCGCCTGGCGTGAGGTCGATGGCGTCGGCCATGCCGAGATCACCTATCCGTTCCGGGCGAACACCAACCAGGGCCTGTGGCTGGTGGACGCCGAAGGCCGCGCGGTGGACGTGGACGAGAACGTGCTGCCCGCCGGGGCGGTGCGCCTGCGCAGCGAGCTCAAGCCGTTCCTCGATGCGCATCCCGACGCGATGCCGTTCCCGCCCGCGCGCGCGGTCGGCAGCGAGGTCGCGCCGGACGGCAGCCTGCGCCTGCGCTTCGACGTGCCGATGCGCACCTGCCATGCCTGCGAGGACATCGGCACGCTGGCGCTGGGCTACGACTTCACGGCCGAGCGCCGCTACGAGGGGCGCAGCGTGATCGCGTTGCGCGAGGCGAAGTAAACGCGACCGCGCGCGAGGCGCGGTGAGGCTGGCGCTCGTGCAAACGGCCATGCTGCGGCGGGCGGGCTGTGGGCGCGCGCTTGCGCGCGATGTCGGACAGACGTCAGCTCGCAACGCACATCGTGCCGTGCACTGCGAAGACGGGCGCCGCGCCGACGCCGAGCTGCCGGACTCCGCGCCGTTGGCCAAGATCGCCGGATTCACGCGCGAGGGCGCTCCCGCAGGACAGACGCACTCGCCGTCCTGAAGGAACGCCGCTCAGGGCTTCGGCCCCTGCCCCTCGTTGTCTTCCCACTTGAGAATCTTCCGCGTCACCACGCGGTAGACCGGCTTGCCGGTCCGGAACCAGAGATCGCGCAGCCACGAGGTGCGCTTGAGCACGCGCTTTTCCACCGGCGTCAGCGCGGCGCGGCAGTACATGCGCTTGTGCTTGAGCAGGTGCCGCAGGTCCTCGCGCGCCAGCAGGCGCATCCAGCGCGAGCGCGGATGGCCGCGCACGGCCAGCTGGAAATCGATGATCGCCGGCCGGCCGTCGTCGAGCACCAGCCAGTTGGCTTCCTTGGCCAGGTCGTTGTGCGCGATGCCGCGCCGGTGCAGGCCCTGCAGCAGGCGCCGCGCGCGACGGAAGTACGCCAGGTCGCCGTGCGGCGGGCGCTGGTACATGGCCGCGCCGGACATGTAGCTGCGGTCGAGCCTGCGCCCGTCCCAGGCCAGCAGCTGCGGCACGTCCTGCATGCCCGCCACCGCATCGAGACCGCGCGCTTCGCGCCTGGCCAGCCACCATGCCGGCAGGCGCAGCCACAGCGGCACGTGGCGCAGGTCGCGACGCACGAAGAGTGTCCCGCGCGCATCGCGCATCAGCGAGATGCGTCCGAAGCTGTCGGACTTCAGGGCCTGGACTTCGACGGCATCTGCGGCATGTGGATGCATCGGCGCATTGTACGGAGCCGTGGGACGCGAGTCCGGCTGCGCTCATCCCCCGCTGCCATAATGGGCCGATGCTCAACGACTTCTTCAACAGCCTGACCACCTGGGTGGGCAATCACCCGGTGGCGGCGGGCATCGTCGTCTTCCTCATCGCGTTCTGCGACTCGGTCATCATCCTCGGCGCGATCGTGCCGGCCCTGCCGCTGCTGTTCGCCATCGGCGTGCTGATCGGCCTGGGCGAGATTTCCGGCCCCTACGCGGTCGCGTGCGCCGCGCTGGGCGCCCTGGCGGGCGACGGTGTGAGCTACTGGGTGGGCCACCGCTGGGGCAACGGACTGCGCGGCCTGTGGCCCTTCAGCAAGTATCCGCAGTTGCTGGACCGCAGCGAGACCGTCTTCCGCCGCAATTCGGTCAAGAGCATCCTCGTCGCCCGTTACGTCGGGCCGATCCGCCCCTTCGTGCCGGCGATCGCCGGCATGGCCCGCATGCCGCTGCGGCAGTACCTGCCGATCAGCGCCGCGGCCTGCCTATCCTGGGGGGCCCTGTTCCTGGCGCCGGGCTGGCTGTTCGGCGCGTCCTACGACGCGGTCGCCGCGGTCGCCGACCGGCTGGCACTCGTGCTCGGTGCACTGCTGGTGGTGCTGGCGCTCGCCTGGGCCATCGTCATCTATACCTACCGCTGGTTCGACGCGCACGCCAACTCGCTGCTGGCGCGCCTGCTGGCCTGGTCGCGTTCGCATCCGGCGCTGGGTCGCTATGCGATGGCGCTGGTGGACCCCAACCGGCCCGAGTCGGCGTCGCTGCTGATCCTCGCCGTGTGCCTGCTGGCGATCGCCTGGGCGTGCTTCGCCCTGCTGGCGACGGTGATCATGCGCGGCGAGCCGCTGCTGATCGACCAGACGGTCTTCCAGTTCATGTACGAGCTGCGCAACCCGCTCGCCGACCGGATGATGGCGGGCCTGGCCTCGATCGGCGACGTGCACGTGCTCGGTCCGGCGGTCGCGCTGACGCTGGGCTGGCTGATCTGGCGCCGGCGCTGGCTGGGCGCGGCGCACTGGCTGGCCGCGCTCGCGTTCGGCATGGCGCTGACCGCGCTGCTCGGCGCGATGGTCGACATGCCGCGTCCGCCCACGGTGCACGGCGGCTTCGGCTTCCCGGCGGTCGAGATCACCATGTGCACGATCGTGTTCGGCTTCTTCGCCGTGCTGATCGCCCGCGAACTGCCGGGACGCACGCGCGTATGGCCCTACCTCGTCGCGGGCGTGGTCGTCGCCGTGCTGGGCTTCGCGCGTCTCTACCTGGGCGCGCACTGGCTCAGCGACATCGTCGGCGGCATGTTGCTGGGCATCGTGTGGCTGCTCGTGCTGGGCATCGCCTACCGCCGGCACGTGGAGCGCTCGTTCTGGATGCGCCCGGTGGCGCTGATCTTCTACCTCGCATTCGGCGTGGCCGCGCTGTGGCACGCGCCGCGCGCCGTCGACCCGCTGCTGGCGAAGTTCGCGCCGCGGCCCGTTCCGGCCACCTTGTCCGCCGATGCCTGGTGGGCCACCGACTGGGCGCGCCTGCCGGGGCAGTTGCGCGAGCGCGACCCCGCCCACCGCTGGCCGCTGGACCTGCAGATCGCCGGGCCACTGGCGCCGCTGCAGTCGCGGCTCGAGGCGCAGGGCTGGCGCGTGCAGCCACAGGCGGACTGGATGCAGGTGCTCAACCTGCTCGACGACGACGTGCCGCGCAGCGCGCAGCCGGTGCTGCCGGCGACGCTCGACACCGTGGCCGAAACACTGCTGATGCGACGCGACGAAGTCCCGGACCGCGTCGAAGTCCTGCGCCTGTGGCGGGCACCGGCGCGCCTGGACGATGGCGCGCCGCTGTGGGTCGGCACCAGCCAGTCGATGCGCTACACGCGCCCGTTCGGCGCGTTCGGCCTGTGGCAGCCGCAACCCGACGCGCATGGGGTCCATCGCGGGCTGCGCGAGGTGCTGGGCGCGTTTCCCGCCCGCGAGGACGTGCATCCGCAGTCGGGCGTCCCGACCCTGCGCGTGCGCACCACCCCCGCGGCACCGGCGCAGAGCGCGCCGCAGACGTAGGCGCGGCTTGCCGATGTCGAAGCGGGCGTTGCGCCGGGGGCCGGAGGCAGCACGCCGGCGCGGTGCTCAGTCCTCGATGTCGACCAGCCGCAACAGCATCGCCAGCCGCTCGTCGGGATCGTCCTCCTGCAGCAACAGTTGGCGATCGGTCTGCTCGAGTGGCAGCAGTTCGGCGAGTCGCCAGCCGACCCACGCAGCGTTGTCGAAGTTCGGCTCCGGAAACGCCTGGTCCGCGCCGTCGATGCGCTCGAGGATCTTGCGCAGCACCACGCCCATCAGGGCATGTTCGGGCTGCAGGTCGACATCGGGATCGTCGGCGCACCAGTCCACGTCCGCGACGATCAGCCCGTTGTCGCGCACCCGCGTGCGCTGCACGTGGAAGCGCCGCGTGCCGCGCACGCGCAACGCGAGGATCCCGTCGGCGCCCAGGTCGAAGTCCTCGATGACCGCCGCGGTGCCGATGCCTGCGGGCGTGGCCGGCTGCCCGGTCTCCTCGCCGTCGAGAATCAGGCAGACGCCAAAGCCGGTGCCGCGGCGGCCGCACTCGCGGATCATGTCCAGATAGCGCGGCTCGAACACGCGCAGCCCGAGCGCCGCGCCGGGCAGCAGCACGGTGCGCAGCGGGAACAAGGGCAGCGGCGTCTCCGTGCCCATGCGCTCAGTCGCGCAGACTGGCGGCGAAGCGCCGCGGGGCGCCGTCGAAGCCGCCGTTGGACATGAAGACGACATGGTCGCCGGGGCGCGCGACATCAGCGAGCGCGACCAGCAGCGTGTCGACATCGGGCACCGCGCGCGCATCGCCGCGCACCGCGGACACCACCGCGCCTGCATCCCAGGCCAGCGCCGGGCGATGCAGGAACAGCACCGCGTCGGCCGCATCGAGCGACGGCGCGAGCGCGTCGGCGTGCGCGCCCAGGCGCATCGAATTGCTGCGCGGCTCCATCGCCACGACGATGCGCGCATCGCCGACCTTCGCCCGCAGGCCGGCCAGCGTGGTCGCGATCGCGGTGGGGTGATGGGCGAAGTCGTCGTAGACGGTGATGCCGCGTGCGTCGCCCAGCACTTCGAGGCGACGCTTGACGCTGCGGAAACCGGCGAGCGCGGGCAGCGCGCTGGCGATGTCGACGCCGACCGCCGCGCAGGCCGCCAGCGCGGCGAGTCCGTTGAGCACGTTGTGGTCGCCCAGCAGCGGCCATTCGACCGTGCCTACGTGCGCGCCACTACGCAGCACGTCGAACACGCTGCCGTCGTCGCGACGCTTGACCGCGCACCAGTCGAAGGCGGCATCGAAGCCGAAGCGCTCGACCGGCGTCCAGCAGCCCATCGCCAGCACTTCATCCAGACGCGGGTCGTGGCCGTTGACGATCAAACGCCCGCGCGCGGGCACCGTGCGCACCAGATGGTGGAACTGGCGCTGGATCGCGGCCACGTCGGGGAAGATGTCGGCGTGGTCGTACTCGAGGTTGTTGAGGATCGCGACCAGCGGGCGGTAGTGCACGAACTTGCTACGCTTGTCGAAGAACGCGGTGTCGTACTCGTCGGCTTCGACGACGAATTCGCGCCCGCTGCCGATGCGCGCCGACGCGCCGAAATCCTCGGCCACGCCGCCGATCAGAAAGCCCGGCGCGCGGCCTGCGGCTTCGAGCAGGAACGACAGGATCGTCGTCGTCGTGGTCTTGCCGTGCGTGCCGGCGACCGCGAGCACGTCGCGGCCGGGCAGCACGTGGTCGCGCAGCCACTCGGCGCCGGAGGTGTAGGGCCGGCCGGCATCGAGCACGGCCTCGACCGCCGTGTTGCCACGCGAGAGCGCATTGCCGATCACGACCTGGTCGACGTCGGCGCCGATGTGCGCCGGGTCGTAATCCTGGTGCAGCGTGATGCCCAGCGTTTCGAGCTGGGTCGACATCGGCGGGTACACCGCCTGGTCGCTGCCTTCGACGCGGTGGCCGAGTTCGCGCGCGAGCGCGGCGACGCCGCCCATGAAGGTACCGGCGATACCCAAGATATGAAGTTTCACGAAGCCGATTCCTGGACGATCAGAAGACGTGCGACGAAGCCATGCATGCATGCCACCTTGACCCCTCGCCCTCAATGAGAGCGGATGGGGTGAGGGACGCGGTCGGCACGCTCGCAGGACACGCCCGGGCCATGCCGCCGCTGCGCGACGATCAGGCCGCCGCCTGCTCCCGGCCGATCGCCTTGACGATTCGGTCGAACACGTCGTCGAGCGAACCGACGCCGTCGACGACCGTCAGCTGGTCGTGCTCGCGGTAGAACGCGATCACCGGCGCGGTCTGCTGGTCGTAGACGTTGAGGCGGTGACGCACGGATTCGGGACTGTCGTCGGCGCGGCCTTCGGCCTGCGCACGACCGGCGAGGCGCGCGATGATCTGTTCGTTGTCCACTTCCAGCTGCACGGCGGCATCGAACGGCGTGCCGAGCTTCACCAGCAGCGCGTCGAGCGCGGCGGCCTGGGCGAGGTTGCGTGGATAGCCGTCGAGGATGAAGCCCGACTGCGTGTCCTCACGCGAGAAGCGGTCTTCGAGCATGCCCAGCAGGATCTCGTCGGAGACCAGATCGCCGCGCGCCATGATGGTCTTGGCTTCCAGACCCAGCGGCGTGCCGGCGGCAACCTCGGCGCGCAGCAGGTCGCCGGTGGAGATGTGCGGCACCTGCAGATGGTCCTTCAACCGCGCTGCCTGCGTGCCCTTGCCCGAACCGGGTGCACCGAGAAGAACCAAACGCATCGAACGCTCCTGCAACTGTGGGGGGCCGTACCCGCGCGCGCGTACACTCGGCACACACGGCGGCGGACAGCCGCGCCAGCTTACCGTATCCCGCCCAGCCCCATCGAAAGGACACGCGTCATGGCCTCCGGCACCCTGCTCTACGCCCAGTCCGGCGGTGTCACCGCCGTCATCAACGCCACCGCGTCGGCGGTGCTGCAGGAAGCGCGCAGCCGGCGGGTCAAGGTGCTCGCGGCGCGCAACGGCATTCTGGGCGCGCTGCGCGAGGATCTGGTCGACGCGTCGAAGATTCCGCTGGCGACGGTGCGCGCGCTCGCGCACACGCCCGGCGGGGCGTTCGGTTCGTGCCGCTACAAGCTCAAGTCGATCGAGGCCGACCGCGCGAAGTACGAACGCCTGATCGATGTGTTGCGCGCACACGACGTGCGTTGGTTCCTCTACAACGGCGGCAACGACTCGGCCGACACCGCGCTCAAGGTGTCGCAGCTGGCGCAGGAATTCGACTATCCGCTGACCTGCATCGGCGTGCCCAAGACCATCGACAACGATCTGGCGGTGACCGACTGCTGCCCGGGCTTCGGCTCGGCGGCGAAGTACACCGCGGTGTCGGTGCGCGAAGCGGCGCTCGATGTCGCGGCGATGGCCGACACCTCGACCAAGGTCTTCGTCTACGAGGCCATGGGCCGCCATGCCGGCTGGCTGGCGGCCGCGGCGGGACTCGCCGGGCAGGGTCCGGACGACGCGCCGCAGATCATCCTGTTCCCGGAACGCGACTACGACGAGGCCGCGTTCCTCGCGCAGGTGCAACGCGTCGTCGAGCGCGTGGGCTGGTGCGTGGTGGTCGCGAGCGAAGGCATCCGCGACAAGGACGGCCGCTTCGTCGCCGATGCCGGCGGCGGGCAGGATGCGTTCGGCCACACCCAGCTCGGCGGCGTGGCCTCGCATCTCGCGGGTCGGGTCAAGGACACGCTGGGTTACAAGGTGCACTGGACGCTGCCCGATTACCTGCAGCGCTCGGCGCGACATGTCGCGTCGAAGACCGATGTCGACCAGGCGATGGCAGTCGGCCGCGCGGCGGTGCAGTTCGCGCTCGCCGGGCGCAACGCGACGATGCCGGCGATCAGGCGCACGTCCGAATCGCCGTATCGCTGGACGATCGAGGCCGCGCCGCTGGAGAAGGTGGCCAACCACGAGAAGACCATGCCGGCGGGCTTCATCCGTCGCGACGGGTTCGGCATCACCGAGGCCGCGCGCCGGTATCTGGAGCCGCTGATCCGCGGCGAGGCGCCGCCGCCGTATGGCCGCGACGGGTTGCCCAAGTACGTCACCATCGACGCGCCGGCGATCGCGAAGCGTCTGCCCGGCTGGACGGGCTGATCGGCAGACGCCGGCATTCGGCCGCGTGGATTGAATCCGCGCGGCGACGCCCGATCTAGAGCGCATGCCCGAACTGCCCGAAGTCGAGACCACCCGCGCCGGCCTGGCGCCGCACGTGCTCGGCCGCACGATCCACCACGTGCTGCTGCGCCGGCCCGACCTGCGCTGGCCGATTCCGGCCGAGGTGCCTGACCTGTTGCCCGGCCGTCGCATCGAGGCGATCCGGCGCCGCGCGAAGTACCTGCTGCTCGTCACCGACGCCGGCAGCGCGCTACTGCATCTGGGCATGTCCGGCAGCCTGCGCGTGCTGGCACCGGACGTGCCGGTGCGCGCGCACGACCACGTCGACATGACGCTCGACTCGGGGCAGGTGCTGCGCTTCAACGATCCGCGCCGGTTCGGCTGCCTGCTGTGGCAGGCGCCGGGCACGACCCACGACCTGCTGCGCGACCTGGGGCCCGAGCCGCTCGACGATGCCTTCGATGGCGACCATCTGTTCTTCGCCAGCCGCGGTCGCCGCGCACCGGTCAAGACGTTCCTGATGGACCAGCGCATCGAAGGCATCGT
>Ga0207841_1000444_pt1 | contig 11321 bp, 11 predicted proteins | sample HigsolmetaGSP18D_FD_184846 | JGI IMG/M metagenome (GOLD analysis project Ga0207841, IMG submission 184846) | High solid enriched microbial communities from the Joint BioEnergy Institute, USA - SP1-8-D (SPAdes) | ecosystem: Engineered > Bioreactor > SSF (Solid state fermentation) > Aerobic >... | reverse complement strand
GGTACCAGTCCTCTTGGGCCATCGGCACGGGCGCCGGCCATGCACGCACGACGTGCGGCTTCGGACCGGCGATTGCATTCCCCGCGTTCATCCTACCGCGCGCACCGGTGGTCGCGCGCCCGACAAACGCGACAGGCGCCCGAAGGCGCCTGTCCAGACATCCCGGTGACGGGGTTTTCAGTGCACCGGTTCGGGCTCGTCGACGAACATCTGGGTCTCCATCCAGGCGTAGGCCGCTTCGCTGCCGGGCTGGTTGAACAGCACCATCAGCACGACCCACTTGAGGTCGTCGAGGTCCAGCTCGTCCTGGTCGAGCGCCATGACGCGGTCGAGCACCAGCTCGCGCTGGTCGGCATCCAGCACGCCGTGCTGCTCGAGGAACATCAAAAATCCGCGGCATTCGACGTCGAGACGGTCGAGTTCGGGACCGGAGTAGACGCGGGTCGGGCCGTCGGCGCGGACCACCGGCACGCCCGGGCGCTGGTCGGCCAGTGCGTCGAGCCAGTCGAAGGCCTTGCTGACTTCCGCCGGGCTGAAACCGGCCTGCAACAGGCCGCTCTGGAGGGAATCGCGGTCGCGGACGAGGTCCGCATCCTCGGTGAAGTAGTGCTCGAACAGGTACAGCAGGACATCCAGGATGCTTTCTTTCATTTCCCCTCGGCCTGCGCCTTGCGGCGCGTCGTGTCAGGACTTTCGGGAATACCGACCGTGCGCACTGGTCACACGTCCATCCAGCTCCATGGACAGCAGCATGGCCGAGGCCCGGGCGACCGTCAATCCACTGCGTACGACCAGTTCATCCATACCGGTTGGGTCGTGCCCGAGGGCCTTCCACAACCGGTTGTAGTCCCGGTCCACGCCGTCAATGCCGGAAAACGCGCCGGAATCGGCCGTGTTCAGTATCGTGTCGGGTTCCTGGATGGGGGCGTGAAGACGTGCCTGCAAGGCGTCGGCGAGGCCTTCGGCGATCGGGCCGAGGGCCGCGGTCACCTCGTCGGGCGATTCGACCAGCGTCGCGCCGTCGCGCAGCAGCCGGTGGCAGCCGCGGGCCATCGGGTTGTGGATCGAGCCGGGAATCGCGAACACCTCGCGGCCGGCGTCCGCGGCCAGCCGCGCGGTGATCAGCGCGCCGGAACGCTGTGCGGCCTCGACGACCAGCGTGCCCAGTGCGAGTCCGGCGACGATGCGGTTGCGGCTGGGGAACTGCTCGCGACGCGCGGGCGTGCCGGGCGGGTACTCGCTGACGAGGGCGCCTTCGGCGGCGATGCGCGCGTGCAGGCGCAGGTTCGAGCGCGGATAGGCGATGTCGATGCCGCAGCCGAGCACCGCGACGGTGTCGCCCCCGGCGTCGAGCGCCGCGAGGTGGGCGGCCGCGTCGATGCCGCTGGCGAGGCCGCTGACGACCGAGAAGCCGGCGGCCGCGAACCGGCGTGCGAACACGGCAGCGGTGTCCTGGCCGCCGGCCGTCGGCGCGCGGCTGCCGACGACGGCGATGCCCGCGCGCCACAGTCGGCAGGGGTCGCCCTCGACGAACAGCGCCAGCGGCGGCGCGGCCGTCCGGCGCAACAGGGTGGGGTAGTCCGGGTCGTGCCAGCCGATCAGGTGTCGCCGGGGCGCGCCGGACAGCCAGTCGCACGACCGTGCCAGCGCGACCTCGTCCGCCATCGCTGCGCACTGCTGCGCATCCAGTCCCGCGGCACGCCATGCCGACGGTCCGCCGGCCAGGGCCGCGGCCGGACCGGCGGGCGTGGACAACAGCGCCCGACGAGGCGCGGCGGCGCCGCCGGCGTGGACCAGACGCAGCAGGGCAAGCAGGTCGGGTTCGATGTCCATGCGGCCAGCCTAGGCCGCGCATGAAAACGGCACCCGAAGGTGCCGTCGTCGTGTTCCGTCGGGAAAGCCCGCTGCCGCGGGCCCGCGGTCACTGCTCCGCGTCGGGATGCTTGACCGTGTAGCCCACCTGGGCCGGCTTCTCGCCTTCCATCACCAGCGCGTAGCTGACGAAGTCGAACGTGCGGAACACCATTGCGTGCGCGGCGTACTCGTCGGGCATGCGGTCACGGCGCGTGCCGGGGTTGGGGGACTCGGTGATACGGGACGTGTTCGGATGGGCGACGCGGTCGACGACGTTGGAGCCGTTGCGCCACACCGAGAACACCGTGCCGTTGTCGACACCGTTCTGGTGGCCGGCCGAAATCGCGATGACGTCGCGCGGGCCGCCGGTCACCAGCATGTCGGCGACCGCGATCACGCGCGCGTCGGCCGACAGCGCGTCGGCGGTCGGCGGATGCGGGAAGAACTGCAGGTCGTAGGGCTGCGGATCGACGGGCACGATGCGGTCGCCGACGCGGGCCTCGAAGCCGTCGTCGTCGAGTGCGACGGTCGTCATCTCGCTCTGCGCCGACGGGCCGTGCACGACCGTGCCCACGCCCATCTGCACCATCTCGAAGCCGAGGAAGGCGTCCTGCTGGCGTGACCTGGGCTGCGTGTGCGACCACAGGTTGCTCTCGCCGTGGATGCGCTGGCCGCGGTAGTCGAGCTCGCGCGAGCGCCGCGCACCGTAGAACTCGGTCGCCGCGCGCAGCACCGCGTAGCGTTCGCCCGGACGCGCGTTCTGCAGGCCCTTGATGTAGACGTTGCGGTCGGTGCTGCCGCGCAGGCGGTCGTCTTCCTTGCCGGCCACGTAGGGCAGGTCCTCGAAATCGAAGACGATCCGGCGGTTCTTGAGGAACGGCTCGATGTCCGACAGCGGAATGGCGTTGATCGGCGCGGCGTCGACCGGGCGCGGACCCGGGCGCATCGTCACGCGGTTGAGATACGCCAGGCTGATCACGTCGCCCGGATAGATCAGGTGCGGGTTGGCGATCTGCGGATTGGCCTGCCAGATTTCCGGCCACAGCCAGGGCTTGTCGAGGAAGCGACCGGCGATGCCCCACAGGGTGTCGCCGCGGACCACGACGTAGGTTTCGGGATGATCGCCGCGCATCTGCTGGGCAGCCGCGAACGTGGTGACGGTCAGCAACGCGACGGCGCAGCCCGTGCGGAACGACCTTGAAAGGCGTTGAAGCGTGCCGGCCATCTACCTGCTCCCCTTGGATTTTTCCCCTTGCAGCGGCGCAATATAGCCTGAAAGGCGCGCGCGGACGCAAGTAGCGGGCTTGTTACAATCGGCCGTTCGACCCCGCGGCTGTGACCGCCTTCGCTGTTTCCCGACATGGCCCTGCTCGAGATCCTCGAATACCCCCATTCCCGCCTGCGCAAGCTGGCCGACCCCGTGCCGGCCGACCGCTTTGCCGATCCCGCGTTCCAGCGCCTGCTCGACGACATGTTCCAGACCATGTACGAGGCGCCGGGCATCGGCCTGGCGGCGACCCAGGTCGACACCCACGAGCGTTTCATGGTCATCGACGTGACCGAGGGCCGCGAGCAGCCGCTGGTGTTCGTGAACCCGGAGATCCGCGACCGCTCGGCGGACCTGCGGGTGCATACCGAGGGCTGCCTGTCGATTCCCGGCGTGTTCGCCGACGTGACCCGCGCCGACGGCATCACCGTCACCGCGCTCGACCGCCACGGCAAGCCGTTCGAGCTGTCGGTCGACGGCCTGCTGGCAACCTGCGTGCTGCACGAGATCGACCATCTCGACGGCAAGCTGTTCATCGATTACCTCTCGCCGCTCAAGCGCGACCGCGCGCTGAAGAAGCTCGAGAAGATGCGCAAGGGCCGTGATTCGTGATGTGTGATGGGTGATTCGACAGGGCAAGCGCCTGCGCCGATGACATGACGTTCGCGGCGGGTCTCCTGCACGCGCTGGATCCGCTTCTCCGAATCCCCAATCCCCAATTCCGAATCCCTAGCCATGAGAATCGTTTTCGCCGGCACGCCCGAGTTCGCCGTCCCGTCGCTGCTGGCGGCCGATGCGCGCGACGAGGTCGTCGCCGTCTACACCCAGCCAGATCGCCCCGCCGGTCGGGGCCGCGCGCTGACCGCATCGCCGGTCAAGCAGGCGGCGCTCGAACGCGGCCACGTCGTGCACCAGCCCGAAAAGCTCAAGGGCGCCGAGGCGCTCGACACGCTGCGCGCGCTGGAGCCGGATCTGATGGTCGTCGTCGCCTACGGCCTGCTGCTGCCGCAGGCGGTGCTCGATATCCCGAAGTACGGCTGCTGGAACGTGCACGCATCGCTGCTGCCGCGCTGGCGCGGCGCCGCGCCGATCCAGCGCGCGATCCAGGCCGGCGACACCGAGACCGGCGTCTGCCTGATGCAGATGGAGAAGGGCCTCGACACCGGCCCGGTGCTGCTGCGCCAGACCACGCCGATCACGCCCGAGGACACCGGCGGCAGCCTGCACGACCGGCTCGCGACGCTGGGCGCGCAGGTGCTGGCCGATGGCCTGGGCTTGCTGCGCGCGGGCATGCAGCTGGGGCCCAACGTGCAGCCCGAGGCCGGCGTGACCTACGCGCACAAGCTCGACAAGGCCGAGGCGCGACTGGACTGGTCGCAGCCGGCGAAAGCGCTCGCCGACACGGTGCGGGCATTCAACCCCTGGCCGGTGGCCGAAGCCGACGTCGCCGGCGAGCGCCTGCGCATCCATGCCGCGACCGCCCTGCCGCTCGCGCACGGCCGCGCACCGGGCAGCGTGCTGTTCGCCGGCCGCCAGGGCATCGACATCGCCTGCGCCGACGGCGCGCTGCGCCTGCAGCGCGTGCAGCGCGCCGGTGGCCGTGCGATCGACGTGGCCGACTACCTCAACGCGCGCAGCGACCTGCGCGGCGCGGGCGCCTGACGTGGACGGCGGCGCACAGGCACGCCTGGTCGCGGCGCGCGTCATCGACGCGGTGCTGCACCACGGGCGCTCGCTGAAGGGCGAGCTGTCGACGGCAGTGGCCGGCATCGACGACGTGCGCGATCGCGCGCTGGTCGAGGCCATGGCCTTCGCCGCCGTGCGTCAGCAGGGGCGTTATGCGGCCGCACTCGCGGGCTGGATGCCGCGCCCGCTCGGGCAGCGCGACGCGCCGCTGCGCGCACTGCTGTACGCAGGCCTCGCCCAGCTCGATCCGATGGGCCTGCCGGCGCATGCCGCACTCAATGCGACCGTCGATGCCGCGCGCCTGCTGGGCCGCGCGCACCAGGCGAACCTGGTCAATGCGCTGCTGCGCCGCGCGCAGAAGGAAGGCCTGCCCGATGCCGCTGCCGATGCGGCGTGGCCGAAGTGGCTGCTGGCCGAGCTGCGCGCCGACTGGCCGCAGGCGCACGAGGCGATCGTCGCGGCGAGTGCGGCGGCCGCGCCGCAGTGGTTGCGGGTCAACCGCCGCCGCGGCACGCGCGATGCGTACTACACGCGGCTCGTCGCGGCCGGCCTGCAGCCCGAGATGATCGACGATCTGCCGGACGCCCTGCGTCTGGTGACGCCCGTTCCGGTGGACGCGTTGCCGGGCTTCGCGGACGGCGACGTGTCCATCCAGGACGGCGCCGCGCAGCGCGTGGTCGAAGCGCTGATGCCGGCGCCCGGCGCGCGCGTGCTCGACGCCTGCGCCGCGCCCGGGGGCAAGAGCGCGCACCTGCTCGAACGCGATCCCGCCCTGCGGCTGCTGGCGATCGACGTCGCCGCGCCGCGCGCGGCGCGCATCGACGAGACCTTCGCGCGTCTGGGCCTCGGCGCGCAGGCGCGCGTGCGCGCTGCCGATGCGCTCAAGCCCAACCAGTGGTGGGACGGCACGCCCTTCGATGCGGTGCTGCTGGATGCGCCGTGTTCGGCGACGGGCATCGTGCGTCGCCAGCCCGACGTGCTGCTGCACCGCCGGCCGAAGGATCTCGACGCACTGGTGACGCTGCAGGCGCAACTGCTCGACGCGCTGGCCGACGTCGTCGCGCCGGGCGGCACGCTGCTGTACGCGACGTGTTCGATCCTGCATCGCGAGAACCGCGCGCAGGTCGAAGCCTTCCTCGCGCGCCGTGGCGACTTCGTACTCGAACCGCTGGATGCACGCTTCGGCCGCGACACCGGCGCCGGCCACCAGCGCCTGCCCGGCGAGGGCGGCATGGACGGCTTCTTCTACGCGCGCCTGCGCCGCACCGCGCGCTAGGATCGCGGCCATGACGACACCCGCCGCCAGCCTGGTCATCAGCACCTACAACAACACCGACTGGCTGCAGCGCTGCCTGTGGGGCTACGCGCAGCAGGACCGGATGGATTTCGAACTGATCGTCGCCGACGACGGGTCGGGCCCGGCGACGCGCGAGATGCTCGAGGCGATCGCGCCGACGCTGCCGTTTCCGCTGCGCCACGTCTGGCACGAGGATGCGGGCTTCCGGAAATGCACGATCCTCAACCGCGGTATCGAGGACGCACGCGCGGACTATCTGATCTTTTCCGACGGTGACTGCGTGCCGCGCGCGGATTTCGTCAGCCAGCACCTGCGCCTGCGCGAGCCCGGGCGCTACCTTGGCGGCGGCTACTGCAAGCTGCCGATGGACGTGAGCCTGAAGATCGACCGCGAGGTCATCGCCCGCGGCCTGCACACCGATCTCGACTGGCTCAAGGCCAACGGCCTGCCGCGCAAGAAGCGCTCGCTCAAGCTGTGGGCGCGTCCGGGCTGGCGCGAACGCCTGCTCAATGCGACCACGCCGACCAAACCGCGCTGGGCCGGCAACAACGCCTCCGGCTGGAAGTCCGATCTCGTGCGCGTCAACGGGTTCGACGAGCGCATGACCTACGGCGGCGAAGATCTCGAACTCGGCGAGCGGCTGGCCAATGCCGGCGTGACCGGCAAGCAGATCCGCTTCTCGGCTGTGTGCATCCACCTCGACCACGCACGCGGATACGTGAAGCCGGAAATGAAGGCGGCGAACCAGAAGATCCGCGATGCGGTGCAGGCCGGCAAGCTGACCTGGACCGAGTACGGGCTGGTGCACGGGCCGAAGGGCTGATTGCCCGGTTCCGCGCTCCCACAACGGCGTCCGGTCAGGACAGCGCGCGCAGCCGCCGGTACTTCTCCAGCACGTAATGCGCCTGCGCCTTGTGGAAGCGCCAGCCGGCGGCGCCGTCGAGAAACGCGCCACGCAGCAGATACTGCTTGAGCAGATACGCGCCCGCGTGCAGCGGGCCATCGAGCGCGCTGGCACGCTTGCCGGCCTCGCGTCGTTGCGCGGCCCACAACGCCGCGTACTTCGACAGCTTGGCGACGTGCTCGGCGTGGCTGCGCGAGGTGTCGTGATCGAAATCGGCGTCGAGTGACCGGATCGTCTTGCCTGCGAGGTCGGGACGCTCGTGCACCTGCGAGGGCAGGTAGCGCCAGCCGGCGCGCACCAGCCGTTCCATCGGCTCGCCGCCGCGCAGGCGGTGGCCGAGGAACCAGTTGCGCCGCGTGAGCAGCCAGCCGTCGGCCGATTCGACGCGCCCGTCCGCGAACAGGGCGCGGATCTTCGCCTCGGTGCCCGGCGACAGCCATTCGTCGGCGTCGAGCAGCAGCAGCCAGTCGTGCGCGGCCAGCGTGTTGGCGAAGGTCTTCTGCGCCGCATAGCCCAGCCAGTCCTGGTACACCACGCGCGCGCCGTGCGCGGTGGCGATCGCGACGGTGTCGTCGGTCGAGCCGGAGTCGACGACGATCATCTCGGCGCACAAGCCGCGCATCGAATCCAGACAGCGGCCGATGCGGTCGCCCTCGTTCTTCGTGATGACGACGCCGGAGACCGGCAGCGGGGCAGGGGCGGCGGATGTCGACATGCGGCGATTGTCGCCGATCGCGCAACGGGTCGCGTCCGGGTGCGTTGCTATGATGCCGGCGCCGCATGCGCGGCGTCGCCCCGATCTCCATGACCGCCTCCGCCCGCCCCACCGTCAGCGTGCTCGTCTCGAGCTACAACTACGCCGCCTTCGTCGTCGAGGCGATCGAATCGGTGCTCGCGCAGACGGAACCCGCGCTGGAGATCGTCATCGTCGACGACGGCTCGCGCGACGGATCACCAGAACTGTTGCGCCGGCACTACGGTGAGCATCCGAAGGTCACGCTGATCGAGCAGGCCAACGGCGGCCAGTTGCAGGCCTGGATCACCGGCTTGGCGCAGGCGCGCGGCAACATCATTGCGCTGCTCGATTCCGACGACCGCTGGCATCCGGATTACCTGCAGCGCATCGTCGACGTCTATGCGACGCGCCCGGAAGTCGATTTCGTCTACACCAACATGCAGCTGTTCGGCGACCTCGACAAGCCGATGTTCAAGCCCGGCCCGGACCGCGACCTGGGCCTGTCGATCCTGCTCAACGCCTACTACCACCGCTTCCAGGGCGCGGCGACGTCGGCGGTGAGCCTGCGCAGCGCGCTGATGCGGCGCCTGCTGACCCTGCCGCCCGAGCGCGCGGCCGACTGGCTTTCGCGCCCCGACGACTGCATCGTCTACGGCGCCGACATCCTCGGCGCGCACAAGGTCTATCTGTCCGACACGCTCGTGGGCCACCGCGAACACGGCAGCAATGCGTTGAAATCGTTCGGACCATCACCGCTGCGCGTCTATCGCCATGTCGTGGGCAGCGAACGCATGCTCGAGTTCTACCGCCAGCAGGCCGGCATCACGCCGCGCTGGCTGCGCATGGCCAAGGCCGAGTTCCGCACCAAACCGGCGCCGACGTTCTGGGAACTGCGCGCCTACAGCTGGTTGCTGTTCCAGGCGCCGATGCCGCTGACCAAGCGCATCGAGCACTGGGTCGGCATGGTGTCGCACTACCTCAAGTCGCGCTGAGCGACCCGACGCTCACCAGCGCAACGGGCGCCGCGCGATCTCGCCGGCCAGCGTGGCGTGCACGCGCTCGGCCTCGGCGAGCGGCAGGAAGCGCAGCCGCAACGGCGTCGACAGCGGATTGGCACCGGCGGTGTCGAACCAGACCGAGGCCATGCCGAACCGGCGATCCAGCGGCGACTGGCGCAGTTCCACCGCCTGCAGCTTGCCGATCTCGGCGAACCGCCAGGTGCGCTTCCACCAACCTTCGCGCACGGCGACGAAGGCCGTGTCGACCGCATAGCCCGCGCGGTCGGCGTGCCGACGCGCGACGAACATCGACCACGGCAGCCACAGCAGCCCGAGCGCGCCCCACCACTGGAAGAACCACGCCAGCGCGGCGCACAGGCCCGCGGTCACGAATACGTCGCCGAGCATCAGACGCAGCCAGGCGCGCGGATGCAGCGGCTCCCAGCGTGCCGGAGGCCACGACCGCAGCAGGGCGATGTCATGGACGATGGCATCGCAGGTCGCCGGCGACGCGATCGGCGCCAGCGCATCGAGACCGCGTTGCGCGTTCGCATTGCCCTGTCCGTCGCCGGTGCGCGCGCTGGCGGTATCGATCTCCAGCGTGCGCCGGGCGAACAGACGGTGCAGCACGCCCTCGCGCATCGTCCAGGCCTGGATGCGTCGACGCGGCACGCTGCTGCGCGAACGACTGAGCAGGCCGCGTTCGACGGTCAGGCGCCGGCCCTGCCGCTGCAGGCGGAAGCCGTGGTAGCGCAGCAGCGCCAGCAGCACCGAGAACGCGCGGATCAGCAGCAACGCGAATGCGAGCACCCCGGCAATCGCCACGCCCTTGGCCAGCCAGGTCGTCGCGTAGCCACTGGCATAGCCGAAGGCCTCGCGGCCGTAGTCGACCAGCCAGCGGCCCATCGCGCGTTCCGGCAGCGCCTGGAACGAGAGGGCGACGGCACCGGCGACGACGACCATGCCGCGGTTGGAGATCAGGCCCAGCTTGACGATCTCCCAGCTCGACAGCGCCAGCAACGTGATGCCGGCAGGTTCGGTCGCAGCCGCCGCGCCATCCGCCGTCGGTACAGCCGCCTGGCCCTGTCCGCGGTCGCGGATCAGCTGTTCCAGCGCCAGCGCTTCGCGCATGCGCAGCACGCGCATCTGCGCCTCGGGCTTGGTGCCGCCTGCCGATTCCAGGCGCACCTCGGCCACGCCCATCAGCTGGTGCAACAGGTTCTGGTGGATCGCGACGTTGTGGATGCGCGAGTAGGGAATCTGCCGCACGCTGCGTTCGAACAGACCGCTGCGCACGATCAACCGGTCGTCGTCGATGCGGTAGCGGAACGTCAGGTACTGCCAGACCGAGACGACCACCAGCGCACCGACGCCGATCAGCGGCAGCCACCACGGATAGCCGTCGTCGCGGCGGCCGCCGGCGAACAGCAGCACCAGCAGCGGCACGATGAACTGCCGCAGGTTCTGCAGCAGCACGAACAGCCACGAGCCCGGATGCAGGCGGCGTTCGTGATCCTCGGGCAGCAGCGCCTCGGGCGCGGCCGGCTCAGGCGTCGTCATGGTCGTCGTCGCGGGCGGCGCGCGCGGCCAGGGTGTCGCGCAGGCGTTCGGCTTCCTCGAAATCCAGACCCGACAGTGCAAGCGCGCTGTTGCGCGTGCCGGCGGTGTGCACGACCAGCGTCGCCAGACCGAATGCGCGTTCCAGCGGGCCGCGGCGCACGTCGAGATGCTGCACGCGATTGCCGGGCACGCGCGTGTCGCTGCGCCACAGGTGTCCGCGGCGCACGCCGAAGCCGTCGTCGTCGATGCGCCAGCGCGTGCGCAGCCAGCGCCGGCGGGCGATGAAGACCGCCCAGCCCGGAATCACCAGCAGCAGCGCGCCGGCGATGGCGAACGACAGCGATTGCCGGTCGGCCGCGATCAGGCCGACGCCGAGCGCGATGGCCAGCGGGATCAGCGTGCCGACCAGCGCGGAGATCGTGGCCAGCGTGCGCGCGCGGACCGGCAGGGGCTGCCAGACATCGGTCTCGACCTGCGGCGCGGGCGGCGCCGTTTCCGGCAGCGGGGGCGGTGTCGGGTCGAAGTCGCGGCCGGTCATCGGCGTCGTTCCAGGTCGAGATAGGGATTGTCGTCGCCCGAACCGGACGGCCGGGCCTTGTAGCGCTTGTAGGTCCACTGGTACTGCGCGGGGTCGCGGCGCGCGATGTGTTCGACGCCGGCATTGAGCGCCGTGGTCGCGCGCACCAGGTCGGCATCGGCGATCGCCGGATGCGCCGGTTCGATATGCAGCGCGAAACCGGGGCCGTCGCCGATGCGCTCGCAGTAGGCGAACAGCACCGTCGCGCCGGTGCGCTCGGCCAGGCGCGAGGCCAGCGTCATCGTCAGCGCCGGCAAGCCGAAGAACGGTGCGAATTCGCCGTCGCCGGCCTTGGGCTGCTGGTCGGGCAGGATGCCGACCACGCCGCCGTCCTTGAGCGTCTTCCACAGCTGGCGCACGGCCGGTCCCTCGGCCCGCACCTGGCGCACGCGGTCCGGCACGCCGGCGCGCACCAGACGCAGGAAGGCCTCGCCGACCTTCG
>Ga0207841_1000439_pt1 | contig 11368 bp, 9 predicted proteins | sample HigsolmetaGSP18D_FD_184846 | JGI IMG/M metagenome (GOLD analysis project Ga0207841, IMG submission 184846) | High solid enriched microbial communities from the Joint BioEnergy Institute, USA - SP1-8-D (SPAdes) | ecosystem: Engineered > Bioreactor > SSF (Solid state fermentation) > Aerobic >... | reverse complement strand
TGTCAGGTCAGGTAAAGTGGCTTGTTTTGCCTCAATGTCCTGTTCAATTTGTTGGATGAGGGAAGCGTGTTCTGTTTGTTCACGCTTCATGTTCTTGATCCGTTTTTGACTTTGCAGGTGCTCGTCAGCGAGAAAAAGTTGTGCATAGTCATCCGCTTGTTGCTTAGAAAGTGATGTCTTTAAGACACGTCGCTGATCCATATAAAGTGATTCGACGAGCGCGTCTTCTCGCTTCGTAGCACTCAGCTTCTCGAGTGACTGTTCGGGCTTCATAACATACAAACGTAGTGCTAGTTGGTCAAAGTTACGCGGCACATCTTCGATTTCGAAGACGTAGTGATCGCCCTGCTGATAGACGACACGGACGCGGTGCTCATCCGTCGGGCGTTCCTTATAAGCGATTCGTGCCACAAGCTTTGACGCGTAGTCTTGAGGTTGATCGAACTGGAGACGGACCCGCATTTGTTTCCGCTCCTCATCGTGAGACCAGTCGAGAAGCGTGACGGTCTGTCCATTCGTCAACCGTTGTTCTTCGCCGATGGGTGTCGCATTGATCGGTTGTTCCTCAGCAAAGAAGAGGGAAGAGAAACCGAAAAACAGAAAACCAATCAAGAAGAACAGCCCTGTTCCGAGGTACAGTCGCGACCAGTCACGGGTCAGCGTCTTTCGCTTTCCTTTCTGCATTTAGACACCTCCTGACGTTTGAAGACTCTTCATCTGATCGACGATGTAATGTCCGTCTTGGTGTGTAAAGGTCAGTTCAACTAATTCTGCAGACGTCTCTTCATAACCATTGGCATCAATCGTCAACGTGCGTTTGAAGCGGACGAGACAATGTTCCGGATCGTCGCGACTTGGAAAGACTTCGATGTCCGAGATGGAGGCGGTGAATTTACTATCGCTTCCGCTACTCGCGAACAACGTCTGTTTGATGGACTCCGACATATACTGATCGGCTTGTCGTTTGCGTGTTGGATAGGTCCCATCCTCCCATGTGAAGGCGAACGTGATAAAGCGTTCCGCGCTCTTCGAAATGATTGAATTTTGTTCTTGCTCTTGTTCATTAGTTGAGATGGACGGATCTGACACCGTCGTTTTTGGTAACACATTCTTCTCGTCTTTCTCGACGATTCGATGCGATTCATCTGCTGCCATGGAGCGATATTGATAGACATTGGCACTGATTGACAGCAGCAAACAGAACAACACGAGCCAGAGGAGATGACGACTCGTCAAAGCCATGATGAATCCCTCCTTATAGCGAAAACAGTGGTGCTGGATCAATGTGTCCAGACCAATCACTCGTCTTGAATTCGATGTGCAGATGATTGCCCGTCGAACGTCCGGTCGAACCGCACATCCCGATCGCCTGCCCGGCTTCGATCTTTTGCCCTGCCTTAACCTGGCGTGCAGAAAGGTGGGCGTAAGCGGTGATCCAGTCGCCTTGTTTGATTTGAATCAGCTGCCCATACGGTCCGCGTAGACCACTATAGGTGACGGTACCGGAACGGACGGCGTGGACGGTATCGGTATCGTGACAGCTGAAATCGATGCCCGTATGGACGTCCGTCTTTCCAAAAACAATCCGTGATCCGAATCCCGATGTCATCTGCAGCGGGATGTCGAGCGGAGCATGGAACTTTCCTTTAATCGGTCCTGTTTTGCCTTCCGCTAGTACGGTCGGTGTCAGATAACGAAGGACGGCATCCACATATTCGATATCGCCATAGCAGGCTTGATGCTCGATTGCGCTCGGACGATGGCATTGATAGATACCACTCTTCTTGACGCGTTGGTACATCATCTGGGAAAAGGAGATCGCGAGTTGTTTCGTATAGCGTCCTCCATTTTCTTGGACGTAATCAATGAAGCCACCGCCGAAGTTGTAACTTTGGAGCGTCAGCTTAACATCCTCGTTCGCTTCCCGGAAGACCGACGCGAAGTGTTTCACGCCGTAACGAATGCTCTCGTCAGGAGAGGTGATGCAACCAATCCGTCCGCACTTCGATTCACTCGCTTGCATCGGATCGTTCCCGCGTCCGCCGCTTTCCTGCATCATCAACGCAAGGACGACGTTCGTTTGTTCCTCAAGTTGTTCTTTCTTTAATTCGCGTGCGATTGCTTCGCGGTATTGCAGGACATCATCACTGACTTGTAGACTCGCGTCCGAGTAAGCGATCGGTGTCTCTGTCGCTTGTTCATTCTCGATCCCGGTCAATGTATCGAGAATCCCTGCGACGATGATGATCAGTAGGAGAAGCAGAAGCGCGATGCCGAGAGCAATTAGACGATACTTTAAGGTCAGGAGTCGCCACTTCATCCGGACGGCGACACGTGCCGACTGCCGGACCGTACTCCACATCAGGCACCACCTCCGAACAAGGTCAGCTCCTCAGGTGAGACATCGACATCGAAGATCAACGTCTTCACACCGGAGATACTGAGGACGATCCGTCCTGTCTCGAGCGACGGAATCAACCGTGTCTCACTCTCTGTCAACTGTCCGTCGAAGACAGTCTGGATCGTCGGAATACTCTCGGCATCCTGCTCGCCGATGAACTTATACTGCGTCAACTGGAACAACGTCTTGACGTTCTCCGCGTTCTCCGACTTCGAACCGGTCGGAACGAAGTCCGTGATCAAATGGGAAGCGAAGAAGATACCACCGAAGTATTTCCGTGCTTCGCGCATGAACTGTTGCAGATACAGGATCGCCGGTTGGGCGATATCGCGCGTATTGATTAGATGATGTGCCTCATCGATGACAATCAGATATTTGAAGGCATCTTCGATTAATAACTCGCCCTGATTGTAGCTGCGGAGTTGTCCGGCACCATTAAGAATCATCCCGTCCCAGAGCATGTTCATCAGGTTGAAGACCTGTGCCTGAAAGATTTCGTCTTTCAGATTGGTCAGGTTGCGTAGCGGAAACGAGACGATCGCTTCCTCATCGAACCGCTCGATGGAAGAGTGCCCGTCGAAGATATTGCCGTAGTTGTGGACGAGGTTCGTGATGGCGAGCTCGATGTTCTCGAGCCGTCTAACGCGATTCGTACTGATCGTCTCGCGAATCGTCGTCCGCGTAGCGTCCGCATACAATTCAGAGCGAACGAGCGCTAAGAAGTCGGAGAAGACGGGATAGGTGTTTGCTGGATGCGTCGTGATTGGCGCGTCACCGTCCTCGTTCCAGAGCCCTTTCTCAAGATAGAGTTGCCGGAGCAGGATTTCGAACTCGTTCGCTTCTTCTTGTGTAGCTGCTGGATTGATGTAGTGATAGAAGACCGCAATCTTCGACAGGTGTTGCATGAACGAGAGAGCTTCGTCCGCCGAGCCGTCGGCATGTGTGACCGTCTTATAGACATGGAGCGGATTGATCCGCCCGGCGGAACCATCGAGCGCGATCTCCTTCCCACCGAGCTGTCGGACGAGGTCGGAGAACTCACCCGTCACGTCCAAGATGCGGACGTGATTCCCTTTGATTGCTTGGTCGAGGACCGTCTTCTTGAGCAACGTCGACTTCCCGGAACCCATCTTCCCAATCATCAACGCGTTGTAAAACTTCCGTTGCTTGTCCTTGTGGAACAAGTCAAAGATGACACTCCCGTTCGTGTCGGTCGTTCCGTAATAGGTACCGGTCGGATCCTGCAACGACGTGAAATGGAACGGATAACCACCCGCAATCGAGAGCGATGGAATCTCTTTCCCGCGACGCCGGTTCGGTAGCTTTTGCTGTTGCTCATAGCTGAGGAACAGGCTCTGCCACTCCCATTCCTGTTCATTCAGGAAGACGGTTGCACGAAAGTTCCGTGCTTCGAGTTCTTCCATCACGTCCTGTACCTGGCGTTCGAGTAAGTCGAGTGTCTTCGCTTTGACGTAGAGCCGAAGGTGCAGATACTTCATCGTCTCGCCTTGCGTGATCTGTTCGTAGAGCTCATTGAGTTCCTTGTACGTCTCACGCGCATCGATCCGGTCGACATTATCCTTTGCATTCTCGAAGCGCGTATTCTGCTCGGCCATCGATTTGTTGATCGTCCGGATCATCTCCCGTTTGTCTGCCGTCCCGATATCGAGCGTCGTTAGAACACCGGGGAGGTTGAGGATCGGTTCGAGCCAGAAGTCGTAGACGGTTGATTGATATTTATAGACGTGGAGGCAGGCGAGATAGCCGTCACCGGTCCGGACATAGTTCGGTTCGAAGCGGAGTCCGCCTTGCGGTTGGATCGTTTGGACGAATGTCGGATTGTAGCCTTCTTGTTGTTTAATTGTCTCAGGATCCTGCTTCCGTAAAAAACGTGTACGCCACATGACACCATCACTCCTTTCCGTCCTGTGTCGGTTTGGTGTTCGGATTGTGCAGTTGGAACAGTATGTGGATTTTCTGTTCGAGCGTCAGTTCGACCATCGGATTGCTGCGTCGGAGTAGTTTCGTTAGTTGATGCTTCCGTTCCCGGAGCATTGCTTCGTCTGGGGCATAAAAAAAGAGGAGATAATCGCGATTCGTGCGATGCTCCTCAAGGTAGATCAATTCCTGTTTCTTCTTTTGAAGGAACGGGCGATAGGCGACGTTTTGATTTTGCCGTAACTGTCGCTCGATCCGTTGTTTCTGTTTCTCTAGATTGAGCGGTGTATTGAGTGGAATCACCTTCAACGGATGGACATACGCCTGCAACAGATAGGCGAGGGAGAAGATGTCATGGTCCTTCTCGGTCTCAGATAGTCCGTAAATATCCTTTGAAGTCAGCTGGATGATATCGCAGTACGTCCCGTCCTGCATTTCGAACATATCAAATGCTGTCGAATCAACAATTGGTAATAGCGAGGCGACGGATGGTGGAATCCGGACGCGTTTTTCCTTTCGTGTTGAAGGTGTCGTCAATTTCATCTCATCGAGCCAAGTAATGTCTGTCGTCGGAATTGTTTTAGATCGTTTCTCTTCCGATAAACTCATGCCATCACACTCCTTTCGATCCGTCTTTATCGTCTGTCAATGCGATATATGTGTCTTTCTTCTTGATCAGTGCGTAGTAGAGTACGTGAATCATCCGTTTCTCTGGATTCGTCGTTGGGCGGATGACGAGGAAGAGTCCGAATGCGACGAGGAAGAACGTGAACGGAAGATGTAAGGCGTCCGGGATGAACGGCAGGGCAATCAACCGGACGATGATCAAAGCGACGAGAAAGAGTAAATCATAGAGATAAAGCATCTTGTTGATTTTCAATTCGGTCGTGACTTCGTTCGGAATCCGGTACTGGCGCTGTTGCATGGTCTCACTCCTTTTTCGGATCTAGCCGCGGGGCATCGGTCGAGTACATCCGAGACGACTCTGACGTCACACGTGTCTGCGTTTGTTCGATGTGCTTGAGTTCTTTTTGTGTCGTCGTCTCAAGTGTTTGATAGATCGACTTTCGTTGTCGCTGTGTTCCGGATGATGTCTCTTGCGACTCAGTGATAGAAGGTGAAGAATTGCTCGCGCCTGAAGAGGGAAAAGTATGTGCTATCTCTTTAGGTGTCGTGTCAGTTGTTGATCCTGAGTGAATAGAAGATGGATTAGGTGTACGTGTTCCAATGGGTTGTTCCGACGGTGAAGTAGATTGCGATGCGACAGTTGTTTCAGAGGTATTGAACGCATCAGGTGAAGTAGTCGGTTGTTCCTTCATCGATCCATCGGGCATCTTCGATTGTGCAACAGGCGTTTGCGATGATAGCGGAGTAGTCGCAGGTGATTGTGGTGAGACATCGTCCGAACGACGTGGCATGGACTCTTTTGATGTTGTTGCAGTAGGACTCTCCAAATTCGTGTCGTGAGTCGATAAATCAGTGGATTCAATGCGTTGGTTCTCTTGTCCAGTTGATCGTGAAGTGCGCTCTTGTGCTCGTGAGCGAACTGGCACACTGTCAGACGAACGATCCGGACGCCCCGTCGGTGTGCCACCATTAGGTGGTGGGTTCGGTGGTAACTTTGTACTAGCAGCTTCTGAGGCGGATGGAGTGGTAGGGCGTGATGTCCTCTTCATCGTCTGTCCAGCGACACGAGCCCCTACTTTTGCCGTTCCTTTCCCGACAGCATACGCACCAAGTGCGACACCCCACCCGCGTTTCAGACCCGCATCGATCCCGAAGAGACGTTCGACCATGTTCGGTCCATCAATCAAGGCAGCGGAGAAGGCAATCAACGCAATCAAATAGGCGAGACCATCGAGTGTATCAGCAAGATAAGCCGTCCCAATCGTGTAGAGCTTAATCGAGACGAAAATCAAGATAATGACGAGGAACGTATTCAGGATGCTTTGAATGAGCTTCTTCGTCTTTTGTCCGCTGTGCAGGTCGGCGGGGGAGACTAAAATCGCTAAAACATAATTAAAAGCCAACTCGAACGAAAGTCGAGCCAGCTTGTAGGCAATCGAGAAAAGGGTGAAGCCCATCACGCCAAGCGTGACAAGAATCGTCAACCAGTTCGGATGATAGCGATAGTAGTACTGGTTGTTCCATTCAACACCGCTTTGATCAAGTTCGCCTAACACAGCCTTCTGTCCATCCCACATTACAAAACTCTCAGAAAGTTTAACTCCTGTGTCAGATAGTGAAAAATCATTTTGATCAAATACCTCATTGACTCTCAGGTTTTTTACTAACGATTCAGGAATGTTGTTCATTTTTTCTTTCTGATCAGCTACTTTGAATTCTTTTTTGTCGTAGAGTACTAAGTCATGAATGTTCTGAAGCAAAATTTTATTTGAAAGCGTAGAGTCATTTTCGCTATACAGATCGCTAGACTTAGTTTGAGCAATCGCTTCATCAGAAAAATCATTCACTTTTATCATGGTCGGGGAAAGTAACCCAAGAATTAATAGTGTGATAAATAAATTGATCAAGAATCCTTCACGGTCAAATTTCTTTTGGAAAATGATCAGATAGCCTGTAAATAAAAAGCTACCAGCTAAAAGAACGTACAAAAAAGGTTGAATCGTCTGAACGAATTCAACCACTTCTGGATTATTAAAGAATGTCTTTGTTAACAGGATAGTGTTCGTTACTTCTTCCAATCCATCAATTATGACAGCAAGTCCCCGAACTAATATCCATCCAACAGTCCTTAGCGCATCATTTACAAGATTACTGAGATTAAAAACATCCTCAAGGTCTTTGAACTTTGAAATTAGCTCGGAATCTGTCATAAGATTCACTCCTTATTAACTGTTCTGATCAATAAAATTTTCGACTTCATCGTTCAGTTGAATTCCAGTAAGAACATTAATATTTAATTCGTCTTGTACTTTACCATCCTTAATGAAGTACAGACGCTCTCCTTTTAATTCGGATGTGTATTCGAAAGTATCTCTATTAACTAATTCTTTTCCATCAGGTTGGAATGTATTGTACATCTTTACTGATGTGTTCTTTTCTTCAGAGATATTTTTAATCTTATTTACGTAACTCTCGAATTCTCCATCAGTTTCTTTTACGACTAATAAAATACCGTCTTTTTCGCCATTCATCATCTTATCAACTTCAGAATCTTTTATCTGAGTTAATGTATTCTTCGACGTTTCTTCACTACAACCGACCAAAAGTAACGCAGAGGAAATCAATAGTCCGGAGAGTACTCGTTTCGCTTGCATGCCTCCACCCCTTTTCCGTTTATGACACCTGTTCCGGATCCGTCAGATCACCATTACTGACGTGGACTCGGAAATCGAATGTGTCTATAAGCGTAACAGTTTTTCGGTCGCCTGAGTCTGGGTCTTCTTCCTCAAATACAACGAGAAAGCCGTCCCGGGTCTGGATATTTAAGACTTCACCGCGGCGGAGACGCTTTTTATTCTCCTTGATGATGGTTGCGATGACACGGAGTTCACGCTGGACGCGTTCCGTGCGTGTCAGTTCTGTCATATAATGCCCTCCTTAGACGCCATGACGAAGTTTCTCGAGTCGTTTACTGATGATTGTCTTCAAGAAATGACGCTGGTTGTCGGTCACAGGTATTGTTTTATCTAGGATGCCTTGCTCGAACAGATCAATCGGTAACATATCGTATTCTGTCGTCTCGAAGATCGAGCGGAGAATTTTCGGCTGCAAGACATCGCAGACGCGCCATTCAGTTGCATCCGTTATCTCCTCATCCGTCTCAATCGTTTTCGATGCAACTGAGGCGCCGAGATGGAAGGGGACACGAAGTGTATTCAGGTCGAGATGGGCATGCGCGCAGGGAATGACGAGATCGTTGATGGAGTGGTTCGTATTGAAGTCATCCGCCAAGTATTCATAGCGGTATTTCATCGCCGTCCGTCCGGTCAGGAAGAGGGGATAGGACTGAATTCGTTTCTGTTGTTTGTCTTGCCGCTTGATGACGCGGATGATCAACATCTCACCTTCCTTCAGTCCCATCACTTCCGTTGCCGTCAACAAGCGCCGACCATCGACACTCTCCGTCTTCGACTTTGAGAGAGAGAACGTCTGTCCGGAACGCGACTTCGTGACGATCGTTTGCTCGCCGAGCTTCTTCGAAATCAATTCTGCCGTCGACTCATCTGCTGTCAGTAGGTAGTGCGTGTTTCCGCAATTCCCGTCGATCGTCTTCCAATCCTCCCCGTAGAGGTTCTCGAGTTGTGCGTAGGACTGGATGACGAGGTTGAAGCGGATGTTCCGACCGAGACAGACGGTGATGATGTTCGCCATCCCTTCAATCGCTGGCATGTTCCCAAATTCGTCGAGGAGGAAGATGACCTGACGTTCACAACGTCCGCTCGTCGCTTGCGAGGCGACGCGAGCGAGGGAGGTATAGACTTGTTTGACGTACAGTGAGGCGATGACATTCAGTGTTGGATCATAGTCCGGAACGATCAGGAAGACGGCAACGGGGCGCGGATGCTGACGAATCTCCCGGATATCAATCGGGGCATCGGTCGTCCAGTCGAAGATACCGTTTACTTCCTCCTTCCAACCCGCGAGAGTTATCGTATAGGTATGCTGTTCACTCTCCACGAAGATGTCAGCACCGACATCGAGTGTTTCTTCGTGATGGAGAACAAAACTTCCATCATCATCCGTCGTCAAGGCGAGTTGTTTCCCGCTTGGGAAGGAGAACGTCAACCGTGACAAAGGAAGGGCACGTCCACGAATCCAACGGTTGAAGCCGATCAGTTTCATCTCAAGGGAGTTCTGTGCCGTCAAACGTGCCGTCGCATCAAGCGTAAAAATCCCGAGCTTAGCATTCGTATTGGCGAGGATACTTGCGCGCGTCTGACCACCGGAGAAGTGAAGTGTCGCGTACTGCATACGTGCCGGATGATTCTCCGGAAACGATGCGAAGAAGGCATCGAGTGCCGATTGTTCCTGTCCCATTTCATCAATGACCGTACGTGAGCCGAGATCGGATAACATCAAAGCGACGTTATACATCGTGATCTTCTCCGGTTCATGTTTTGCTTGTTCGCATAATCCGAGAATCAGAGCGGTGCAAAGGTCCGTCGAAGAGTTGCTCCAGAACGGATCCTTTGCCTTCGGGTCATGATAGAGCATGTAGGCGACCGAACGGGCATACTGTTGGGCGAGGGAGTAGTTTTCGTCCAAATACGCGTCGATCGTCAGCTGCAGCAGGTTATAGGACATTGATTGTGACGGGTTCATCAGGTTTAGGACCTCGACCTGATAGCCGCGTGCTTCGAGTGTTTCTTTAGAGGCGGCGAATAGTTCACCCTTCGGATCATTGATGATCAGACTCGCTTGGCGTTCGGCACGACTGTAGAGATCGATCGTCGAGAAGACGAACGTTTCGCCTTTCCCGGAACGAGTCGTCCCGATGACGAGATTGTTGACGGCACTGTCATCGATGTAGAGGCGGTCACGATAGCGACCGACCGGGACACCACCAGATCCGCTGTAGGTTTCCTTACGGTCCGGAACGTCCCGATATTGTTGTTTCAGTTCTTGAAACGTCGTGAAGCGGGCACTTCCTTTTTGTGCTGCTTTGAGATCGCGGAAGTTGAGCCAATACTTCAATAAGAGAACACCACCAAGAAGGAAGCAGATACCAAAGATCACGAAAGCGAAGGAAGATGACCAAGCGAGCGTCGTCCACCAACTCGATTCGTACTGTAGCGGAGATCCAGTCGTCAACTTCCCGTCCTGAAAGAGATTTTGGACTGTCTGCTGCAGGAACTGAAACACGACATTGAGTACTAAGAACAAGAGAAGTGGTAAAGCAATCAAGAAGACAAAACAGCGCCAAAACCAGGTAGATAAAAGAATAGATTGTGATGACTGTGCTTTATTCATTATTTCAATCACCATACTTTCATTAAATAATTTTATTGATTTGTCTTAGCTTCGCTTCGAGCGACTCATTTAGCTTCTTTAACTCTTTTTTATCTTTCTTCTCCGATAACTGTCGCTTTTGATCCTCGAGCGCTTGAATTTCATCATCGAGCTGGATGAGTCTTGCCACTTGCTCCTTCAATTTCTCGTCTTGAACCGTCTTGATGCTCTCTTGTACCTTCTTCACATCTCTCAATATGATGTAAGCCCGTGTTTTAGCTTCCTGACGAGCAGTCGTCATCTCGACATGCGGAAGTGAGACGGCACGCTTATAGTCTTTCTGCAAGATAGCAAGGTCGAATGTTCCTTCGTCAGTCGGATAGGTGTCTTGGAAGGACCGCAACGTCTCTTGACGATTCGACTCGAATTGTTTTGATTGCATGATGATCGTCTCGACATCGATCGGGTCATTCGTCACGGCGACGGCTTGGTCATAGTCTTGTTTTTCGATGTATTGTGTGATCAAGAATTGCTGTTGTTCATCGTTTAACGACTTTCGTTTTTCGAGTCGTTCGACGAGTGGATTCGGCTCTCCCGTCAACGCTGCTTCATACAACGGTTGCCAATCTGACGTTTCCGCTTGGACGCCGCTCGGTGGATCCGGCTGAACGAATTGGACAACAGACAACGCACCGAGGAGCAAGAGACTCACACCACTGACACCATAGACGAGACGACGTTGTCCGCGACGTAAGCGAGAGACGTGTGTCGCATTCGGCTGTTGCTGAATCGCTGACGTCGTCATCATTTTGTAGGATTCCGGTGTCAGACGCTCCAGGTTCTCGAGCAATAGAATCTTCTTCGTCGCATCCTCCTTCCGGATCCGGATACGCGGGATCCGGTCCTTCAGCTGCAAATAGAGATTCGGATAGGTCAGGTCACCGAACTGGAACGTCCCTTTATAGACGAGCTGATCGGCATCATCGAAGATCCGGAACTCGCTCGAGAAGCGTTCGTTCGATTGCTGAGCTTCCTGATGAACTTGCGTCGATAATAAAAGCGCCTCCTCATACGGAAGACGCTCATAGTTTGGAAAGCCACCTTTCGGTACAT
>Ga0207841_1000434_pt1 | contig 11448 bp, 6 predicted proteins | sample HigsolmetaGSP18D_FD_184846 | JGI IMG/M metagenome (GOLD analysis project Ga0207841, IMG submission 184846) | High solid enriched microbial communities from the Joint BioEnergy Institute, USA - SP1-8-D (SPAdes) | ecosystem: Engineered > Bioreactor > SSF (Solid state fermentation) > Aerobic >... | reverse complement strand
GCAGAACAGCACCGAGAGGGTCTTGGGGCATCCAGGGAGTCAACTCCTTATGCTCACGTCGCTGCGCTCGTTCCGCTACCGTTGACTCCCATCTTCAGAATCCTCCTTATCTTCCGATTCAAACCATTCCCGATGCAAGGGATCATCGGGATCAAGCAAGATCCGTCCTTCCGGATCCACTTCTAGCGTTTCTACGTTCATCGTCAATCCTTCGAAGAGCTGGAGATGCTTCAATCGCTCAATCACAGCCCATCTTTCTGGATCATAGTTCGCTGGATTTAAATCTACTTTCATGAAATCGCCTCCTGATTACGTCTAAATCGCTCATATTTCGATTTTAAGCCCCCTTGCCAGGTCTTGATAGGGTTTTCTACGGCTCAAGCCGTAAACGCCCTTAAAATCGATTCTAGAGAGCCTAAAAACGTCTCAACCTCCTCGTGACGATTGAAAATGAGGACATCCGACTGACTCACGTGTACTGGGAGATCGGTGAATGGGGGCGAGCGTAGCGAGAACACGTTCGGCGGTCTAACAGTCCGACAAACGAAATGAAGGCTTAAAAGCCGGAATGAGTGCGTTCAGTTCTTTTCTGTTGATCGAGATGATGAATGATAGTAATCATTTGTGATCACACTGTAATCACGAAATTGTTAATTTCAGGTATATTAAAACGCAAAAAGATAAGACATTGATATAGAAGAGAGCAAATTCTTTAAAAAACCTCAACGAGCCCTTATATATCAAGGTTTTCTCATTTTACGTTGTACTGATGTATCGTTACATTTGTGCTGAAATATCGTTACAATAAAACTGATTGAATCAGTACATATTGACTGTTTTGTTTAATACATATACTATGAAGTTGAAAGGAGGAGTAAATTAATGGATAAAAACATGGAATATCAATCTGATACCCAGACATTACTAGGAACGAAGCAAAAAATTTATATCGATTCTGAAACAGGCGAAAAGATTTACGCCGAGCAAATCACTAAAAGAGCGTACGGTCAAAAACAGTTTTGGAAGATTTATTTAATGGATTTTCTTCAAATACTAGGTATTCTCGACAGTAAGCAAGTAGATGTTTTTGTTTACATACTGGAGAACACAGAACAAGCAAATAACACGTTTATCGGAAGTCAAAGAGACATTGCAAAAGCGTGTGGAGTATCTCTTGATACCGTTTCTAGAATCATGAAAAAGCTTCAAGCTAACGGATTTATCAAGCAAATCAAGAGAAGCGTGTATCAAATTTCACCACATGTTATGATGAAAGGGTCAGAAAACAAAAAAAGTCTTCTCTTAAACTACTATGACGATAGTATGCAATCAGAAGATGATTCAGAGTAAAATGCGTTTGCAAGGCATTTTACACGCAAAAAAGCCCCATTTCAGGGGCTTTTTTATTTGCTACACCATGTAGCAAATTTGGCACAAGATGTAGCAAAAATGATACATATATGTGTCGTATCGTGACACATAAGATCAGATCATCGTTCTAAATCCATCCCACGATCTCGCTCGCGTTTTTTAATCATTGCATTTCTTTCTTCAACGATTTCGGGAAGTATCTCATCGGCTCGCTTACTAATTCGCGCGTGATCTGTCATATGATCCAGCCCGATTTTTTGATTATCAGGTAACTTTTCAGCCAGCCATTCTCTCGTCGCTCTATGAACAGAAGTCCTTACAACATTCAAAATGGCAGAGACTCTTTTTTCGACAGTCTGATCAAATCGTTCTTTCCATGCTTTCACCGTCTCGTTTGCTTTTCGAAGCTGTTCAGATAGCCCTTTATTTTCTTTAGTCAATCCTTCGTTAGTCGCCTGTAACTCGTCATTTTCCTTCTTAAGCCAACGTTTTTCGCTTTCTAAGACGTTGAAGTTCCCTTTTACGATATCCAATTTTCGCTCCATTTGTTCCACTTCTTCGAAGTAGCGATTCGCATTTAACATTTGTTTCGTCAGTTCGACTCCATGACGCTCCTTCAGTTCCTTCACTGTCTCTTCTAAGCGTTCCGAAACTCGTTCTTCTACCACGTCGTCCAATCCTGATTTATAACGTTCTGCTTGTGCTGAAGCAATCTCGTATTTCTTCTGAAGGTTGCTGATCTTGTCGTCTTTTTGCTCGATCTTGGACTGCAAAACAGTGATTTCTCTTTTTAATTCTTCGTTCTTGAATTCCATATCGGGTACTTTCATCATCGCGAGATCACGCATTTCCTCAAAATCCTCTCGATCCATGACAATTTTTCCTGTTTCTTTGCCGAACATCGTCTTCTGATCTTCGTATTCCAGGCTATCGAGCCGTTCAACCTTCTCGAACAACTCTTTCAAGCCCTCTCGTTTGGCTTCGAGTAGCTTAGTATCACTCTGGATCACCTCTCGCTGCTGTTCCGCATCCAAGACCGCTTCTTGTGCCTTGAGAACCTTGTACGTGGCCGTATCGATGTGTTGAGCCTTTGACCCCTCTTTCCCTCGCTCGATATCAAACCCATGCTTCTGAAGGTAATTCGGGAGTTCTGATTGCAATGCCTTGAGTTCATTCCGGTCAAATACGTTCTTGCTCTGAAGTTTGCCGTCTCTCATGGGTACAATCGCGATATGGGCATGAGCACCAGCACCCTTCAATTCATCGAAATGGGCAACGGAATAGAGGACATTTTGTTCTCCGTATCGCTCTTTGAAGAAATCAGTAGAGACTTTGAAAAATCGTTCTTTTTCTGACTGATCCATGTCCTTAAAGAAATCACGATCAGAACCCACCACGAACTCATTGAAATAGACAGCATCTTTTCTTAAAGCACGTTTACTTTCATTTTGGGATTCAAATATACCTTTCCATTTTTCCATATAAATGGTATGTTCCCCATTGATGTAGTCGCGATTAAGATGAGATAAATCAGGATTTATATCAGGGTTAGTCTTACTTTCTCGTTCTCGTTGATTATGAATTTGGTATCCTTTAACGTCATTTTTTTTAACCTTCTGCATCCTACAAACCAATTTAGAGCCCAAAAGTACTCCTCCCAACTGTTACCAATTTTATAAATTAATGTATAATAATATATGAATATATTCAGGAGTTGATTTTATGCAAAAAACATTGTTTTATCTTTCAGTACTGAACAGTATCTACATCGGTGTCAACTTGTTTACTTATTCCGATAACTTTCTCAACGCTCCAATCGGTTTAACCACTCTCTTCGCTGTGATTTTAATGATTCTCAACGATAGAGCGAAGAAAAAAAATCGGTCTATTTTCACAAAAACAACCGATGTTCTAGGCTTTCTCAACATAATGATTGGATTCTCACTAATAGTATTTATCTAAGGGGTTATAGACATGAAAAAAAGGTTTTTTTGTTTATTCTTGGCGCTTTTAATCACATTCACAATCAGTCCGTTCTCGAAGGCTAATGCGGAAACTGATCCTACTCAAGAAGAAAACTATACAGAAAATGAAGATGGTATTTGTCAAAGTAATACAGAAGAAGCACTACAAGAAAACTTAGATCAAAGTTACAGTCTCTATCAAGAACTAGAATCTTACATATCTAAGAACTTCAATGGTGTATATGTTTTTGATGAAGAGAAAGCTCTCTTAAATGAAAACATGACAGAGTTCAATATTTTAACTGGACATCAATTAGCGAAAATCAAAAACGATGAAGAAGCTTTTGGTGAAGCAGCAGTCTATAACGACACAATTGAACAAAAACAAGAAATGAACGAACAAGAAGCAGCAACAGAACCACCTGTAATGGCTGCTAGAGGATTCTCGTTTACTATGTGGAACTATTGTGGACCTGGTAATAGTGGTGGAACACCTCAGAATGGAATCGATAAGATCTGTAAAGTTCATGACAATTGCTATGATAAAAAAGGTTGGGGTAGCTGTTCTTGTGATAAAGCAATCGCCGATAGCATGGGATATGCAGCAGCAAACAGCAAATACACAAAAACTCAACGAGCATTTGCAGCAGCAGCTTCAGCCCATTTTACTCAACGATATTACACAAGAATGTGTAAGTGGTGGTAAGCAAAAAGCGATCCTCGAATTAAATTTCCTCGTAATAAATAATCAGCGACTAACAGATGAAAATGTTAGTCGCTTTCTTGTACTTGAATTTTGTATAGTATAGCGCACTATACTTTACTTCGTAAAGGTGCGCTCTCCGAGGGTAAAGAATGCCGTCGGATCGACGGTCGCTGCACGCATCGAAAGGTCAAGAACTCAACTCCCCAACCCCTCAAATCTTGAGGGGCTCCCTCGCCGGTTGGCAGGTTCCGCCGTTGGGAACGGCAGAACAGCACCGAGAGGGTCTTGGGGCATCCAGGGAGTCAACTCCTTATGCTCACGTCGCTGCGCTCGTTCCGCTACCGTTGACTCCCATCGTCAGAATCCTCCTGATCTTCCGATTCGAACCATTCCCGATGCAAGGGATCATCGGGATCAAGCAAGATCCGTCCTTCCGGATCTACTTCTAGCGTTTCTACGTTCATCGTCAATCCTTCGACGAGCTGGAGATGCTTCAATCGTTCAATCACAGCCCATCTTTCTGGATCATAGTTTGCTGGATTCAAGTCTACTTTCATGAGATCGCCTCCTAATTGCGTCTAAATCGCTCATATTTCGATTTTAAGCCCCTTCGCGACGTCTTGATAGGGATTTCCTACGGTTAAAGCCGTAATGCCCTTAAAATCGCTCTTAGAGAGCCTAAAGACGCCCCAACCTCCTCGTGACGATTGAAAATGATGATATCCGACTGGCTCACGTGTACTGGGAGATCGGTGAATGGGGGCGAGCGTAGCGAGAACACGTTCGGCGGTCTAACAGTCCGACAAACGAAATGGAGGCTTAAAAGCCGGAATGAGTGCGTTCAGTTTTCTAAATCAAGGATTGATCTATGACTTAAGATCAGCACATTGAACTGGTTAGTTCGATAGACTTGAATCGTTTAATTCTACAAATTGAACCGAAAGAAAAAGGGCGTTCTTAGAAGATATAAGAGGGAACATTTAAGAAATGGCTTAACACCAACGGAAAATGGACTTCTTATGTAGCATAGGGTGACACATATATGTATCACAGCTGATGACACATAGTTGCTACATCTTGTTTCAAATTTGGCATTGATTGTATCTTGTGAGTCGTGTATTGTTTCATATATGGAGCAAGATGTAGCAAAAATGACACATATATGTATCATAGGGTGATACATAAGGGGAGGATTTAAAAATGCGAGAGATTTCTGTTTCGAAAGAATCAAATCTGTTAAATCCTTTGTCTTTATCTTTTGAACAAAGAGAAAGACAAATTGAAGAAGAGAAGTTACGGGAAGAAGAAGAAATGAAGCAACAAAAGAAGAGTCCTTACAGGAGGTGGGTCCAAATGAATAAAGATGCTTATAAAGCAGAAGATTGGCTTATGGCCAAATCTCCTGTCGCATACCGGATCTTCAAGTTTTTGATCAACAATATGGATTCTTATAACGCAGTTATTTGTTCTCAACAAGTTTTACAAGAAACCTTTGATATCAGTAGAACGACAGTAGCAAGGGCTATAAAACTTTTAAAAGACAAAAAGTACATTGACGTTTATAAGTCAGGAACATCTAATGTTTATGCAGTTAATAAACAAATTGCTTGGACTAGTTGGGGAAACAACTTCCAACATGGAAAATTCGGGGCTAACATTATTTTGACTGAAAGCGAGCAAGAAGAAGGTGTTAGAGCACAAATACAAATCGAAAAACATAAACAAATCACTATTAGAGATGTAAACTAAATAGTCTTTACTAAGCTATTTTTAAGTGGAAAACAAAACGGGTTTTATGTTTTGCTTAATTCAAATTTAAGTAAAGAAAAGCCCCTTATTCGGGGGCTTTTTGCTTGTGCTGATATATCGTTACATAATGACTGATTTCATCAGTACAAAAGAATTTATCGTTCTAGATCCATGTTACAATCTTGCTCGCGTTTTTTTATCATGGCCTCTCTTTCTTCAACGATTTCTGGAAGCATCTCATTGGCTCGTTTATTAATTCGTGCGTGATCTGTCATATGATCCAGCCCGATTTTTTGATTATCAGGTAACTTCTCAATCAACCACTCTCTCGTCGCTCTATGAACAGAAGACCTTATAACATTCAACATGTCAGATACCTTTTTTTGAACAGCCTGATCAAATCGTTCTTTCCATGCTTTCATCATCTCGTTTGCCTTTTGAAGATGTTCTTGTAGCCCTTTATTTTCTTTAATCAATTCTTCGTTAGTCGCCTGCAGCTCGTCGTTTTCCTTCGCAAGCCAACGTTTTTCGCTTTCTAGAACCTTGGCTTGTTTTGTCATCAAATCCAATTTGCGTTCTAATTTTTCCGCTTCGTCGAAATACATATTCCTGTTTGCAACTTGTCTTGCCAATTGCTCTGCATGATACTCCTTCAACTCTGTCACTTTCTCTTCTAAACGTTCTGAAAGTCGCTCTTCTACAACCTCATCCAATCCTGATTTATAGCGTTCTGCTTGTGCTGAAACAATCTCATATTTCTTCTGAAAACTGCTGATCTTGTCTTCTTTTTGCTCGATCTTGGACTGCAAAACAGTGATTTCTCTTCGTAATTCTTCGTTCTTGAATTCCATATCAGGTACTTTCATCATCGCGAGATCACGCATTTTCTCAAAATCCTCTCGATCCACGACAATTTTTCCTGTTTCTTTGCCGAACATCGTCTTCTGATCTTCGTATTCCAGGCTACCGAGCAGTTCGACCTTCTCGAACAACTCTTTCAAGCCCTCTCGTTTGGCTTCCAGTAGTTTCGTATCCCTTTGGATTGACTCTCGCTGCTGTTCCGCATCCAAGACCGCTTCTTGTGCCTTGAGCACCTTGTACGTGGCCGTATCAATGTGTTGAGCCTTCGAACCCTCTTTCCCTCGCTCGATATCAAACCCATGCTTCTGAAGGTAATTCGGGAGTTCTGATTGCAATGCCTTGAGTTCATTCCGGTCAAATACGTTCTTGCTCTGAAGTTTGCCGTCTCTCATGGGTACAATCGCGATATGGGCATGAGCACCAGCACCCTTCAATTCATCGAAATGGGCAACGGAATAGAGGACATTTTGTTCTCCGTATCGCTCTTTGAAGAAATCAGTAGAGACTTTGAAAAATCGTTCTTTTTCTGACTGATCCATGTCCTTAAAGAAATCACGATCAGAACCCACCACGAACTCATTGAAATAGACAGCATCTTTTCTTAAAGCACGTTTACTTTCATTTTGGGATTCAAATATACCTTTCCATTTTTCCATATAAATGGTATGTTCCCCATTGATGTAGTCGCGATTAAGATGAGATAAATCAGGATTTATATCAGGGTTAGTCTTACTTTCTCGTTCTCGTTGATTATGAATTTGGTATCCTTTAACGTCATTTTTTTTAACCTTCTGCATCCTACAAACCAATTTAGAGCCCAAAAGTACTCCTCCCAACTGTTACCAATTTTATAAATTAATGTATAATAATATATGAATATATTCAGGAGTTGATTTTATGCAAAAAACATTGTTTTATCTTTCAGTACTGAACAGTATCTACATCGGTGTCAACTTGTTTACTTATTCCGATAACTTTCTCAACGCTCCAATCGGTTTAACCACTCTCTTCGCTGTGATTTTAATGATTCTCAACGATAGAGCGAAGAAAAAAAATCGGTCTATTTTCACAAAAACAACCGATGTTCTAGGCTTTCTCAACATAATGATTGGATTCTCACTAATAGTATTTATCTAAGGGGTTATAGACATGAAAAAAAGGTTTTTTTGTTTATTCTTGGCGCTTTTAATCACATTCACAATCAGTCCGTTCTCGAAGGCTAATGCGGAAACTGATCCTACTCAAGAAGAAAACTATACAGAAAATGAAGATGGTATTTGTCAAAGTAATACAGAAGAAGCACTACAAGAAAACTTAGATCAAAGTTACAGTCTCTATCAAGAACTAGAATCTTACATATCTAAGAACTTCAATGGTGTATATGTTTTTGATGAAGAGAAAGCTCTCTTAAATGAAAACATGACAGAGTTCAATATTTTAACTGGACATCAATTAGCGAAAATCAAAAACGATGAAGAAGCTTTTGGTGAAGCAGCAGTCTATAACGACACAATTGAACAAAAACAAGAAATGAACGAACAAGAAGCAGCAACAGAACCACCTGTAATGGCTGCTAGAGGATTCTCGTTTACTATGTGGAACTATTGTGGACCTGGTAATAGTGGTGGAACACCTCAGAATGGAATCGATAAGATCTGTAAAGTTCATGACAATTGCTATGATAAAAAAGGTTGGGGTAGCTGTTCTTGTGATAAAGCAATCGCCGATAGCATGGGATATGCAGCAGCAAACAGCAAATACACAAAAACTCAACGAGCATTTGCAGCAGCAGCTTCAGCCCATTTTACTCAACGATATTACACAAGAATGTGTAAGTGGTGGTAAGCAAAAAGCGATCCTCGAATTAAATTTCCTCGTAATAAATAATCAGCGACTAACAGATGAAAATGTTAGTCGCTTTCTTGTACTTGAATTTTGTATAGTATAGCGCACTATACTTTACTTCGTAAAGGTGCGCTCTCCGAGGGTAAAGAATGCCGTCGGATCGACGGTCGCTGCACGCATCGAAAGGTCAAGAACTCAACTCCCCAACCCCTCAAATCTTGAGGGGCTCCCTCGCCGGTTGGCAGGTTCCGCCGTTGGGAACGGCAGAACAGCACCGAGAGGGTCTTGGGGCATCCAGGGAGTCAACTCCTTATGCTCACGTCGCTGCGCTCGTTCCGCTACCGTTGACTCCCATCGTCAGAATCCTCCTGATCTTCCGATTCGAACCATTCCCGATGCAAGGGATCATCGGGATCAAGCAAGATCCGTCCTTCCGGATCTACTTCTAGCGTTTCTACGTTCATCGTCAATCCTTCGACGAGCTGGAGATGCTTCAATCGTTCAATCACAGCCCATCTTTCTGGATCATAGTTTGCTGGATTCAAGTCTACTTTCATGAGATCGCCTCCTAATTGCGTCTAAATCGCTCATATTTCGATTTTAAGCCCCTTCGCGACGTCTTGATAGGGATTTCCTACGGTTAAAGCCGTAATGCCCTTAAAATCGCTCTTAGAGAGCCTAAAGACGCCCCAACCTCCTCGTGACGATTGAAAATGATGATATCCGACTGGCTCACGTGTACTGGGAGATCGGTGAATGGGGGCGAGCGTAGCGAGAACACGTTCGGCGGTCTAACAGTCCGACAAACGAAATGGAGGCTTAAAAGCCGGAATGAGTGCGTTCAGTTTTCTAAATCAAGGATTGATCTATGACTTAAGATCAGCACATTGAACTGGTTAGTTCGATAGACTTGAATCGTTTAATTCTACAAATTGAACCGAAAGAAAAAGGGCGTTCTTAGAAGATATAAGAGGGAACATTTAAGAAATGGCTTAACACCAACGGAAAATGGACTTCTTATGTAGCATAGGGTGACACATATATGTATCACAGCTGATGACACATAGTTGCTACATCTTGTTTCAAATTTGGCATTGATTGTATCTTGTGAGTCGTGTATTGTTTCATATATGGAGCAAGATGTAGCAAAAATGACACATATATGTATCATAGGGTGATACATAAGGGGAGGATTTAAAAATGCGAGAGATTTCTGTTTCGAAAGAATCAAATCTGTTAAATCCTTTGTCTTTATCTTTTGAACAAAGAGAAAGACAAATTGAAGAAGAGAAGTTACGGGAAGAAGAAGAAATGAAGCAACAAAAGAAGAGTCCTTACAGGAGGTGGGTCCAAATGAATAAAGATGCTTATAAAGCAGAAGATTGGCTTATGGCCAAATCTCCTGTCGCATACCGGATCTTCAAGTTTTTGATCAACAATATGGATTCTTATAACGCAGTTATTTGTTCTCAACAAGTTTTACAAGAAACCTTTGATATCAGTAGAACGACAGTAGCAAGGGCTATAAAACTTTTAAAAGACAAAAAGTACATTGACGTTTATAAGTCAGGAACATCTAATGTTTATGCAGTTAATAAACAAATTGCTTGGACTAGTTGGGGAAACAACTTCCAACATGGAAAATTCGGGGCTAACATTATTTTGACTGAAAGCGAGCAAGAAGAAGGTGTTAGAGCACAAATACAAATCGAAAAACATAAACAAATCACTATTAGAGATGTAAACTAAATAGTCTTTACTAAGCTATTTTTAAGTGGAAAACAAAACGGGTTTTATGTTTTGCTTAATTCAAATTTAAGTAAAGAAAAGCCCCTTATTCGGGGGCTTTTTGCTTGTGCTGATATATCGTTACATAATGACTGATTTCATCAGTACAAAAGAATTTATCGTTCTAGATCCATGTTACAATCTTGCTCGCGTTTTTTTATCATGGCCTCTCTTTCTTCAACGATTTCTGGAAGCATCTCATTGGCTCGTTTATTAATTCGTGCGTGATCTGTCATATGATCCAGCCCGATTTTTTGATTATCAGGTAACTTCTCAATCAACCACTCTCTCGTCGCTCTATGAACAGAAGACCTTATAACATTCAACATGTCAGATACCTTTTTTTGAACAGCCTGATCAAATCGTTCTTTCCATGCTTTCATCATCTCGTTTGCCTTTTGAAGATGTTCTTGTAGCCCTTTATTTTCTTTAATCAATTCTTCGTTAGTCGCCTGCAGCTCGTCGTTTTCCTTCGCAAGCCAACGTTTTTCGCTTTCTAGAACCTTGGCTTGTTTTGTCATCAAATCCAATTTGCGTTCTAATTTTTCCGCTTCGTCGAAATACATATTCCTGTTTGCAACTTGTCTTGCCAATTGCTCTGCATGATACTCCTTCAACTCTGTCACTTTCTCTTCTAAACGTTCTGAAACTCGTTCTTCTACAACCTCATCCAATCCTGATTTATAGCATTCTGCTTGTGCTGAAACAATCTCATATTTCTTCTGAAACCTGCTGATCTTGTCGTCTTTTTGCTCGATCTTGGACTGCAAAACAATGATTTCTCTTCGTAATTCTTCGTTCTTGAATTCCATATCAGGTACTTTCATCATCGCGAGATTGCGCATTTCCTCAAAATCCTCTCGATCCATGACAATTTTTCCTGTTTCTTTGCCGAACATAGTCTTCTGATCTTCGTATTCCAGGCTATCGAGCCGTTCAACCTTCTCGAACAACTCTTTCAAGCCCTCTCGTTTAGCTTCTAGTAGCTTAGTATCACTCTGGATCACCTCTCGCTTCTGTTCCGCATCCAAGACCGCTTCTTGTGCCTTGAGAACCTTGTACGTAGCCGTATCGATGTGTTGAGCCTTTGACCCCTCTTTCCCTCGCTCGATATCAAACCCATGCTTCTGAAGGTAATTCGGGAGTTCTGATTGCAATGCCTTG
>Ga0207841_1000433_pt1 | contig 11477 bp, 11 predicted proteins | sample HigsolmetaGSP18D_FD_184846 | JGI IMG/M metagenome (GOLD analysis project Ga0207841, IMG submission 184846) | High solid enriched microbial communities from the Joint BioEnergy Institute, USA - SP1-8-D (SPAdes) | ecosystem: Engineered > Bioreactor > SSF (Solid state fermentation) > Aerobic >... | reverse complement strand
GGGAAGGTGATGACCCCGACGCGGACGGTCACTCGACGACCTCGATGCCGACGACGTCCTCGATCACGGAGTTCGAGAGGATCTCCTCGGCGATCGTGCGGACCGCGGCGAGGGTCTGCTCGTCGGCGGTGTCGACCGTCAGCTCGAAGCGCTTGCCGATGCGGACGTCGCCGAACCCGGCGTGGCCGAGGCGCTGCAGCGCTCCGGCGACGGCCTTCCCCTGCGGGTCCAGAAGCTCGGCCTTGGGCATGACGTCGACGACGATGGTGGGCATCAGAAAGCTCCGGGATGTCGCGGGCAGGGTGCGCGACCAGTCTAGAGCCCGCGGGCGTGCCGCACCGTCCGCACTCTCCGCGCGCTGTGACCAAACCGTGACAGACCTCATGGGAGCGCTCTCTTGACACTCGTGGGAGCGATCCCATACCGTCGACACCACTCGATGAGAGCGCTCCCACGCGGAGACCCTTGCACCTTGCTCTCGCCACACCACAAAGGAGTGTTCTGTGAACGCACGCGCCCTGCGCCGCGTCGGCTTGATCGCCGGCGTCGCCACCACCTCCGCTCTCGTCCTCGCCGGCTGTGCCGGCGGCGGCAACCAGGGCGGCACCGGAGCCGAAGGCGAGAAGGTCACGCTGACCATCGCGACCTTCAACAACTTCGGCTACACCGACGAGTTCCTCCAGAAGTACGAGGACGCGAACCCGAACGTCACGATCGTCCACAACAAGGCGGCCGAGTCGGGTGACGCCCGCAAGAACTTCTTCCAGAAGCTCGGCAAGGGCGGTCTCGCCGACATCGAGGCCGTCGAGGTCGACTGGCTGAGCGAGGCCATGCAGTACTCCGACCTGCTCGCCCCTGTTCCCGACGACCTCAAGGGTCGCTGGCTGGACTGGAAGGAGAAGGCCGCAACCGACCCCGAGGGCAACATCATCGGGTACGGCACGGACATCGGTCCGCAGGCGATCTGCTACCGGTCGGACCTTTTCGAGGCCGCCGGCCTGCCGTCCGAGCCCGCCGAGGTCGAGGCGCTGTTCGACGGCGACTGGAACAACTACTTCGACGTGGCAGACCAGTACCGCGAGGCATCGGGCAAGGCCATGATCGACTCGGCCAACTCGGTTCTGCAGGGCATCGTCAACCAGATCGAGTACACCTACGACAAGCCCGACGGTTCCGTCATCGCGACCTCGAACCCCGAGATCGCCGATGCTTACAAGAGTGTCGTCGAGCGCGCCGTCCCCAACTCCGCCTACTCGGCGCAGTGGGGCGACGACTGGATCGCGTCCTTCCAGGGCGACGACTTCGCCACGGTCCTGTGCCCCGGCTGGATGCAGGGCATCATCTCCGGCTACGCGCCGGACCAGAAGAACTGGAAGATCGCGAACACGTTCCCGAACGGTGGCGGTAACTGGGGCGGCTCGTACCTGACCATCCCCGCCAACGGCAAGAACGTCAAGGAAGCGCAGAAGCTCGCCGAGTGGCTGTCCGCCCCGGAGCAGCAGGTCGAGGCGTTCGTCAACGTGGGCGCCTTCCCGAGCCAGGTCGACGCGTACGAGAACGCCGACCTCCAGGGGTACGTCAACGACTACTACAACGGTGCGAAGACCGGTGAGATCGGCGCCGACCGCGCCGAGGCCGTCACGGTCCTTCCGTTCAAGAGCGCGAACTACTTCAAGTACCACGACGCTCTGCAGAATGCGGTCAACCGCGTCTTCGACAAGTCGGAGTCCGAGGACGCCGCGTGGAAGACCTGGGTCGCCGAGGTCGAAGCCTTCTGATCCGTCCCTGACCGGGATGCCGGCCGCGCCCTGCGTCGGCCGGCATCCCCACCATCGTTCGACCACCACGGAGACGACTCGTGACCACCACCGACATCCGCCCACACACCCCCGTGGAGGACCGGCCCACCGCCGCGGACCGTCCGATCCGTGTGCTCTCCTTCCGCCAGCGGCTCAGCCGCTGGGACGTGAAGGTCTCGCCGTACCTCTACATCTCGCCCTTCTTCATCCTGTTCGCGATCGTCGGCCTGTTCCCCATCGGGTTCACCGCCGTGATCTCTTTCCAGGAGTGGGACCTCATCCGCAACTCCGGCACCTTCGTCGGATTCGATCAGTACGCCTGGATCCTGAACGACCCGAAGTTCTGGGTCGCCCTCCGCAACACCTTCAGCATCTTCCTGCTCTCCACGGTCCCGCAGCTGCTCCTGGCGCTCTTCATCGCTGCGATGCTGGACCGCAACATCCGGGCGAAGACGTTCTGGCGGATGAGCGTGCTGCTCCCCTTCGTCATGGCCCCCGTCGCGGTCGCGCTGATCTTCAGCAACATGTTCGGTGACGTGCACGGACTCGTGAACAACGCGCTCACGAGCATCGGACTGGACCCGATCGCGTGGCACAAGGACCCGTTCTGGAGCCACGTCGCGATCTCGACGATGGTCAACTTCCGCTGGACCGGCTACAACGCCCTCATCCTGCTCGCCGCCATGCAGGCCGTGCCCCGCGAGTACTACGAGGCGGCGACCGTCGACGGGGCCGGAGCGTTCCGCCAGTTCGTCAGCATCACTCTGCCGTCGCTGCGTCCGACCCTCATCTTCGTCATCATCACCTCGACGATCGGCGGACTGCAGATCTTCGACGAGCCCCGCATGTTCGACAACACCGGCGAGGGCGGACCCGCCCAGCAGTGGCTGACGATCACGCTGTACCTCTACAACATCGGGTGGGGCGAGTTCAATTTCGGTCGCGCCGCCGCCCTCGCGTGGATCCTCTTCATCATCATCGTGGTGATCGGACTCGCGAACCTCCTCATCACCCGCCGCCTCGTCCGCGACGAGGGCGGCCGCGGCGTGAAGATGCCGCGACGCGCACGGAAGGACACCGCACGATGACCACCGTCAGCGAGCCGCCCCTGGCCATCGTCGAAGAGAACATCCCGAACGCGCCCCGGCGTCGTCGCGGCGAGCGGACCACCCGCATCCGCGGCGTCCGCGCTGGATTCTGGGTCTACGTCGGACTCGGCGTCGTCGCGGTCTCGGCGATCTTCCCCTACTACTGGTCGTTCCTCATCGGCTCCGGTGACCAGTTCACGATCAACGATCCGAACATGTCGTGGTTCCCGGGCGCGAACTTCGTCAACAACGCTCTGTCCGTGGTGAACGACCCTGCGGTCAACTTCTGGCTCGCCCTGTGGAACTCGGTCTTCAGTTCGACGCTGATCGCGGCATCCGTCGTCGTCTTCTCGACACTCGCCGGCTGGGCGTTCGCGAAGCTGCGCTTCCGCGGCAACAAGTTCCTGCTCGCCTTCGTGGTCGCCACCATGGCGGTCCCGATGCAGCTGGGTGTCGTCCCGCTGTACATCCTCTTCGCCGACATGGGGTGGACCGGCACGATCGGCGCCATCATCGTCCCGGCCCTCACGAGCGCTTTCGGCGTGTTCTGGATGACCCAGTACATCGGCCAGACGGTGCCCGATGAGCTCATCGAGGCGGCGCGCGTCGACGGAGCCAGCCAGATCCGCACGTTCTGGACGGTCGGTGTCACGGCTGCCCGCCCTGCCGCCGCGATGCTGTTCCTCTTCACGTTCGTCGGAGCCTGGAACCAGTTCTTCTGGCCCTTCATCGTGCTCGACCGCGAGAGCCCGACCCTCCCCGTCGCTCTGTCGCTGCTGCAGGCGAACTACTTCGTCGACTACTCGAAGGTGCTTGCGGGCGTGCTCCTTGCGACCGTGCCCCTCATCCTGCTGTTCGTCTTCGCCGGCAAGCAGCTGGTCAGCGGCATCATGGCCGGCGCGGTCAAGGGCTGACGGCCTCACCGTGAACGTCCTTTCGCAGGAGTACTCTGCCCCCGTGCCCGTCCGAACCCCCCGCCCCTTCCCGACCGACTTCCTCTTCGGAGCGGCGACCGCCGCCTACCAGATCGAGGGAGCCGCCTTCGAGGACGGTCGCACCGCGTCGATCTGGGATGCGTTCAGCCGCGTGCCGGGCGCCGTCATCGGGGCCGACAACGGCGACGTCGCGTGCGACCACTACCACCGCTACCGAGACGACGTCGCGCTCATGGCGGAGCTCGGCCTCGACACGTATCGGTTCTCGACGTCGTGGTCGCGCGTGCGGCCCGACGGCGGTCCCGTCAACCCGAAGGGCATCGACTTCTACGAGCGTCTCGTCGACGAGCTCCTGGCGGCCGGCATCCGTCCGTGGCTCACGCTCTACCACTGGGACCTGCCGCAGGCGCTCGAGGAACGCGGCGGATGGACGGCCCGCGAGACGAGCGAGCGGTTCGCGGAGTACGCGCTGACGGTGCACGACGCCCTCGGCGATCGCGTCACCGACTGGACCACCCTCAACGAACCCTGGTGCTCGTCGTTCCTCAGCTACACGGGCGGGATCCACGCGCCCGGCCGGTTCAGCATCGGTGACGGGATGCTGGCATCCCACCACCTGCTGCGCGGGCACGGCCTCGTCGTCGAGGAGCTGCGGCGCCGCGACCCCGCGCTGAACCTCGGCATCACGCTGAATCTCACGGTCGCCGAGGCGGCCGATCCGGCCAGGCCCGAGGACGTCGACGCCGCCCGCCGCATCGACGGACAGTTCAACCGGTGGTTCCTCGACCCGATCTTCCGGGGGAGCTACCCCGAGGACATCGTGGAGGACATCCGCGCGGTCGACGCTGCTGAGGTCGCCCGGTTCGAGGCGGCCGTTCTCCCCGGCGACCTCGCCACGATCTCGCAGCCGCTCGACGTGCTGGGCGTCAACTACTACCACGGCGAGTTCGTCGGCGGCACGGCTCCTGCGGACCCGCCCCTGCCGGGTGATGCCCCGACCGACCGCGTCGTGGGGTCGCCGTGGCCGGCGGGCGACGGCATCCACTGGTACGAGCGGGGACTCCCGCGCACGGCGATGCACTGGGAGGTGCAACCCGCCGGGTTGACGGTGCTGCTCGAGCGGGTGTGGGACGAGTACGCGAAGGATGCCGGCACCGCGCTGTTCGTGACGGAGAACGGCGCGGCCTACGATGACGAGTCCGTCGTCGAGGGCGGCGAGACCCGGGTGCACGATGCGGACCGCGTCGACTTCCTGCGCGGCCACCTCGAAGCGATCCTCGACGCCGCCGATGCCGGCGTCGACGTGCGCGGCTACTTCTACTGGTCGCTCATGGACAACTTCGAGTGGGCGTGGGGGTACGACAAGCGGTTCGGGCTCATCCGGGTCGACTACGACACCCAGGAACGGACGTTCAAGGACAGCGCGCTGGAGTATCGTCGGGTCATCGCCGACCGAGCGATCGACTGACTGCACTCCCCGAGGTGACCGTGTCCGAAACCCTTCACTCGCCGGTGACGAGCGCCCCCTCGGTGACCATCGCGTCGCCGGTGACCATTGAAGAGGTCGCCGCCGCAGCCGGGGTGTCCCGCTCCACCGTCTCGCGCGTGGTGAACGGGTCGACCGCGGTCAGTCCCGCTGCGCTCGCCGCCGTACGCCGGGCGATCGACGAGCTCAACTACGTGCCCAACCGAGCCGCGCGGTCGCTCGCGAGCCGGGCGACGATGGCGGTCGCCCTCGTCGTACCCGAGGACACCACTCGGTTCTTCGGCGACCCGTTCTTCGCCGCGATCGTCAGCGGCATCAACAAGCGGGTCTCGAAGTCCGACTACGTGCTCAACCTGATCATCGCCAGCGACGACCCCGACGACAAGGCGACGGAGTACCTCCGCAGCGGGGCCGTCGACGGTGCGATCATCGTCTCGCACCACACGAGCGACGCCTTCATCGACCGCATCGCCGCCGCGATGCCCGTCGTCTACGGCGGTCGTCCCGTCCGTGAGCGCGAGCGCGACTACTACGTCGACGTCGACAACGTGGAGGGGGGTCGCCTCGCCACGCAGCACCTCATCGACCAGGGCCGGACGCGTCTCGCGACCATCACCGGCCCGCGGACGATGCCCGGCGGCATCGATCGTCTGACAGGGTTCCTCGAAGCAGTGGATGCCGCGGGCCTGACGCCCGTCGCGGTCGAAGACGGCGACTTCACGGCGGAGGCGGGAGCGGCGGCCGTGCGGCGGATCCTCGACGCCGGCGCGGAGTTCGATGGCCTCTTCGCCGCGAGCGATCTCATGGCCCGCGGGATCCTCGTCGAGCTCGCGCGTGCGGGGCTCCGCGTTCCCGAGGACGTCGCGATCGTCGGCTACGACGACTCTCCGGTGGCCACGTCGGTCTCCCCGATGCTGACCACCGTGCGACAGCCCTCGCTCCAGCAGGGCGAAGTCATGGCGGACGTGCTGCTCACGCTCCTCGGCGGCGGATTCCCGCCGCACGAGACGCTGCTCGACACGCAGCTCGTCGTCCGCGAATCCGCCTGAACGGCGACGCCGGAACTCAGTCCGGGTCGCCGCCGAGCTGACCGATCGGGACGATCGGGCCACCGTCGTCCGCCCCGGTCTTGCGAGCCCGCGCGATCGCGTTGCCGGCGTGGTAGATCACGAGGGCCGCGACGGTGCCGAGCACGATGCCGCCGAACTGCAGCTGACCGAGGTCCATCGTGAAGTTCGCGATGGCGATGACGAAGGCGACGGCGACCGTGTACTGGTTCACGGGGCGCGAGAAGTCGACCTGGTTGTCGACCCAGATCTTGATGCCGATGACGCCGATGAGGCCGTAGAGCGCCGTCGTGACGCCGCCGATCACGCCGCTCGGGATCGTGAAGAGCACCGCACCGACGACAGGCGAGAACGACAGCAGCACGGCGATGATTCCGGCCACCCAGTACGCCGCCGTCGAATAGATGCGGGTTGCAGCCATGACGCCGATGTTCTCGCCGTAGGTGGTCGTGCCCGAGCCGCCGAACGCGCCGGCGAGGGTCGTCGCGAGGCCGTCGGCGAGAAGGGCGCGGCCGGTGCGCGTGTTGACCGTGGGGTCGCCGGTCATGGTCGCCACACCGCGCACGTGGCCGACGTTCTCGGCGACGAGGACGAGGACGACGGGCAGGAACATCGGCAGGAGGCCCCACGCGACCGGGTCGCCGAAGGACGGCAGGTGGAAGGTCGGCAGCCCGATCCACTGGTTGCTCTCGATGAGTGCGGTCACGCCCGAGAAGTCGACCTTGCCCATGACCAGCGCGGCGATGTAGCCGACGACGACGCCGAGGAAGATCGACACGCGGCCGAGGATGCCGCGGAAGAGCACGGCGAACAGGATGCAGGCGACCAGGGTGATGGTCGCGAGGACGGCGTCGGTCTTGAAGTTGTTCCACGCCGCCGGAGCGAGGTTGAGGCCGATGAGCGCGACGATCGCGCCGGAGACGACGGGCGGCATGAGCTTCTCGAGCCAGCGGGTGCCCGTGGCCTGCACGAGGAAGCCGATGCCCGCGAGCAGGATGCCCGCGACGAAGACGCCGACGAGTGCCTGGCCGATCTGCTCAGGGCTGTCGAGCGGCTTGCCCTGACCGGGACCGAAGGCCGTGATCGGCGCGATGAAGGCGAAGGACGACCCGAGGTAGCTGGGGAGCTTGTTGCGGGTGAGGATCAAGAAAAGGAGGGTCCCGAGCCCCGAGAACAGCAGCGTCGTGCTGACCGGGAATCCGGTCAGGAGCGGCACGAGGAACGTCGCGCCGAACATGGCCACGACGTGCTGGGCGCCGATCGCGACCGTGCTGCCCCAGCCGAGACGCTCGCTCGGGGTGACGACGGCTCCGGGGGCGACGCGACGTCCATCGCCGTGAAGGGTCCAGATGGGCATGCGCGTGCTCCTCAGATGGTGGGGGATGCCTGGGGTCAGGCTACCTGGGAGCCGGCTGTACGCGGCGGACCGACCGCGTCACGCCGCGGCGAGTCGGTCCAGGAGTTCCCGATACTTGGCCGCGGTCTGTTCGACGATGGCCGCCGGGACGGTGGGGGGCGTCCCCTGCTTGTCCCAGTTCGCGCCCATCCAGTCGCGGACGATCTGCTTGTCGAAGCTCGCCATGCGTTCGGCGGGCGTCGACCCGGTGCGCCAGGTCTCGGCATCCCAGTACCGTGACGAGTCGCTCGTGAGCACCTCGTCGGCAAGGGTCAGGGTGCCGTCGGCGTCGTAGCCGAACTCGAACTTCGTGTCGGCGAGGATCAGCCCCTTCGCCTCGGCGAGGGCAGCGGCGCGGCGGTAGATCTCGAGCGAGGCATCGCGCAGGGCGGCCGCGCGGGTCTCGCCGACGAGCTCGACGCTGCGCTCGAACGAGATGTTCTCGTCGTGCTCGCCGAGCGGTGCCTTGTAGGCGGGGGTGTAGATCGGCTCGGGCAGGCGGTCGCCGTTGTGCAGGCCCGACGGGAGCGCGATGCCGCAGACCGTACCGTCGGCCTGATACTCGGCCCAGCCCGACCCGGTGAGGTAACCGCGGACGATGCACTCGAGCGGCTGCATGTCGAGCTCTCGGACGACCATGGCGCGACCGGCAACCTCGGCGGGCGGCTCGACGCCGTCGATCAGGTGGTTCGAGATGGGCCGTCCCCCGTCGCCGCCGGCGAGCTGGGAGAACCACCACAGGCTCAGGCGGGTGAGGAGCTCGCCCTTTTGGGGGATGCCCGGGTCCAGCACCTGGTCGAACGCACTGACGCGGTCGCTGGCGACCACCAGCATCCGTCCGTCCGTGCCGTCGGCGGGTCGGTAGAGGTCCCGGACCTTGCCCGAGTACACGTGGGTCCATCCGGGCAGGGCAGTCGCGGCATCCGTCACCCGGCCATTATCGCGGGCGGCGCAGGCCCGTGCGTACTCTGTCGTCATGCGCCGCCCGCTCCTCGTCCCGACAGCCCTCGCGCTGTTGCTCGGTCTGAGCGGCTGCATCTCCACGACGGGGGTGGATGACGCGGCGCCCTCGCCGAGCCCGTCCGCGTCCGTCCCGCTGCCGTCTCCGAGCCCGTCCGCGTCTGCGTCGGTTGAGGAGCCTGACGACCCGTCGTACCGGGTTCCGGACGAGAATCCCCTCGAGGCGACCCGCTTCGTGTTCGACGGCGATGCGGTCGGCGTGGAGCCGCAGACCGAACTGAACGTGGCCGCGAGCGCCGTGCGCGAGCAGGCGTACACGCTCGACTTCGACTGCGTCCCCCGAGACGCCACCATCACCCTGTCGCTGAGTCCCGCAGCGGGCGAGGACGATCCGCCGGTGACGATCACGGGACCCATCACCGTGACGCAGGTGTGCAGCGCTCCGGGACGCGTCACGGGGATCACCGTCAGCCGGATGGTGGGCATCCAGATCACGGCGATCACCGACGGCGTCGATCGCGCCTGGGCGGTCCTCCGAGCCGACGACTCCACAGGGTGATCCGGCGATCAGGCGTATAGTCCACATGGACTAATCGTGCGAAGGGGGTCCTCATGGCGGATGCCGTCGCTCGGCTCACCCCGACCGCGATCATGCTCCTCGCGTTGCTCCACGAGGACGACATGCACCCCTACGAGATGGTGCGCCTGCTCCGCGAGCGCCGCGCCGACAGATTGATCGGCCTCACGCACGGCACGATCTACCACACGGTCGCGCGCCTCGAACGGCAGGAGCTCATCGCCGAGGCGGGCAGCGACCGCGAGGGGAACCGCCCCGAACGGACGACCTACACGCTGACGGATGCCGGGGCTCGGGCGCTTCTGGCTTGGGTTCGGCACGAGCTGCCCTCCATCGAGAACCCCGAGCGGTTCCGCATCGCTCTGACCGAGGCGCACAACCTCGATCGGGCCGAGGTGCTCGCGCTGCTCGAGAAACGGCGGGAGCTGCTCGCGGCATCCCTCGGTGCGCACCGGAGCGCCCGCGACACCGCCATCTCTCACGGGTCGCACCCGCAGTTCCTCATCGAGGTCCACCGGCAGGCGGCTCTGCTCGCCGCCGACATCGCCTGGCTCGACGACGCGGTCGAGTTCATCCGTCATCCCGACACCGTCTGGGGAGTCATCGACATCCCGGCCACCGACCGCTATCTGGCACAGAGAGAAGCCGCACGCGCATGAGCGAGAGCACGACCACCGTCCGCACCCCGGGCGCCCCATCCGCACCTACGAACCCTTGGCCCGCCCTCTGGGCTCTCGTCCTCGGGTTCTTCATGATCCTCGTCGACACGACGATCGTCTCCGTCGCGAACCCCGCCATCAAGGCCGCCCTGGATCCGTCCACGAGCAATCTCGACAACGTCGTGTGGGTGACCTCGGCCTATCTGCTCGCCTACGCCGTCCCGCTGCTCGTGACCGGCCGACTCGGTGACCGGTTCGGACCGAAGAACATCTACCTCATCGGCCTCGCGGTCTTCACGCTCGCCTCGCTCGCCTGCGGCCTGTCGGGCTCGCTCGAGATGCTGATCTTCGCGCGCGCCGCGCAGGGCCTCGGCGCCGCGCTCATGACGCCGCAGACGATGGCCGTCATCACCCGCACGTTCCCGGCCGAGCGGCGAGGCGCCGCAATGGGCCTGTGGGGCGCCACGGCCGGTGTCGCCACGCTCGTCGGCCCGCTGGCGGGCGGTCTGCTCGTCGACGGCTTCGGCTGGGAGTGGATCTTCTTCGTCAACATCCCCGTCGGCATCATCGCCTTCGTCCTCGCCGTTCGCCTCGTCCCGCAGCTCGAGACGCATCCGCATCGCTTCGACGTTCTCGGCGTCGTGCTGAGCGCCGTCGCCCTGTTCCTCATCGTCTTCGGCCTGCAGGAGGGGCAGCACTACGAGTGGGCGCCGTGGGTGTGGATCATGATCGTCGCCGGTGTCGCCGTGCTCGCGGTCTTCGTCTGGACGCAGGCGCGCACGAAGAGCGAACCCCTCGTGCCGCTCGCGCTGTTCCGCGACCGCAACTTCGCGATCTCCAACCTCGCGATCGCCGCCGTCGGCTTCACCGTGACGAGCATGGCGCTGCCGATGGCGTTCTTCACGCAGCTCGCGCGCGGCCTCACCCCGACCGAGTCCGCACTGCTCCTCATTCCGATGGCGGTGCTGTCGGGCGTCCTCGCGCCCTTCGCCGGCCGCATCCTCGACCGCGTCGACCCGCGCGTCCTCCTCGTGCCCGGACTCTCGCTCATGGTGGTCGGTCTCGTCGGTTACGTGCTCCTGATGAACACGGAGGCGCCTGTCCTCCTGCTGCTCATCCCGTCGGCGATCATCGGTGTCGCGAACGCCGGCATGTGGGGTCCGCTCGCGACGACCGCGACCCGCAACCTGCCGCCGCAGCAGGCGGGCGCGGGCTCGGGCATCTACAACACGACGCGGACGATCGGTTCGGTCATCGGGTCGGCCGCGATCGCCGCGGTCATGCAGGCGCGCCTCGAGGCGAACCTGCCCGGTGCCGTCGATGCCGCGGGCGGCGACTTCGGAGGCGGTGGCGGGATGCCGCCGGCCGTCGCCGAGGGATTCTCGACCGCCATGGGCCAGGCCATGCTGCTCCCGGCCGGCGTCATCGCGCTCGGCGTCGTGATGGTGCTGTTCCTCCGTCGCCCCGCGCACCTCGCGAAGCGTTGAAGGTCACGGCGAAGCGTTGAAGG
>Ga0207841_1000432_pt1 | contig 11477 bp, 8 predicted proteins | sample HigsolmetaGSP18D_FD_184846 | JGI IMG/M metagenome (GOLD analysis project Ga0207841, IMG submission 184846) | High solid enriched microbial communities from the Joint BioEnergy Institute, USA - SP1-8-D (SPAdes) | ecosystem: Engineered > Bioreactor > SSF (Solid state fermentation) > Aerobic >... | reverse complement strand
GCACGTCACGCTGGTCGAGTCCAACGGCAAGAAGGCGCGCTTCATGCGCGAGGCGATCCGGCAATTGAAGCTGACCAACGCCGAGGTCGCCGAATCGCGCATCGAAGCCGTCGACCGCCCCGGCGCTTTCGACGCGATCACCGCGCGCGCGCTCGCCACGCTGCCCGACATCCTCCGCTTCGGCGGGCATCTGCCCAGGGCCGACGGCGGCAGGCTGCTGGCGATGAAGGGTGTCGATCCGGTCGACGAGATCGCCGCCCTGCCCGCCGGCTGGCAGCTCGAATCGGTCACCCCGCTGTCGGTGCCGGGCCTGGACGCCGAACGCCATCTGGTCGTCGTCGCCCGCGTCTGAACCGGGCTTCCCGGGCGCACCCCGGATCGGACCCAGTGCCGGTGCGCCTGCGCGCAGCGGATGATCGGTCCGGTTACGCCCGGCCGCGCTTGGGGGGCATAATCCCCGGTCCGGCCGCCGCCCATGCGGTGTCCGGCTCCCTTCCTGAACCGTGCACGAAAGCCCATGGCCCGCATCATCGCCATCGCCAACCAGAAGGGCGGCGTCGGAAAGACGACGACGGCCGTGAACCTGGCCGCGGCGCTCGCGCGCACGCCCAAACGCGTGCTGCTGGTCGATCTCGACTCGCAGGGCAACGCGACGATGGGCTGCGGCATCGACAAGGACGCCGTGCCGGTGACCAGCTGCGACGTGCTGCTGGGCGAGGTGGAAGGCGGCGATGCGATCGTGCAGACCGAGGAAGGCGTCGACCTGATTCCCGGCAACACCGATCTGACCGCGGCCGAACTCGAGCTGATGGGCGCCGACGGCCGCGAGCAGCGCCTGCGCACCGCACTCGAACCGCTGCGCACCCGTTACGACTACATCCTGATCGACTGTCCGCCGGCGCTGTCGCTGCTCACGCTCAATGCCCTGACCGCTGCCGATTCGGTGCTGGTGCCGATGCAGTGCGAGTACTACGCGCTCGAAGGCCTGTCGGCGCTGCTCAAGACCATCGACGCGCTCAAGCAGACCCACAACCCGAAGCTCGAGGTCGAGGGCGTGCTGCGCACCATGTTCGACGTGCGCAACAACCTCGCCAATGCGGTGTCGGCCGAGCTGACCAACCATTTCGGCGACAAGGTGTTCCGCACCATCGTGCCGCGCAACGTGCGCGTGGCCGAGGCGCCGAGCCATGGCCAGAGCATCGTGGGTTACGACAAGGGCTCGCGCGGCGCCATCGCCTATCTCGGCCTCGCCGGCGAAGTGATCCGCCGCCAGCGCGAACGCGACGCCACCCGCAACACCCAGGACGCACCCGCCACGGAGACCCCGGCATGACCGCTGCGAAGACGCCAGCCAAGAAGCGCGGCCTCGGCCGTGGCCTCGAGGCACTGCTCGGCCCCAAGGCCGCCGCCGAGGCGCCGCCGAGCCTGGAGGCGACCGAACAGGACACGCTGCGGGTGCTGCCGATCGACGCGCTGACCGCCGGCAAGTACCAGCCGCGCAAGCACTGGGACGAAGACAAGCTCACCGAGCTGGCCGAGTCGATCCGCGCCCAGGGCGTGATCCAGCCGATCGTGGTGCGCGAGCGTCCCGACCGCACCTTCGAGATCATCGCCGGCGAACGCCGCTGGCGCGCCGCCAGGCAGGCCGGCCTGAGCGAAGTGCCGGCGGTCGTGCGCAACGTCGAGGACCGCACGGTCGTCGCGATGGCGCTGATCGAGAACATCCAGCGCGAAGACCTCAATCCGCTGGAAGAAGCGCAGGCGCTGCAGCGGCTGATCGACGAATTCGACCTCACCCACGCGCAGGCCGCCGAAGCCGTGGGCCGTTCGCGCGCGGCGGTCTCCAACCTGCTGCGCCTGCTGGAGCTTCCCAACGCGATCCGCATCCTGGTCGAATCGAAGCAGCTGGAAATGGGCCATGCCCGCGCGTTGCTGACGCTGTCGCCGGAGCTGGCCAGCAAGCTCGCCAGCGACGCGGTCGAACACGGCTGGTCGGTGCGCGAGGTCGAACACCGCGCCCAGCAGTTCGCCGCCGGCCGCGTGCCGAATGCGAACGGCCGCACCGCCTCGAAGACCAAGGCGCGTCCGCAGGCCGACATCGTCTCGCTGGAGAACGAACTGTCGGAGACGCTGGGCACGCGCGTGTCGATCGCCAACGGCCGCGGCAACAAGGGCCGGCTGGTGATCCACTACGGCAATCTCGAAGCGCTCGACGGCGTGCTGGAACGGCTGCGCGCGCAGCGCTGAGTGTTGCCCGGCCGCGTCCTCGTTCAAGCGGCGTCTGCGCTTCTCGATCACCTTCGATAGCGGCACGTCTCTCCCCGTCATCCCTGCGAATGCCGGAAAGTGGAGTGCGCGGATCTTCGGTGAAGCCTCGCAGCACTCAACCGCGCGGACGCACCGCCGGCCTTTGCAGCGGCACCATCTCGACGGGCTCGCGCGGCGTCAGACGTTGCTTGGGCAAGCGCGGCACGTCGAGATCGGGCCGCGTCACGCGCCGCGGCACGCTGTCGACGAGACACCCGCGGAACAGGTAGTCGCCGGTAATCGCCTGCCCGGTGCCGTCTCGATACGCGACGAACTTGATGCGCGTTCCGCGATCGGCATACAGCGGGCCGTCGGTGCCCGCACTCCACACGATCTCGTCGTCCACCCGGCGCATCTCGTACCAGCCGTCGGCGCCAGAAACGCGCACGGCGAGATCGCCTGCGCGCAAGCCCGGCACGCGCAGCGACGCACGCACCTCGCGGATCTCCAGATACCGGTCCTCGGGCACGAAGTCCGACGCCGCGCCGCCCCCACTGGTGCCGACCGGCAGCTCGAACGTGCCGCGGTTCTCGAACGGGCGTGCGCACGGCAACGCGACCGGCCGGACGTCCTGCGCCAGGCGCTCGGCCAGGCGCGGGCCGATCGGGCGCGCGGTATCGGGCGGCGCGGCCGTTGCCTGCAGGCAGGCCGCGGCCAGGACCATGGCTGCGGGCAGCCGGACATGACGTCGTTCCATCGTGCTGTTCACCTGTGTCGTGCGGAATGCGTTCACAGGACCAACGCGAACTGCGCCGGAAGCGGCCGCGCCCTCCGCAGGCGCGTGCTGGAATTGTGTAACGCGTCACAAGGTCACTACCCTGTGCCGATGTCCCGACGCCCCACCCGTCCGCTCTGGTCGCGCCCGCTGATGCTGGCGCTGCTGGTGCTGGGCCTGGTGGTGGCGCCTGTGCTGGTCGCGATGGGCAACACCTACGAGGCGGCGCACGGCGAGACCGCCGAGCAGCACGACCATGCGCCCGAGGCGCATGACGATGGCGCCGACCTGCTGCACGCGGTCGCGCATTGCGCCACCTGTGGCGCCCACACACCGGGATTGCCGCCGCTGGCCACGCCGATCGCCGCGATGCCGGGCGTGCATCCGGACCTGCGCCCGATCGACGCCGCGCCGCTGCGCGCGCCCGATTCCCTGCTGCGGCCCCCGATTTCCGCATGACGCCCGAGTCGGCCTGAGGCCGGCGTTCCGTCGTTCCGAAACCGGAGACACCCCATGTTGTTGCGATTGGCGGCCGTTGCCGCCTTCGCCGCTGCGCCGTGCTTCGTGCACGCGCAGACGGCGCCCGTGCCCGTGCGCACGGATTTCCCTGCCCTGACCCTCGACGACGCGTTCGCGCGCGTCGCCGACGCCCACCCCGCGCTGCGCCTGTTCGAGGGGCAGCGCGATGTCCTCGACGCCGAACGCGAGGCCGCGCTGCTGCGGCCTGCGCTCGAAGCCGGCGTCGAGATCGAGAACCTCGGCCTCGACGCCGGCACGCGCAGCGTCGAGGCGACGCTGTCGCTGGCCGGCGTGTTCGAGCGCGGCGGCAAGCTCGATGCGCGCCGCGCGCTCGCGCAACGTCGTATCGATGCCCTGGCGCCGCAACGCGAAGCGGCGCGCATCGATCTGCTGGCCGAGACCGCACGCCGGCATCTGGACATCGTCGTCGCGACGCGGCGACAGGCGATCGCGCGCACCGATGTCGCGCAGCGCGCGCGTTTCGTCGACGCCGCGCGCCAGCGCTTCGCTGCCGGCGCCTCACCCGAGGCCGTCGTGCTGACCGCGCAGGCGGCGCAGGCGCAGGCCGGACTCGAGGTCGCGCGCGCCGGCATGGAGGTCGACAACGCACGTCGCAGCCTGGCGATGCTGTGGGGAGACCCCGAGGCCGCGTTCGAGATCACCCCCGGCGATCCGCTGGCGTTGCCCGACATCGCCGATTTCGCGCGACTGCGCACGCTGCTCGCGCAGTCGCCGGAGCTGCTGCAGTTCAACGACCGCGAACGCATCGCCGAGGCCCGCCTGCAACTTGCCCGCAGCGACGCCACGGCCGACATCGGCTGGTCGGCCGGCATCCGCCACCAGCGCGAGAACGGCGACACCGCGCTGGTCGGCGGGTTCACCGTGCCGATCGGCAGCCGCGCGCGTGCGCAGCCCGGCATCCGTGCCGCGTCCGCGGAACTCGCGCTGGTGTCGATCGAACGCCAAGCCGGTGATCGCATGTTGCAGGCGACGCTGGCCGACGCGCACGGGCGCTACCGCGTCGCGCAGGCCGAAGTCGAACTGCTGCAACGCGAGGTGCTGCCGCGTCTCGCACGTGCGGCGAGCGCCAGCGAACGTGCCTGGCGCGCCGGCGCGGCGTCCTATCTCGAATGGTCGCAACTGCAGGACGCGCGCAGCGATGCCCTGCGCCAGCAGCTCGATGCGGCGCAAGCCGCGCAGATCGCCTTGATCGAACTGCAGCGCCTGACCGGCCAGCCACTCGTCGTCGCGCCCGCGACGCGCACCCCGACTGATGGAGACGCCCGATGAGGACGTTCGATCCCCGATTCACCGCGTCGCTGGCGCTGGTCCTGCTGCTGTCGCTGTCGGCCTGCGGCGGCAGCCCGAGCGCACCGCCCGCCGGAGACACCGCGCCCGCACACGACGACCATGCCGACACCGGTCACGGCGAAGACGGCCACGCCGACGATGGCGAACACGATGACCACGGCGATGACGCCACGGTCATTCCCGCCGACGTCGCCGACGAAGTCGGTCTCCGCGTCGCCCCCGCGATGGCCGGCACCATCGCCGACCAGCACGAGGTGCAGGGCCTGTTGACCACGCTGGAAACCGGCAATGCCCGCGTGACCGCACGCTTTCCCGGTCCGGTGCGCCGACTGCATGCCCAAGTCGGCGACCGCGTGCGCGCCGGCCAGGTGCTGGCGACCATCGACAGCAACCTCAGCCTGTCGAGCTACACGGTGACCGCGCCGATCGCCGGCACGGTGCTCGCACGCAATGCCTCGGTCGGCGAGAGCGCGGCCGAAGGTGCGGTGCTGTACGAACTGGCCGACCTGTCGAGGCTGTGGGTGGACCTGCATGTGTTCGGCCGCGATGCCGAACATCTCGCCGCCGGTTCGCCGGTGACCATCACCCGCCTCGGCGACGGCGCGACCGCCGACACGCGCATCGACCGCGTGTTGCCGGGCACCGCGACCGCGAGCCAGAGCACGATCGCCCGTGCGACGCTCGACAACGCCGACGGGAAATGGCGCCCGGGTTCCGCCGTGCGCGCGATGGTCACCGTGTCCACGCAACGGGCCGATCTCGTCGTGCCGCTGACGGCGCTGCAGCAGATGGACGGCGTCGACGTCGTGTTCGTGCGTGAGGGCGAGCGCTACGAAAAGCGTGTCGTGACGCTGGGGCGGCGCGATGCACGGCAGGTGGAGATCACGGGTGGGATCCGCATCGGCGACAACGTGGTGGTGGCGCAGAGCTACACGGTGAAGGCGGATCTGGAGAAGGCGGGGGCGGAACATGCGCATTGATGCATGGCGTTCCGCAGATCCCGATCCCCGTCATTCCGGCGAAGGCCGGAATCCATTTTCGCGGCGAAGCAACCGAAGCCAGTCTCCAAGCTTTCCAACCAACGTCAAAATGGATTCCAGCCTTCGCTGGAATGACGGGGCTGGGGGCGGATGGTGTGCGTGGAAATCCCGACTGACCACAAGCGGGGCCCGCCCCCGTGCTTGAATCCCTCATCCATCTCTCCATCCGCCATCGCTGGCTCGTCCTCGCGGCCACGCTGATGCTGATCGCCATCGGCGGCTGGAGCTTCACCAAACTCCCGATCGACGCCACGCCCGACATCACCAACGTGCAGGTGCAGATCAACACCGCCGCGCCGGGCTATTCGCCGCTGGAAACCGAGCAGCGGGTGACCTTCCCGATCGAAACCGCGCTCGCCGGCCTGCCGCGTCTCGACTACACGCGCTCGCTGTCGGCCTACGGGCTGTCGCAGGTCACCGTGGTGTTCGAGGACGGCACCGATCTGTACTTCGCGCGGCAGCAGGTCGCCGAGCGCGTGCAGGAGATCCGCAGCCAGCTTCCCGATGACGTCGATGCCGCGCTCGGGCCGGCCGCCACCGGTCTTGGCGAGATCTTCATGTACACCGTCGAAGCCGCGCCCGATGCGCGCAGGCCCGACGGCGCGCCGTACACGGCGACCGACCTGCGCACGCTGCAGGACTGGGTGTTGCGGCCGCAGCTGCGCAACGTGCCCGGCGTCACCGAGGTCAATACGATCGGCGGCTTTACGCGGCAGCTGCACATCACGCCGGACCCGGCGATGCTCGTCGCGCTCGATCTCAGCTTCGAGGATGTCGTCGCCGCCGTCGCCAACAACAATCGCAACGTCGGCGCCGGCTACATCGAACGCAACGGCCAGCGACTGCTGGTGCGCGTGCCCGGACAGGTCGCCGACCTCGAGGCGATCGGCAACATCGTGCTGGCGCGGCGCGACGGTGTGCCGATCCATGTGCACGACGTGGCGTCCGTCGGCGAGGGCCGCGAACTGCGTACCGGCGCGGCCACGCAGGACGGCGAGGAGGTCGTGCTCGGCACGGTGTTCATGCTGGTCGGCGAGAACAGCCGCACCGTCGCGCAGGCCGTGGCCGCGCGCCTGGACACCGCGAACGCCAGCCTGCCCGAGGGCGTGCGCGCGACCGCGGTCTACGACCGCACCGCGCTGGTCGAGCGCACCATCCGCACCGTGGCAAAGAACCTGATCGAAGGCGCGTTGCTGGTGATCGTGGTGCTGTTCCTGCTGCTGGGCAACGTGCGCGCCGCCTTGCTCACCGCGTTGGTGATCCCGCTGACGATGCTGTTCACCGTGATCGGCATGCGCCAGGGCGGCGTGTCCGGGAACCTGATGAGCATGGGTGCGCTCGACTTCGGCCTGATCGTCGACGGCGCGGTGATCATCGTGGAGAACTGCCTGCGTCGTTTCGGCGAGGCGCAGCAGCGGCTCGGGCGCCTGCTCGACACGCAGGAACGCCATGCCGTCGCCGCATCGGCGAGCGCCGAAGTCATCCGGCCCAGCCTGTTCGGCCTGGGCATCATCGCCGCGGTCTACCTGCCGGTGTTCGCACTCCAAGGCGTGGAAGGCAAGATGTTCCACCCCATGGCGATCACCGTGGTGCTGGCGCTGACCGGCGCGATGCTCCTCTCGCTGACCTTCGTGCCGGCGACGATCGCCCTGCTGCTGCGCGGCCGCGTCGCCGGGCACGACAACCGGGTGATGCGCGCCGCACGTCGCGGCTATGCACCGGCGCTCGACTGGGCGCTGCGCCACGGTCGCTGGCTGGTCGGCGGCGCGCTGTTGCTGCTGCTGGCCTGCGGCTGGCTGGCGACACGCATGGGCAGCGAGTTCGTGCCCAGCCTCGACGAAGGCGACATCGCCCTGCATGCGATGCGCATTCCCGGCACCGGGGTCGAACAGTCGGTGGCGATGCAGCGCGCGCTCGAACGTCGCCTGCTGCAGGCACCCGAGGTGGCCCACGTGTTCTCGAAGATCGGCACCGCCGAGATCGCCAACGATCCGATGCCGCCCTCGGTCGCAGACACCTTCGTGATCCTGCATCCGCGGCGCAGTTGGCCCGACCCGCGCAAGCCGCGCGCCGCACTGGTCGCCGAACTCGAAGCCGTCGCCGACACCATGCCCGGCAACAACTACGAGTTCACCCAGCCGATCCAGATGCGCTTCAACGAACTGATCTCCGGCGTGCGCAGCGACGTGGCGGTGAAGATCCAGGGGGATGACCTCGCGCAGCTGCAGGCCTTGGCCGGCGAAATCGAGCGCGTGCTGACCGGCATCGACGGTGCCGCGGACGTGCGCGTGGAAGCCGTCGACGGCCTGCCACTGCTGGAGATTTCACCGGATCCACGGGCGATGGCCCGTTACGGACTCAACCCCGGCGACGTGCAGCGCGTGGTGGCCGCCGCGATCGGTGGCGAGACGGCGGGGCAACTGTTCGAAGGCGACCGGCGTTTCGACATCGTGGTGCGCCTGCCCGAATCGATGCGCGGCGATCCGGCGGCACTTGCCGACCTGCCGGTGCCGCTGGGCGTTGATGCGGGCAGCGACGAATCCGGGCGCAGCGGCGCCTGGCCCAGCGGCGCGCCACGCACGGTGCCGCTGCGCGAGGTCGCGACCATCGGCACGCAACTGGCACCGAACCAGATCGCCCGCGAGAACGGCAAGCGCCGCATCGTCGTCACCGCCAACGTGCGCGGCCGCGACCTCGGCAGCTTCGTCGGCGAACTGGAGACCGCAGTGGCGGCGTCGGTGACGTTGCCGACCGGCCACTGGATCACCTACGGCGGCACGTTCGAGCAGTTGCAGTCGGCCAGCCGGCGGCTGTCGCTGGTGGTGCCACTGACGCTGCTGGTGATCCTGTCGCTGCTGTTCATGGCCTTCGGTTCGCTGCGCGATGCGCTGGTGGTGTTCAGCGGCGTACCGCTGGCGCTGACCGGCGGCGTGCTCGCGCTCGCGGCGCGCGGCATTCCGCTGTCGATCTCGGCGGGCGTCGGCTTCATCGCGCTGTCGGGCGTCGCGGTGCTCAACGGCCTGGTGATGCTGAGCTTCATCCGCAGGCTGCGCGAGGACGGCGCCGAGCTGCGCGCCGCGATCGTCGACGGCGCACTCGGTCGCCTGCGCCCGGTGCTGATGACCGCACTTGTCGCTTCGCTCGGCTTCGTGCCGATGGCCTTCAACGTCGGCGCCGGCGCGGAAGTACAGCGCCCGCTGGCGACGGTGGTCATCGGCGGGATCCTCTCGTCGACGCTGCTGACGCTGCTGGTGTTGCCGGTGTTGTACCGGTGGGCGCATCGGCGGGTGGCGCGGGCATGAGCTCGAGGCGCGAGGGCGCAGACTGCCAGCCCCGGCGTGCACCGGCATCCGGCTCCACCGGCACGACCTGGATGGCGATCGGCGCAGAAGGCGCCCTGTCCAGAACGAAGCGCGGCCACCGTGACGCATTCCACTGTCGAGCGTGGGGGCAGTGCGGCTAACCTCCGGCAGGTGCGCCATCCCGGCGACGCGCGGCAAGGAGCGAAGCGATGCGGATCCGTCTGTGGAGTGTCCTCCTGATACTGACCACGTTGCCTGCCGCAGCGCAGGAGACCGAAACCTGGCTGCTCTCCATCGACCGGTGGGGCAACGCCGAACATCGGGTCCTCACGCTCCAGTCGTCGGTCCCGCGCGTGTCGGGCGATCTGGATGGCTGGCACGTGAGCGGTTCGAGGGACGGCCCGCACCTGCGCATTGCCGCGATCGATACCCACGATGTGGCGTATCGCTTCGAAACCGAGATTTCCGGCGACCGTCTGACGGGCTGGGCGGACTATCCCGACACCAGCAACAAGGGACCGCGCGCGCGGCATGCGGTCACCGGCCTTCGCCTGGCGATGCCTTCGGGCGCGCCCGCGCGACGGGTGTATGCGCCCACGCGCTATTCCAATGCCTTCGATGCGGCGCGATCGCCCGTCATGGTCATCCAGCCTGGCGATGTGGTGGCCACCCGCACCATCGACTCGGGCGGCGTGGACGCGCAGGGCAACGTAGTCGCGCTGTATGGGAATCCACAGACCGGCCCGTTCTTCGTGTCCGGTGCCAAGGCCGGTGACGTGCTGGCGGTGCGCATCCGGCGGCTGCGGCTGAATCGCGACTACGCCGACAGCCTGGATGGACTCGCGCATCGGGCCACTTCGATCGGCATCGCCCCGAAAACGGCGGGACTGGGGCAGCGAGTGCGCTGGCGTCTGGACCGCGAGGCCGGCACCGCGCGCCTGGAAAATCCGCCCGAACGTCTGCGGCATTACGTGGTGCCGGTGAAGCCGATGCTGGGCGGACTGGCCGTGGCCCCCGGTTTCGGACTCGGGGCGCCGCCCACCGGCGACACCGGTCGCTGGGGCGGCAACATGGATTTCAACCGGATCGTGGAAGGCGCCACGGTGTATCTGCCCGTCCATCAGCCGGGCGCGATGCTGTATCTCGGCGACGGTCATGCCTTGCAGGGCGACGGCGAGACGACGCAGTGGGCACTCGAAACCTCGCTGGATGTCGAGTTCAGTGTCCAAGTGCTGCCGGGCCGCGCACTGGCTGCGCCGCGGGTCGAGGACGACACCCACATCAGCACGATCGGACAGGCGTCGTCGCTGGACGAGGCGGTACGCGCCGCGACCGCGGCCATGATCCAGTGGCTGGAGCAGGACTACGGCCTCGATGTCTCGGAAGCATCGCTTGTCCTGGGCACGGTGGCCGAGTTCCGCGTCGTGACGTTGGCCGGCCGCAACGCCGCCATCGCCTTGAGCCTGGACAAGGCACGCCTTGCCGGCCTGACCCGGGACGACCGGGGCACCGGGCTGAAACCGCCGTCCCGCTGAAGACCGCGCCTGCGCCTTCCCGTATCCGGGGCAGGCGCCGCCTTGCATTCCGGCCCCCGCGCCTGGGCGCCGCCCGCCGGGACGCACGCGCACTGTAAAATCGCCGTCTTTTGCGCGCGCCCCTCTTGGAATCCCCACCCCGCCCCGCCTTCCACGGCCCGACCTTCGTCCGGCTGCTGGCCCGCCTGACTGACGATGCGCTGCCCCAGGGCGGCCCGGCGCCGGCCGAGCGGTTGAGCCACTGGATCGACTGGACACGGGCGGTGGCGCTGTCGAAGGTGCTGGACGCCAAGGGCGCCGAGGCTGAACCGGACGCGCAAGTGCCTGATCGGGACGATGCCGACGCCTGCACGCGGGCCCGGTCGACCTTGCTGGCGGCGATCGCCGCCGCGCCGGAACTCGCGGCCTCGCAGCCACGGCCCGGCACGCGGGACGCAGAGGCAGACGTGGCCGTGGTCGCGATCGAGTTCGCCCCGTTCCGCCAGCGCCATCTCACCCTGCAGCGTTCGATGCAGGCGACGACCGGTCGGTTGCGCGGCGAGTTGCGCGAGCGGCTGGCGCGCCAGTCGGCCGACATGGCGCGTCTGGCCGAGGTCGATGCGGTGATGGAAGGCGCGCTGATTCCGCGCGAACACGCGCTGCTGGGCGCGGTGCCGGCGCTGCTCGAAACGCATTTCGAGCGGCTGCGCGCCGCCGCCGGCGATGCGGCCACGGATCCGTCCGCGGCCTGGCTCGATGGTTTTCGCAG
>Ga0207841_1000430_pt1 | contig 11502 bp, 11 predicted proteins | sample HigsolmetaGSP18D_FD_184846 | JGI IMG/M metagenome (GOLD analysis project Ga0207841, IMG submission 184846) | High solid enriched microbial communities from the Joint BioEnergy Institute, USA - SP1-8-D (SPAdes) | ecosystem: Engineered > Bioreactor > SSF (Solid state fermentation) > Aerobic >... | reverse complement strand
CCAGTTCGGCGCCGCCCTGGTAGTAGCCCCAGGCGATCATCGCCAGGATCATCAGCGTGATCAGCGACATCACCCACTTGAGGCTGCGGCCGGGCGGCGCGTGTTCGAGTTCGGTGAGCGTCTGCGCGGGCGGCTGCGTGTCGTCGGCGAGATGGCGCGCCAGGCCGGCGAGGTGGCCGGCGCCGACGACCGCCAGCACTTCGCGCGCGTTGCCCGCGTCCTCGCGCAGCTTCGCGGCCATGTAGCGGTCGCGCTCGGCGATGATCGTGTCGTAGAGCTCGGGGCTGCTCTTGGCGAACTCGCCAAAGCTCGATTCGAGCATGTCGCCTTCCTTGAGTTTCTCGATCTCGTCCTCGCCCAGTTCGTCGGAAGCCATCAGGCCGCCGAGCAGGCTGCCGACGAGTTTCATGCGGCCGAAGAATCCGAGCTTTCTCGACGCGCGCTTGAACGTCAGGCCGACGTCGCGGTCGATCAGTGCGACCGGCAAGTCGCGCGCGTTCGCCAACGTCACGGCGTGCTTGAGTTCGGCGCCCGGCTCGATGCCCAGTTGCTCGGCCAGACGACGCTGGTAGGCCGCCAGTGCGAGGTTGGCCGCGAACAATGCGACGCGGCCCTTGCGGATCACGTCGACGAGGTTGAGCTTGGCGAGTGCGTCGGGATCGCTGATCGCCTGCAGGCGCTGCGCGTCGAGTTCGACCGCCACTGCATCGAAGGCGCCGCTGCCGATCGCATCCTCGACCGCTTCCACGCTGACCCGCGAAACGTGGGCCGTGCCGAGCAGGGTGTAGCGCACGCCGTCGCGCTCGACGATCGCATGCGGTTGGCTCTGCCACGTCGTGGCGGCGGTCATCGGTCCGGTCATCGGGTCATTCGTCGTTCGGTGGAGTGGTGTGCCCGTCGCCGAGGGCGCGCTGCATCACGATGGTGTCGAGCCAGCGTCCATGCTTGCGGCCCGAGCCGGGCAACACGCCGACCGTTTCGAAGCCGAGCCGCTGGTGGAAGCGCACCGACGGGCCGTCGAGCGGCGGGCCGATCACCGCCATCATCTGGCGAAAGCCGCGTTGCGTGCACAGCGCGATCAGCCGTTCCATCAGCGCACGGCCGATCCCGTGGCCGTGCTGGTCGTGCGCGACGTAGACCGAGCTTTCGACGGTGAAGCGGTAGCCGATGCGCGCGCGGAAGCCACCCGCATAGGCGTAACCGGCAAACGCGCCGTCGCGGGTCGCCACGATGTACGGATAGCCGGCCTCGCGGATGCCCGACCAGCGCCGGCGCATCTCGTCGACGTCGGGCGCGTCGTATTCGTAGGTGGCCACGCCGCTCGCCACTTCGCGCGCGTACAGCGCGGTGATGGCGTCGAAGTCGGCCTCGACGGCGTCGCGGAGTTCGAGCGGCATCGGATCAGTCGATGTAGCGCTTGAGCAGATCGCCGTAGGCATCGATGCGGCGGTCGCGCAGGAACGGCCAGATGCGACGCACGTGCTCGCTGCGCCCCAGATCGACTTCGCAGGTCAGCAGCGTCGGGTCGGTCCCGGCCTGCGCGAGGAATTCGCCCTGCGGACCGAGCACGTGGCTGTTGCCCCAGAAATCGATGCCGGCCGCGCCGAGCGGCGAGGGCTCGTGACCGACGCGGTTGCACGAGAGCACCGGCAGGCCGTTGGCGACCGCGTGACCGCGGTGGCTGAGGATCCATGCATCGCGCTGGCGGGTCTTCTCGTCCTGCGCATCGGTCGGGTCCCAGCCGATCGCGGTCGGGTACAGCAGCAGATCCGCGCCGGCCAGCGTCATCAGGCGCGCGGCTTCGGGATACCACTGGTCCCAGCACACCAGCAGGCCCAGACGGCCTACCGAGGTGTCGATCGGCTTGAAGCCGATGTCGCCCGGCGTGAAGTAGAACTTCTCGTAGAAGCCCGGGTCGTCGGGGATGTGCATCTTGCGGTACTTGCCCGCAAGGCTGCCGTCGGCGTCGAACACCACGCCGGTGTTGTGGTACAGGCCCGCGGCGCGGCGTTCGAACAGCGAGCTGACCACCACGACCTTGTGCTGCCTGGCCAGCGCGGCGAGGCGCGCGGTGCTCGGGCCGGGAATCGACTCGGCGAGATCGAACGCGTCGACATTCTCTTCCTGGCAGAAGTACGCGCCGTTGTGCAGTTCCTGCAGCAGCACGAGTTTCGCGCCCTGCCTGGCGGCTTCGGCGACGCGCGTCTCGATGATCGACAGGTTGGCGTCGGCGTTGTCGGCGCCGCGGTCGATGATGGCGCGCTCCTGGATCAGCGCGACGGGCAGGGTGGTCTTGCGGGTCATGGCGTCGATGCCTTCGTGGAATGGAGTCAATGCTAACGCGGCCATGCCTGTGGTCCGACGCGCGCGGGGTCCGGCGCGCAGGCGAGCTTCAGCCGGACGACGCCGTGGGGATCGCCTTGCACCGGGCAGGTGCAGGCGACACGTGCCGGCGCTCAGTCGGCCAGCAGGCCTTCGGGCAACTGCATGGTGATGCAGTGCAGGCTGCCGTTCTGCCAGATCAGCGGACGGCAGGGCACCTGCACGATCTCGCGACCGGGATACGCCTGCGCGAGCACGGCCGCAGCCGCGTCGTCGGCGACATCGCCGTAGGCCGGTATCAGCACGGCGCCATCGAGGATCAGATAGTTCGCGTAGCTCGCGGCGAGCCGGCGACCGTCGTCGAGGATCGGCTGCGCCCACGGCAGCGGGAACAGGCGATACGGCTGTCCAGTGCGCGTGCGCAGCGCGGCGATCTCGTCGGCCATGGCCTGCAGCTCGGCGTGGTGCGGGTCCGTCGCGTCGTCGCAGGCCTGGAACACGATCGCGTCATCGGGCGCGAAGCGCGCGAGCGTATCGATGTGCGCATCGGTGTCGTCGCCTTCCAGATACCCGTGGTCGAGCCACAGCACGCGGTCCTGAGCCAGCCAGCCCGACAGCTTCGCGGTCAGTTCCTCGCGCGAGGCGTCGGGGTGCCGCTCGTGCAGGCAACGCCAGGTCGTCAGCAGCGTGCCGGCACCATCGGTTTCGATCGCGCCGCCCTCGAGCGCGAAATCGATCTCGCGGCGCTCGGCGCTGGCGTCGAACACGCCGGCACCATGCAGATGGCCGACCAGAAGATCATCCCGGCTGGCGTCGAACTTGCCGCCCCAGCCGGTGAAGCGGAAATCGTTGAGCAGGAAACCGCCGTCATTACGACGTAGCGAGATCGGGCCCGAGTCGCGCAGCCAGGTGTCGTCGTAGGCCGCCTCGACGAAACGCACGCGCGTCATGTCCACGCGGTTCGATGCGATCCGCACGTAGGCGTAGCTCTGGATGTCCTCGTCGGGCACGCAGATCACGACCGGCTGGAAGCGGGTGATCGCCGCGACGAGCGCGATATAGGTGTCCTCGACCTCGCCCAGGCGCGCGGCCCAGTCGGTGTCTTCGGTCGGCCAGGCGATCAGGATCGCGGACTGGGGTTCCCACTCCGCGGGGAAGCGCAATGCGTGTTCGGTCATGGACTCAACGGATGGCGGGCTTGGGGCCGATCTCCGACGCCGTGGCACGGTTGGCGACGGCATCGATGACCTTGTTCCGCTCGAAATAGACGGTGAAGGCGGGGTAGACCCAGCGGTTGATGGTCGGCCACTGCCGCTTCTGGCCACCGCGCGGGTCCATGCGCTCGGCGGGCGGGCCGAAGCGAGCCTCCACCTCGGCCATGGACATGCCGCGCGCGGGCACCGCGACGCCGGCCGGCTGCTTCGTCCGGTCGACCAGCAGGGTATCGGCCGAGGCAGGTGCGGCGGCGAGCAGGCTGCAGGTCAGCACGCTGCCTGCGAGGATCGAAGCGAAGGTACGCGACATGGCGAGGACTCCCGGGCGGATCAGCGGTGGATGGACGCGCCGGTCGGCGCAGCGCCCTGTTTATCAGAATTCGCGCGAGGGCGATGACGAGGCGGCGCGCACGCCCGAAACGAAGAAAGGCCGCATCGCTGCGGCCTTTCTCGCGTGCCTGTCGCGTAGGCGACGGCAACGCGTCTCAGCGCTGGCGCGCCTTGAAACGCGGATTGGACTTGCAGATCACGAAGACCTTGCCGCGGCGACGCACAACCTTGCAATCGCGGTGGCGGGTCTTCGCCGACTTCAGGGACGACAGGACCTTCATGGTGAACCTCTGGGATGGGATACGAACAGCAAGCCCGCTATTCTAGCGGCTCTTTCCCCCACGATTCAAGCGCTTGGCGTCTTCGCGATGCCGGGCACGCGCAGGAGACGCAAATGACGGCCACGGTGCCCGTTCTGACGATCGACGGCCCTTCGGGTTCAGGCAAGGGCACCATCAGTCGCGCGGTCGCGCAGCGGTTGGGTTGGCATTATCTCGATTCGGGCGCGCTGTATCGCGCGGTCGGCGTGGCGGCGGGCTGGGCCGACCTCGATCTCGACGACGCCGGCGCGCTGGTGCGCTGCACCTTCGACACCACCATCGGCTTCGACGAAAGCGGCGACGAGTTGCGCGTGCTGGTCAACGGCCATGACGCCACGGACGAGCTGCGGACCGAAACTGCCGGCGCCGCCGCCTCGGCGATCGCCGCGATTCCGGAAGTCCGCGCCGCGCTCAAGGACCGGCAACGCGCGTTCAGGGTCGAGCCCGGCCTGGTCGCCGACGGCCGCGACATGGGCACGGTGATCTTTCCGGATGCGGGCTGGAAGGTGTTCCTGACCGCGAGCGCCGAGGAGCGCGCCGAACGTCGCTATAAGCAGTTGAAGCACAAGGGGGTTTCGGTGACAATGGACGGTCTGCTGCGCGAGATCCTCGCCCGCGACGCCCGTGACGCCAACCGTTCGGTGGCGCCGCTGCGGCCGGCCGAAGACGCCGTCCGCATCGACACCACCGGTCTTGGCATCGACGCCGTCGTCGAGCGGGTGCTGGCGCTGCTGCCTGCACGCGGCTGATCCGCACCGTCCATTCCACCGCCGGTGGGTGACCGGTCCGGGTCGCTTCGACGTTGTTCCTGTTGCACGCAAGACCGCTTTACCGCTGCACCCACGCCGGCATCCGGAATCCTCCGGCCACCGGTTCCATCCACCTCAACACTCACGGCCCTGCAATCCCGCGACGGCCGACCAACGGGTGGACTGCCGGCACCGCGCACACGCGCCGCCTCGCAGTCTGAGTCAACCAGGTATTTACCAATGACCGAATCATTCGCAGAACTGTTCGAAGCCAGCCAGACCAATCTGGCCAAGCTCAAGCCGGGCGCCATCGTCACCGGCGTCGTCGTGCAGGTCCGCACCGACGTCGTCGTGATCAACGCCGGCCTGAAGTCGGAAGGCATCGTGCCGATCGAGCAGTTCCGTAACGACGCCGGCGAGATCGACGTCGCCGAAGGCGACACCGTCAAGGTGGCGCTGGACGCCCTCGAGAACGGCTTCGGCGAGACCGTGCTGTCGCGCGAGAAGGCCAAGCGCGCGATGGTGTGGGACGAGCTGGAAGAAGCGCTCGAGAAGAACGAGACCATCACCGGCCGCATCAGCGGCAAGGTCAAGGGCGGCTTCACCGTCGACATCAAGGACGTCCGCGCATTCCTGCCGGGCTCGCTGGTCGACGTGCGTCCGGTCCGTGACCCGGTCTACCTCGAGGGCAAGGAACTCGAGTTCAAGCTGATCAAGCTGGACCGCAAGCGCAACAACGTCGTCGTCTCGCGCCGCGCGGTGGTCGAGAGCGAGCACTCGGAAGAGCGCGAACAGCTGATGGAGAAGCTGGTCGAGGGCGCCGTGCTCAAGGGCGTCGTCAAGAACCTGACCGACTACGGCGCGTTCGTCGATCTCGGCGGCATCGACGGTCTGCTGCACATCACCGACATGGCCTGGAAGCGCGTGCGCCATCCGTCCGAAGTGGTGGAAGTGGGCCAGGAGCTCGAAGTCCGCGTGCTCAAGTACGACCGCGAGCGCAACCGCGTCAGCCTCGGCCTCAAGCAGCTGGGCGAGGATCCGTGGGACAACATCGCCCGTCGCTACCCGTCCAACACCCGCGTGTTCGGCAAGGTCTCCAACGTCACCGATTACGGCGCGTTCGTCGAGATCGAGCCGGGCGTCGAAGGCCTGGTGCACGTGTCCGAAATGGACTGGACCAACAAGAACGTCAACCCGTCCAAGGTGGTGCAGGTCGGTGACGAGCTCGAGGTCATGGTGCTCGACGTCGACGAAGAGCGTCGCCGCATCTCGCTGGGCATCAAGCAGGTCACCTCGAACCCGTGGGAAACCTTCGCGGCCATCCACAAGAAGGGTGACAAGGTCGACGGCCAGATCAAGTCGATCACCGACTTCGGCATCTTCATCGGCCTGGACGGCGGCATCGACGGCCTTATCCACCTGTCGGACATCGCGTGGAACTCCACCGGCGAAGACGTGGCCCGCAACTTCAAGAAGGGCGACACGGTCGAAGCCGTGGTGCTGGCGGTCGATCCGGAGCGCGAGCGCATCTCGCTGGGCGTCAAGCAGCTCGAGCAGGACCCGATGGGCCAGTTCATGGGCAACAACCCGCGTGGTTCGAAGGTCACCGGCACCGTGAAGGAAGTCGACGCCAAGGGTGCGGTGATCGATCTGGGTGACGGCGTGGAAGGCTATGTGCAGGCGCGCGACATCAGCGACCAGCGCATCGACGACGCCAGCCAGCACCTGAAGGTCGGTCAGGAAATCGAAGCCAAGTACTTCGGCGTCGATCGCAAGACCCGCGTGCTGCAGCTGTCGATCAAGGCGAAGGACGAGGCGGAGACCGCCGAGACCCTGGCCGAGTACAACAAGCAGGCATCGGAAGCCTCGAGCGGCACCACCAAGCTGGGCGCGCTGCTGCGCGAGCAGCTGGGCAACAAGGGCGAGTAAGCCCGATCGGCGCCGGCCCGGGTCCGCCCGGGCCGGCGCTTTCGCATCTGCAAGAACGAGACATGACGAAGTCGGAACTCATCGAACTGCTGACCCAGCGCCAGGCGCATCTCAAAGGCGAGGACGTCGACCTGTCGGTCAAGGCCATGCTCGAGATGATGGGCGGGGCCCTCGCGGCCGGCGACCGCATCGAGGTTCGCGGTTTCGGCAGCTTCTCGCTGCATTTCCGTCCGCCGCGCACCGGACGCAACCCGAAGACCGGCGATGCCGTCGCGCTTCCGGGCAAGCATGTGCCGCATTTCAAGCCGGGCAAGGAACTGCGGGATCGCGTCAGCGACGTGCAGCCGATGCCAGCCGAAGACTGACCGCCCCGGGCGGTCGCATTTTCCTTCCACGTCCTCGCGGCCTGCCGCGACGTTGGCGTGCATGATCGGTCAGCGGGTAGGATCGTCGACGCACCGTCGGCGCTGCGCGACGCGCGTTCGCGGTCGATCCATCGATGGAGCGTGATCCATGGCGTTTGTCACCGAGTGGTTCTGGTTCTTCCTGCTGCTGCCGATCGCGGCGCTCAGCGGCTGGGTGATCGGTCGACGCGGCGGTGAGCGTCACAGCGACACCCAGGTCAGCCGGTTGTCCACCACGTATTTCCGCGGTCTGAACTACCTGCTCAACGAGCAGCCCGACAAGGCGATCGAGCTGTTCCTGCACATCGCCGAACTCGACAAGGACACCTTCGAAACGCAGGTCGCGCTGGGACATCTGTTCCGGCGCCGCGGCGAGGTCGATCGTGCGATCCGTCTGCATCAGGGGCTGGTGCAGCGTCCCGATCTCAACGACCAGCAGAAGGTCCAGGCGCTGCTCGCGCTCGGCGAGGACTACATGAAATCGGGCCTGCTCGATCGCGCCGAGACGGTGTTCACCGATCTGGCCCGGATCGATCAGCGCGCGCCGCAGGCCCTGCGTCACCTGATCGGCATCTACCAGGCCGAGCGCGACTGGCAGAAGGCGATCGAGAACGCGACCCGCTACGAGGCCGCCACCGGCGAGCCGATGGGCAAGCTGATCGCGCAGTTCGAGTGCGAGCTCGCCGATCGCTTCCGGTCCGCAGGTGATCACGACGCGGCGCGCGCAGCCGTGCAGCGCGCCTATGCGGCGGATTCGGGTTCGGTGCGTGCGGGCATTCTCGAAGGCCGCATCGAGATCGACGCCGGCAACGACGTGGCTGCGATCCGCGCCTTCGAGCGCGCCGCACGCCACGATGCGGATTTCCTGCCCGAGGTCCTGCCGCCGCTGCTGGCCGCCTACGAGCGTGTCGGCGACGTGCCCGGCGCGCGCAATTTCCTGTCGCAGATGACCGAACACTACAAGGGTGTCGCGCCTGTGCTGGCCCTGACGCGCCTGGTCGAGCAGGAAGAGGGCGTGCATGCGGCGCGCACCTATCTGACCCGCCAGCTGAAGGATCGCCCTTCGGTGCGAGGCGAGGCCGCGCTGATCGAGCTCACGCTGGCCGACGGCGTGGACCACGTGGGCACCCTGCAGGAGCTCCGCCTGATCACCGAGCAACTGCTGGTCCGCAATCCGAGCTACCGCTGCAAGCAGTGTGGCTTCGGCGCGCGCAGCCACCACTGGCAATGCCCCAGCTGCAAGGAGTGGGGCACGATCAAGCCGCTGCTCAACTACGCCGTGGTCTGAGTGCAGCTTTCGACGACCGCGCTCTCGTCGCTGTGTGTCGGCGCGTTCCTGGCTGCGTTGACGCTGACCGCTCTGGCCAGGCGTTACGCCCTGTGGCGGCAGCTCGTGGACGCTCCCGGCGAGCGGCGCAGCCACCAGGTCGCCACGCCCCGTGGCGGCGGCATCGCCATCGTGGTCGTGATCGTGCCGGCAATGCTGTGGCTTGCCCGGGTGGAGCCTGAGACCGCCCCGGTCTACCTGCTCGGTGCATGGGGGCTTGCCCTGGTCGCCGGCATCGGCTGGATCGACGACCATCGCGGGCTGTCGCCATGGGGCCGGCTGCTGGTTCACGTTCTCGCGGCGGCGCTGCTCGCCGCGGGCATGATGTGGAGCGGGCAGCCCCCCTGGCGTGCGCTCGTCGTGTTCGCGCTGGCGCTGGGGCTGGTCAACGTGTGGAACTTCATGGACGGGATCAACGGCATCGCCGCGAGCCAGGCCGTGCTGGTGGCGCTCGGCATCGCCCTGCTTGTGACGTCCGGCGCCGCATTGGTCCTGTGCTGCGTGCTCGCAGCCGCGTGCCTGGGATTCCTGCCGCTCAACTTTCCGAACGCCCGGATCTTCCTCGGCGACGTGGGCAGCGGGGCGCTCGGCTACGCAACGGCGTGCCTCGTTGCGCTTGCCGCCACCTTGCCACCGGTCGGCCTGTTGCTCGTCGCGCTGCCACTGTCGGCCTTCCTGATTGACGCCACATTGACATTGCTGTCCCGCATCATCCGCGGCGAACGATGGTGGACACCGCACGTGCAGCACATGTACCAGCGGTGGGTGCAGGCGGGGCACAGCCATGCCGTCGTGACGCTGGCGTATGCGGCCTGGACGCTGCTTTCAATCCTTGTCGCCATCCGGCTGGCAAGGGCCCCGCAACCCGTTATCATCGGAGCCTTCGCCACGTGGTATGTCCTCGGTGTCGCCATCTGGCTCATGTTCCGTGCGCGCCCCCCGGGCGCCGTGCGCCTGTCGTAGGGAAGCGACTGGATGACTGAATTCAAGGCCAGGATCGGCGTCCTGGGTCCGCGTGTGGCCGTGGTGCTGCACGATCTGACGATGGTGTGGCTGTGCTGGATCGGCCTGCACCAGTTCCGCCACTCCGTCATGGAGAGCTCTCCGACACTCGCACTGTGGTCGGTCGAGATCGCGTTGATCCTGCTGGCGCAGGGCCTGATCTTCTGGCGTGTGGGCCTGTACCGCGGGGTCTGGCGCTTCGCCAGCGTCCCCGATCTGCTCAACATCGTGAAGGCGGCGGTGCTCGGCCTGCTCGCGATCATGCTCGTGCTGTTCGTGTACAACCGGCTGGACATGGTGCCGCGCACGGTACTGGTGACCTATCCACTGCTGCTCGCCGCATTGCTCGGCATGCCGCGGCTGCTCTATCGCGCGTGGAAGGATCACGGCTCGGCGCGGCTCAGCCAGTCCGCGGTGCGCGTGCTGATCCTCGGCGCGGGGCAGGCCGGCGAGACCCTGGTGCGCGACCTGCGTCGCACGGGTGCCTACGAGCCGGTCGGGTTTCTGGACGACGCGCCGAAGCTGCGAGGCAGCCAGCTGCAGGGCGTGCCGGTGCTGGGCCGCATCGACGATGTCGAGAAGGTCGCGCCCGAGACGGCTGCCAAGCTGCTGGTCATCGCGATGCCGTCTGCCGATGCGGTCGCAATGCGCCGCGTGGTCGCGGCTTGCGAGCGCACGGGCCTGCCGTTCCGCACGGTGCCAAGACTCGACGACCTGCTCGAGGGCCGTTCGCTGCCCGGCGAGTTGAAAGAGGTCGCGATCGAAGACCTGCTGGGCCGCAAGCCGGTCACGCCCGACTGGAAGGCGATCCGGGCCTGGCTGCGGGGGCGCAGCGTGCTGGTCACCGGCGCCGGTGGCTCCATCGGATCGGAGTTGTGCCGCCAGTGCGCGCGCAACGGCACGGCGCAGATCGCGCTGGTGGAGATGGACGAGCTGGCGCTGACGCGCATCGAAAGCGAGTTGCGCCGCGATTTCCCGCGTATCGAACTGATCCCGGTGCTGGGCGACTGCGGCGACCGCGCGGTGATCGAGCATGCGATGCGGCGGGCCGCCCCGGACGCGGTGTTCCATGCAGCGGCCTACAAGCAGGTGCCGGTGCTTGAAGCCCAGCTGCGCGAGGGTGTCCGCAACAACGTGCTCGCAACGCGCACCGTCGCCGACTCGGCTGTCGCGCACAACGTGGGCACCTTCGTGCTGATCTCGACCGACAAGGCCGTCGATCCGGTCAATGTGCTCGGTGCGACGAAGCGGCTGGCGGAGATGGTCTGCCAGGATCTGGCCATCGGCAGCGCGACCGATTTCATCACCGTGCGCTTCGGCAATGTGCTCGACTCGGCGGGCAGTGTCGTGCCCCTGTTCCGGGAGCAGATCCGCCGGGGAGGACCGGTGACGGTGACCGACCCGGAGGTCACGCGCTACTTCATGACGATCCCCGAGGCCTGCCAGCTGATCATGCAGTCGGTGGCGATCGGTTCGCCGCAGGCGGTCTATACGCTCGACATGGGAGAGCCGGTGTCGATCCGGCTGCTCGCCGAGCAGATGATCCGGCTGGCCGGCAAGCATCCCGGGCACGACGTCGCGATCGTCTATTCGGGCCTGCGCCCGGGCGAGAAGCTGCACGAAACCCTGTTCCATGCCGACGAGCGCTATCGTCCGACCACGCATCCGAAGATCCTGCTCGCCGAGGCGCGCACGGTGCATGCCGAGCGGCTCGGTGCGGCGCTCGCGAAGCTGGCCGATGGCGTGGCGCGTTACGACCTGGACCTGCTGGCGGTCGCATTGCGCGAGGCGGTGCCGGAGTTCGCGCCGCTGCAATCGCGTGCAACACACAATGGGGGTGCGACCATCGTCGCATTCCCCCCACGACACGCGAGACACATATGACGCAGAGGATTCGCAAGGCGG
>Ga0207841_1000426_pt1 | contig 11632 bp, 11 predicted proteins | sample HigsolmetaGSP18D_FD_184846 | JGI IMG/M metagenome (GOLD analysis project Ga0207841, IMG submission 184846) | High solid enriched microbial communities from the Joint BioEnergy Institute, USA - SP1-8-D (SPAdes) | ecosystem: Engineered > Bioreactor > SSF (Solid state fermentation) > Aerobic >... | reverse complement strand
CACGTTTTCCCCACATGCGCCTGGAGCCTGAACCGCGATGTCCCCGCAGCCCGTCCCCTCCGCGCCCCTCGACCTGATCGCACGGGGCACCGACGAGATCCTCAAGCGCGACGACCTCGCGGCGCGCCTGGCGCTCGGCCGCCCGCTGCGGATCAAGGCCGGTTTCGACCCCACCGCGCCGGACCTGCATCTGGGCCACACGGTGCTGCTCAACAAGCTGCGCCAGTTCCAGGACCTCGGCCACCAGGTCATCTTCCTGATCGGCGACTTCACCGGGATGATCGGCGACCCGTCCGGCAAGAGCGCGACCCGCAAGTCGCTGAGCCGCGAGGACGTGCTGGCCAACGCCGAGACCTACAAGGCGCAGGTGTTCAAGGTGCTGGACGAGGCGAAGACCGAGGTCCGCTTCAATTCCGAATGGTTCGGCACGATGGGCGCGGCTGACATGATCCGCCTCGCGTCCTCGCACACCGTGGCGCGGATGCTCGAGCGCGACGACTTCGCCAAGCGCTACGCCGGCCAGCAGCCGATCGCGATCCACGAATTCCTCTACCCGCTGGTGCAGGGCTACGACTCGGTCGCGCTGCAGGCGGACGTCGAATGCGGCGGCACCGACCAGAAGTTCAACCTGCTGATGGGCCGCGGCCTGCAGGAAAGCCACGGCCAGGCGCCGCAGATCGTGCTGACGATGCCGCTGCTGGTCGGGCTCGACGGCGTCCACAAGATGGGCAAGTCGCTCGGCAACTACATCGGCGTGACCGAACCGGCGATCGACATGGTCAACAAGACCATGAAGATCGGCGACGCGCTGATGTGGGACTGGATCGAACTGCTGAGCTTCGAGATCGGCATCGACGAGGCCAAGGCGCTGAAGGCGCAGGTCGAGGCCGGCACGCTGAACCCGCGCGACGTGAAGCTGCGCCTGGCGCGCGAACTCGCCACCCGCTTCCACGACGCCGATGCGGCCGAACGCGCGATCCGCGGCTGGCAGGTCGCGATCTCCGGCGAAGGCGACGTGTCGCTGCTGCCGCTGCAGGACGTGACCGTGCCGGCCGGGGGCCTGCGCATCGGTGCACTGCTGACGGCGGCCGGCATCACGCCGAGCAATTCGGAAGCCAGCCGCAAGTTGAAAGAGCGCGCGGTCAAGGTTGATGGTGCGGTGGTCGAGGATGCGGGCCTGGAGTTCAAGCCCGGCTTCGAAGGGGTGCTGCAGGTCGGCAAGCGCAACTTCGCGCGGGTGCGGCTGGTCGCGGGCTGAGGCTGATTTCCGCTCCCGGCTTGTCCTTCTCTCTCCGGGAGAAGGTGCCCGGAGGGCGGATGAGGGTGCGTTCTCGCGCGCGCCGGTAAAGCCCCGACCCTCACCCCCGACGCGCTCCGCGCGTCGACCCCGGATCAAGTCCGGCGCAGGCTCTCTCCCGGAGGGAGAGATGTGGGGACCTGCGCCTGTCAGCAACGCGCTTTGCGAGACGGGGCAGCTCAGAGCCGCGTATCAACGCGCCGGCGTCGCCCGCGCCGCATCACTGGTCACCCGGCGCGCGCTGAACTCGCTGTCCGCGTCCCACGCCGGCCAGCCTTCGCCGTTGGCGAGCATCTCGGCCAGGCGATAGACCGTACGCGTGTCGGCGGTCGGGCCGGCCATGTCCCACGTGTCGTCGAAGGCATCGCCCGGCTGGTGGTAGCGGTGGGCGAAATAATCGGCGCGTGCCGCCCTTCCGCCTTCGACGCCGCCGTCGAGCTGGTCCATGCCGGGGCCGATCGTGATCGCCGGCACGCCGGCCTGCGCGAACGCGAAATGATCCGCGCGATAGAACAGGCCGGCTTCGAGATTCGGATCCGGTGACCAGCCGCGGCCATCGACCGCCGCGGCCGTCGCGAGATCGCGTTCCAGCGATACGCGCCCCTTGCCCCAGGACGAGATGTCGTGCGTTTCCCCGTCCGGGCTCCACATTTCCATGTTGAGCACCGCCGCCGTGGTCTCCAGCGGGCGCAGCGGGTTGGCAGCGTAGTACGTCGCGCCGAGCAGGCCGTTTTCCTCCGCCGTCAGCGCGATGAACTGCAGCGTGCGCGCCGGGCGCGGGCCGGCGGCGAACACGCGGGCGAGCTCGATCATCGAGGCGATCGCGGTGGCGTTGTCGACCGCGCCGTTGATGATCGCGTCGCCGCCGGCGTCGGGCTTGCCGATGCCGAAGCTGTCCCAGTGGCCCGACAGGATCACCGTCTCGTCAGGGCGCGACGCGCCCGGCAGCACGCCGACGACGTTGTGGCTGATCACGCGGTCGCGCTTGACCGCGAAGGCGAGATCGAGCGTGGCATCGCCCAGCGCGCCGCCCTTGAAGCCGTGCTGCTGCGCGCGGCGCTTCTCGGCGTCGAAATCGAGCCCGGCATCCTGGAACAGCTGCTCGGCCACGTCGCGCTGGATCCAGCCGCGCATCGGCAGGTGATGGGACTCGGCGTCGGCGCGGACGATGTCGTACTGCGGTCCGGCGCGGCCGTTGCGCACCGTCGCCCATGGATACGAAGCCGGCTCGGTCTCGTGGACGATCAGCACGCCGGCTGCGCCGCGCTTCGCGGCCTCTTCGTACTTGTAGGTCCAGCGGCCGTACCAGGTCAGCGCGCGACCGCCGAACCTGCCGGGCGTGTCGCGCTCGAAGTCCGGATCGTTGATCAGCACCACGACCACCTTGCCGGCGACGTCGAGGCCGGCGTAGTCGTCCCAGTCGAGTTCCGGTGCGGTGATGCCGTAGCCGGCGAACACCAGCGGCACGCCGGACAGGTCGACGCCCGTGCCGGGGCGCAGGGTTTCGACCGCGATGTCGTCGCCGTTGGCCAGCGTGCGCGTGGCGCCGCCGACGTGCAGTCGCGCGGTGACCGGGCCTTCGATGACGCTGCGTTCCAGCGTGACCGCCTGGGTCCAGCCGCCACCCTCGCCGCCGGGCTCGAGACCCGCGGCGGCGAACTGTTCGCTGATGTAGGCGACGGTCTTGCGCTCGCCTTCGGTGGTCGGCGCGCGGCCTTCGAAGTCGTCGGACGCCAGCACCGAGAGGTGCCGGGCGAGGTTGTCGGCCTGGACGCCGCCACCGGGAATTTCCGGGATCGCGGCGTCGCGCGCCGCGGCCGCGCGCAACGTGGGTGCATCGGGCGTGGACGCCTGGCATGCCGCGAGCAGCAGTGCGCAGGCGAGGGCGGGCAATCGGCGCGGTCGCGGCATCGACAGGTCCATGAACGGGCAGGCCGGCCATGATGCCGCATGTAGTCCCGGTCGCCGCCGATTGGCTACAGTGAACGCCGGTTCCCCCATCAGGAGCATCCGATGACCCGACGTTTCCGCCTCGCACCGCCGTCCGTGCTGGCTGCCGCCTTCGTCCCGCTGCTCGCGCTTTCGGCCTGTTCGCCCGCACCGGAACAGGGCTTCGAGGAAGAGCCGCCCGCGGCGACCCCCGCCGACGCCGACACCGGTGCCGGCTCGGCGATCGAGACCGACACCGCGCAGGCGGAGATCGGCGATGCCGCGCCCGGTGCCGCCGCCCCGCCGGCCGCTGAGCCCGGCGCCACGCCCTGCGACACCGAAGCGGTGCAGGGCCTGATCGGCACCCAGGGTAGCGAGACCGTCTACGCCAAGGCCATGCAGGACGCCGGCGCCAAGTCGCACCGCGCGCTGGGCCCGACCGACATGGCGACGATGGATTTCCGCCCCGATCGCCTGAACATCGATCTGGACGCCGACGGCAAGATCACCGGCTTCCGCTGCGGCTGATCGCATCTGCGTTGCGCGGCGAACGCCCGGCCTGCGCCGGGCGTTCCGCCTTCGGCAACCGCGTCGATTGCAGCACCAACCCGCTCAGCGACCGGCCTTGAGCGCCTGCAGGATGCGCAGGCCCGCACGCCCGTCGTCGGGCGCAAGGCCGATGCGACGTTGTTCGCTCTGGATCGCGCGCCGGGTCGCGGTGCCGATCATGCCGTCGACCTCCCCGATGGCGTGGCCGCGCGCCAGCAGCAGCGTCTGCAGTTCGCGCCGCTGGGCGCGCGACAGGCCGGGATCGTCGGTCGGCCACGGCGTCGCGATGCCATTGCCGCCGCGCAGGCGGTCGGCCAGCGTCGCGATCGCCAGCGCGTAGCTTTCGGCGGCGTTGTAGCTGTAGATCGCGTCGTAATTGCGGAACACGATGAAGGCCGGGCCGCGCGCGCCGGTCGGTGCGATCACCGCCGCGCGGGTGTCGCCCGACGGCAACGCGCCGCCATCGACGCGCGTGATGCCGCGCGCGGTCCAGTCGGCGACGGTCTTGCGGCTGGTCCGGCCCGCCTCGCCGATGTTGAAGCCCGCCGGCAACTTCACCTCGAAGCCCCAGGGCCTGCCGGTCTGCCAGCCGCTGCGCTTGAGATAGTTCGCCGTCGAGGCCAGCGCATCGGGGATGCTGTCGACGAGATCGCGACGGCCATCGCCGTCGAAATCGACCGCGATGCGCGCATAGGTGCTCGGCATGAACTGCGTATGCCCGAACGCGCCGGCCCACGAGCCGGTGGTGTCGCGGTCGCGCAGGTCGCCGTCGTGCATCAGCTTGAGCAGCGCGAGGAACTCGCCGCGGAAGAACGGCTGGCGCCGACCGTTGCAGGCCAGCGTCGCCAGTGACACGCGCAGCGGCCGCTTGCCGGAGATGCGGCCGTAGTCGCTCTCCACGCCCCACACCGCGACCACGGTTTCGGCGTCCACGCCGTATTGCGCGGCGACGCGATCGAGCAGGGCGCGGTGCTCGGCCAGGCGGGCGCGTCCATCGGCGACGCGCTCGTCGTCGACGAGACCGGCGAGGTAATCCCACAGCGGCGTGGTGAACTCCGGCTGCGAATCGAGCAGCGGCAGCACGCTCATGTCCGGCGTCACGTCCGCCAATGCGTCGAAGGCCGCCGGCGGGATGCCGGCCTTCGCCGCGTCGCTGCGGATGCCGGTCATGCAGCGCGCGAATGCATCCATATCGACCGCGGGCACGGGCACAGGTGGCGGGGTCTGCGCGGCGACATGGCCGGTGCACAGCAGCAGGCCGGCCACGGCGGCGGATGCGGAACGACGGAAACGGGGCATGCGGAACGTCCTGCGTGGGCGAAGACCCCACTGTGCCCGAGCCGGCGTCGCGGTGGCGGCGACGCTGCGGCCGGTTTCATGCAGCGCTCAGTCGAGATCGCCGTCGAGGTAGACCCAGCGCCCGTCCTCGCGCACGAAGCGGCTGCGCTCGCGCATGCGCACCACGCTGCCACCGCCGATCCGGTACTTCGCGACGAACGTGACCTCGGCGCGATCGGCGTCGATCACCTCGTGGCGCTTGACGTCCAGCCCCAGCCAGACCGGCTGCGGCCCGTCGAAGTCGAGATCGGCAGGACGTGTCGACCTATGCCAGCTCGCACGCAGGTAATCGGCGTCGCGCCGGATGTAGGCGACATAGCGCGAACGCATCAGGGCTTCGGCATCGGGCGCCGCGGCGCCGTCGTGCAGCGGCTTGCAGCAATCGGCGTAGGTGCGCAGGCGGCCGCAGGGGCAGCGCGCAGCGGGATCGAGGTCGGGTGTCATCGCGCCAGTGTGCGTCCGCGCCAGCGGCGCGCCAACCGGGTGCGCATGTGGAACTCTGCAGGCGCCTTCCGACGTGTGGTTCCATGCCCACGGTCGACGCCTACACCCAACCACGTGCGGCCATCGACACCGCGGCGCCGTCGCCGACGACGAAGTGGTCGAGCAGACGCACGTCGACCAGCGAAAGCGCCTGCTTGAGCTGCGCGGTCACGGCGCGATCGGCCGCGCTGGGCTCGCGGCTGCCGCTGGGATGGTTGTGGCCGACGATCACCGCCGCCGCGTTGTGTGCCAGCGCGCGGCGCACGACCTCGCGCGGATGCACCTCGGCGCCGTCGATCGTGCCGCGGAACAGTTCCTCGAATGCGATCGCCCGGTGGCGCGTGTCGAGGAACAGCGCGGCGAAGACTTCGTGGGGCTGGCTGCGCAGGCGCTGCGAGAAGTAGCGGCCCGCGACGGACGGGTCACTCATGGCCTCGCCACGCGCGAGATCGGCGGCGAGCACGCGGTTGCCGAGTTCCAGCGCGGCGCTCAGCGCGCAGGCACGCGCCGGGCCGAGGCCGGGCAGGGCCGCCAACCCTTTGGCGCCGCGTTCGATCAGCACCCGCAGCGGGCCGTGCGCGGCCAGCAGCTGGCGGGCGGTGGCGACCGCATCCTGCCCGCGCAGCCCCGAGCCGAGGAAGATCGCCAGCAGTTCGGCATCCGACAGCGCGGCGGCGCCCTGGCCCAGCAGTTTCTCGCGCGGCCGTTCGTCGGCCGGCCATTCGCGGATGTGCATGCGCGTCGCCCCGGAAGGACGCCGGCGCGGGCGGCGCGTTCCAGGGGAAGAAACGCGCCGTCGCCCGCACCGGCGAAGTGTCCATTGCAGCGTCCGTATCGCGCGCCGGCTGCCGGGCGCGGGTGCCGCTTCGGGTAAGCTGTCGGCCGGTTTTCCGGTAGGACTTTCGCCGCGATGGGCGACGCCACGACTCCGCTGCACGGGCAGCGCATCCTGCTGTGCGTCTGCGGCGGCATCGCCGTCTACAAGGCCGCCGATCTGGTCCGGCGCCTGCGCGATGCCGGCGCGGAGGTGCGGGTGGCGATGACCGACAGCGCGCAGCAGTTCGTCTCGGCGACGACCTTCCAGGCCGTCTCGCACAACATCGTGCGCACGACGCTGTGGGACGCCGGCGCGGAAGCGGCGATGGGCCACATCGAACTTGCGCGCTGGGCGACGCGCATCGTCGTGGCACCGGCGACGGCGAACACGATCGCCAAGCTCGCGAACGGCTTCGCCGACAACCTCGTGACCACGTTGTGCCTGGCGACGACGGCGCCGCTGACCGTGTGCCCGGCGATGAACCACCGCATGTGGCTGCACCCGGCGACGCAGGCGAACATCGCGCTGCTGCGTGAGCGCGGTGCGCAGATCATCGGCCCTGAAGACGGTCCGCTGGCCGAAGGCGAATCCGGCCCAGGCCGTCTGGCCGAACCGCAGGCGATCGTCGCCGCCTTGCCTGCATGAGCGACGCGCTCGCCGGCCACCGCGTGCTGGTCACCGCCGGTCCGACCTTCGAGGATCTGGACCCGGTGCGGTTTCTCGGCAACCGCAGCAGCGGCAAGATGGGATTCGCGATCGCCGCGGCCGCGCAACGTGCCGGCGCCGAGGTCGTGCTGGTCGCCGGCCCCGTCCATCTGCCCACACCCGATGGCGTCCGCCGCGTCGACGTGCGCTCGGCCGCGCAGATGCACGCCGCGGTGTTCGGCGCGTTGCCGGCCGATGTCTACATCGGCGCGGCCGCGGTGGCGGATTTCACGCCCGAGCGCATCGCGCCTTCGAAGATCAAGAAGCGCCCCGGCGAAGACGGCCTCACCCTGCGCCTGGTGCGCACGCGCGACATCCTCGCCGAGGTCGCAGCCGCCACGTCGCGACCGGCGCTGGTGGTCGGCTTTGCCGCCGAGACCGACGACGTCGAAGCCAATGCCCGCGGCAAGCTGGCGGCCAAACGCGTCGACCTGATCGCCGCCAATCGCGTCGGCGTCTCCGGCAGCGGCTTCGAGAGCGACGACAACACGCTGCTGGTCCACGACGCCGCCGGGCATGTGCAGCTCGGCCCCGCCTCCAAGGCCGAGATCGCCGACCGTCTGGTCGCGCTGGTCGCGGCCCGCCTCGTACAGGAATCCCGATGAGTCGCGCTTCCAATGACCGTGTTCTCGATGTCCGCGTCCTCGACGCGCGCTTCGGCCAGCAGTGGCCACTGCCGGCCTACGCCACCGACGGCAGCGCCGGCCTGGACCTGCGCGCCGCGCTCGACGAACCGCTGACGCTGCTGCCCGGCGATGCCTCGCTGATTCCCTCGGGCCTGGCCATCCACATCGGCGATCCCGGCCTGTGCGGCGTGGTGTTGCCGCGCTCGGGGCTGGGTCACAAGCACGGCATCGTGCTCGGCAACGGCACCGGGCTCATCGACGCCGACTACCAGGGACCGCTGATGATCAGCATCTGGCACCGGGGCAAGGACGCGTTCACGATCGAGCCGGGCGACCGGATTGCGCAGCTGGTCATGCTTCCGGTCGTGCGGGCGACCCTGAATGTGGTGGATACTTTCGTCGAAACCGCACGCGGGGCCGGGGGGTTCGGCCATTCCGGCGTGCGCTGACGGGGAGTGCACATGAGCGAGAAGGAACCGCGGCAGGCGAGTGTGCTGGCGGCGCAACTGCGCCAGGCGATGCCGCTGCTGGCCGTGCTGCTGGCGTTGGCCGCGGTCTGGTTCGCCTGGAGCGGCTGGCAGCAGCTGCGCGGCGAGCAGCGCACCGCGGCGGCCGAGCAGGGACGCGATGCCGCTGTCCAGGCCACGGGCCAGGCCCTGGGTGCGGAACTGGCCCGGATGCAGAGTCGCCTGGCCGACGCCAACGTGCAGCGCGCGCTCGCATCGGGCGACCTCGATGGCGCCGCCACCGCGCTCGCGGCCGACTGGCCCCGGCTCGAAGCCGCCCGCATCGTACCCGCCGACCTCGAGGCGGCCTATGCCGGACTGGAGTCCGGCGGCTACGGGCGCCTGTCGGCCCTGCAGGCGGCCGTGGTCGAGGACCGGGCAGTGATCGCGATCGCACAGGTCGACGGCAGTCCGCGGGTCCTGGTCGCGGCCCCGGCGCGCGTGCAGGACGCGCTGGCCGGGATCGCGCTGGCGCAGCTGCCGCTCGCGCTGGCGACCGGCGGACTGGAGGCCGCACCGCTCGACGAGGCGACGTATCTCGCGCTGCGCCAGGGCAGTCATACCGTGCTGGCCCGCGGCGAGCAGGCGCTGTCGAATGTCGCCGAGCGCATGGGACAGCCCGTGCCGGGCACTTCGCTGCGGATCGCGGCGGCGGTGCCGCGTGTCGAAGCGGCGCCGCTGGGGCTGGGTGCGATTCCGCTGCTGGCAGGTGCCGGGCTGCTGCTCTTGCTGGCGATCGCTGCCTGGCGCATGCCGCGTGTCGCAGCGCCCGCCGCGCGCGCCGAGGACACCACGCCGACGTTCGCCGAGGCGTTGCGCACGCCCGTCGCCGACGAGGCCGCCGTCGCCGATGGCGAGGCCGTGGCGCCGGCGCGCAGCGAAGCGCCCAGGAAGAAGGCCACGCCGTCGTCGGTCGTGCTCGACCCCTCGATCTTCCGCGCCTACGACATCCGCGGCGTGGTCGGGACGACGCTCGATGCCGGCGTCGCCGAACTGATCGGCCAGGCCGTCGGTTCGCTGATGCGCGAGCAGGACCTGGCCGACATCGTCGTCGGTCGAGACGGTCGCCTGTCGGGTCCGGATCTCGTCGCCGGCCTGATCGCCGGCCTGCGCAAGGCCGGGCGCAACGTCATCGACATCGGCCTGGCGCCGACGCCGCTGGTCTACTTCGGCGCGTATCACCTGCGCACCGGCTGCTGCATCTCGGTGACCGGCAGCCACAACCCGCCCGACTACAACGGCTTCAAGATCGTCGTCGGCGGCGAGACGCTGTCGGGCGATGCGATCACCGACCTGCACACGCGCGTCGCCGACGACCGCCTGCACACGGCGCCGCAGCCGGGCGCGGTGTCGGAGCGCGACATCGGCGAGGACTACGTGCGGCGCATCGCCGACGACATCCAGATCGCGCGTCCGCTCAAGATCGTCGTCGACGCGGGCAACGGTGTGGCCGGCGAACTCGGCCCGCGCGTGCTCGAGGCCATTGGCGCCGACGTCGTACCGCTGTACTGCGACATCGACGGCACGTTCCCCAATCACCATCCCGACCCGAGCGAGCCGCAGAACCTCGAGGATCTGGTCAGCACCGTGCAGCGCTTCGACGCGGACCTCGGCATCGCCTTCGACGGCGACGGCGACCGCCTCGGCGTGGTCACGAAGGACGGCGAGCACATCTTCGCCGATCGCCTGCTGATGCTGTTCGCGGCCGACGTGCTGGAGCGCAACCCGGGCGCGATGATCGTCTTCGACGTGAAGTGCACCGGCCGCCTGCCCGGCCACGTGCTGCGCCACGGCGGCAGCCCGCTGATGTGGAAGACCGGCCATTCGCTGATCAAGGCCAAGATGCGCGAGACCGGTGCCGAACTGGCCGGGGAGATGAGCGGGCACTTCTTCTTCTCCGAGCGCTGGTACGGCTTCGACGACGGCATCTACGCCGCCGCGCGCCTGCTCGAGATCCTCGCGCTCGACGACGACCCCTCGGCCACGCTCAAGGCGCTGCCGAACGGGGTGTCGACCGCGGAGATCAAGGTGCCCGCGCCCCACGACGACCCGCACGGCTTCGTCGCCCGCGTGCAGGCCGAATCCGCCTTCGACGGCGCACGCCTGTCGACCATCGACGGCGTGCGCGCCGACTGGAACGACGGCTGGGGCCTGGTGCGGGCCTCCAACACCACGCCGGTGCTGGTGCTGCGCTTCGATGCCGACAGCCGCGAGGCGCTGCTGCGCATCCAGCAGACCTTCCGCGAACAGCTGCTGGCGATCGACCCGGAGTTGAAGCTGGGGTTCTGACGCCCCTTCGAAATGTGGGATGGGTGGGGCGCTGCGCTGTGCCCACCCTACAGTCGTCTCATCCGAGTCCGAAGCGGTGACGCGGCGGCCGCCGACGCAGGCGCATGTGGTGACGTGATCGTGCCGACCCGCCCGGACGTCGCACGCTGGCCTGCCTCGCGCTCGCCGGAGCCCGCCGATGCCAGTCCGCCTCTCCGCGATCGCCTGGTTGCTGGGTGTTCTGCTCTGCCTGCCCGCCGCACCGTGGGCTGACGCGTCACCGCCCGCGCTGATGCTGGCCCGCGATCTCGGCAGTACGCGGATCGACGTGCCGGCCTACTACGTCAGCGAGAAGTACGACGGCGTGCGCGCGCGCTGGGACGGCCGCGTGCTGTGGACCCGCGGTGGGCATCGCATCGTGGCGCCCCCGTCGTTCGTCGCCGGTTGGCCGGATGCGCCGATGGACGGCGAGCTGTGGATCGCACGCGGACAGTTCGATCGCGTCAGCGGCATCGTGCGCAGTGCACGACCCGACCCTGCGGCATGGGCGGACGTGCAATTCATGGTGTTCGATCTGCCATCGCATCCGGGGACGTTCGGCGAACGCGTCGAAGCGATGCGCTCGCTGGTGACGCGCACCCGTCACGCGCAGCTGCGGCTGGCCGAACAGACGCGTGTCGACACGCGCGCGGCGCTGGATGCGCGCCTGGCTGCGGTCGTCGCGGCGGGCGGCGAAGGCCTGATGCTGCACCACGCCGATGCGCGCTATGGCGTCGGTCGCAGCACCGCGCTGTTCAAGCTCAAGCCGCATGACGATGCCGAGGCGCGCGTGGTCGCGCATGTGCCCGGAAACGGCAAGTACGCCGGCATGCTCGGCGCACTGGTCGTCGAACACCACGACGGCCGGCAGTTCCGCATCGGCACCGGCTTCAGCGATGCGCAGCGTGCCGATCCGCCGCCGCCCGGCACTTGGGTCACCTACCGCTACAACGGCCTGACGTCGACCGGTCTGCCGCGTTTCGCACGGTTCTTGCGGGTGCGGGACGACATGCCGCCGTGAGCGGCGGGCTCAGCGCTCCGAATGCCCCGCATCCTCGTGGTCGCGGCGCACGAA
>Ga0207841_1000424_pt1 | contig 11677 bp, 10 predicted proteins | sample HigsolmetaGSP18D_FD_184846 | JGI IMG/M metagenome (GOLD analysis project Ga0207841, IMG submission 184846) | High solid enriched microbial communities from the Joint BioEnergy Institute, USA - SP1-8-D (SPAdes) | ecosystem: Engineered > Bioreactor > SSF (Solid state fermentation) > Aerobic >... | reverse complement strand
CTATAAATATTATTTCGATGTTTGCGATTGTCCAAGAAGCAGTCAGTCATCTGCCTGCCGGTAGCAGTATTATTACGACGACTTCGGTACAAGCATTTAATCCTAGTGATAATTTAATGGATTATGCAGCTACAAAAGCAGCTATTGCAAACTTTACGGTTAGCTTAGCCGCCCAATTAGCTAAAAAAGCTATCCGTGTCAATGGAGTAGCACCAGGACCAATCTGGACACCGCTTCAGTTGGATCAAGGACAGCCTGAAGAAAAATTACCAGATTTTGGACAACAAACATTATTAGAAAGAGCTGGACAACCAGTTGAACTGGCACCAGTATATGTCTTCTTAGCTTCAAATGATGCAAGCTACGTTACTGCTCAAATTTATGGTGTAACGGGTGGCGAGGCGATCAATCTTTAACACCAGTATTTAATAATGGTTTTATTAAGAGAAAGCTAATTCTCTTTGTTGATAGTTACTGGACTGATTCAAAAGTATACGAAACGGAACACATTTAACAATACTTTATAGGGGCTATAATTATATAATAGCCCCTCAAAAAGACTATTAAAACAGCCCCCGTTATCTACCTAGTAGATAACGGGGGCTGTTTTTTTTTTATGAATAATAATACCCCGTTAATGTCGCTACATTTTTCGTAATTTTATAATCAGACTGTTATATATGAATTATGATACGATGCAACAAATTTGCCTGTTAATTCGAGACTCCCAACTTTCAAAACCACACCGATTATTCATGGTGATTGCAGCCACTAAAGTGACTGTTTCACTTTAGTGGCTATTTTTTGAAAGCGTTTTCTCTTAGTGCTATGATTAACCTATTAAATCATTGATAGGAGGAAACATATTTATAAAAATGTAACTGTTGCAGGTGGTGGGATTTTAGGAACATCCTAACCCTGAATACCAACAAGAGTCATTTTAAAAATAGAGTACATCAACATAAAGCGTAGTAAGAGGAGGCAATTATGCGATATTCTAACGGAAATTATGAAGCTTTTGCACGTCCAAGAAAGCCCAAAAATGTGGATCAAAAATCAGCGTATATTATTGGAGGAGGGCTGGCCGGATTGGCGACCGCTGTTTTCTTGGTGCGCGATGGACAAATGTCCGGGGAAAAAATTCATATATATGAGGAATTGCCTACTCCGGGTGGATCGTTAGATGGAGAAAAGCGTGCCAATATCGGCTTTGTGACACGCGGTGGTCGAGAAATGGAAAATCATTTTGAAACTATGTGGGACATGTATCGATCAATTCCTTCTTTAGAAATTGAAGACGCCTCTTACTTAGATGAATTTTATTGGCTAGATAAAGATGATCCAAATTCATCTAATACTCGCCTAATTTATAATCGGGGACAACGCGTCCCAACGGATGGCCTGTATACTTTGGATGAAAAATCTAAAGAATTAATAGATTTAGTTTTAACTCCTGAGTCAAAACTGGGTAAGACGACTATTGAGGAATTTTTCTCAAATGAGTTCTTTGAAAGTAATTTTTGGATGTACTGGGCAACCATGTTTGCTTTTGAAAAGTGGCATTCTGCAGTTGAGATGCGTCGATACACGATGCGATTTATTCATCATATTGATGGACTACCTGATTTTAGCGCCCTAAAGTTCAATAGGTACAATCAGTATGAGTCTATGGTTCTACCAATTATAAAGTATTTAGAGTCATATAATGTCGAATTCATCTATGATACACAAGTTAATAATGTTGTGGTAGATTTTGAAAATGACGAAAAAATTGCAAAAAAACTCGTGATCCAGGATGGTGATGATGTTAGCCTATCACGTGATGATCTTGTATTCGTTACAAATGGTTCTATTACAGAAAGTTCAACATATGGGAGCCATGATAAACCCGCTCCTATATCAAAAGCGTTGGGTGGTAGTTGGACACTGTGGAAGAATCTGGCAGAACAATCTAATGATTTCGGTCATCCAGAAGTATTCTATGATAACCTACCTGAAAAAAGTTGGTTCGTGTCAGCGACAGCCACTATAAAATCACCAGAAATTGAACCCTACATTGAACGTCTCACCAATCGTGATTTGCATGATCACAAAATTAATAGTGGTGGAATCATTACCATAACCGATTCGAACTGGTTGATGAGTTTTGCTGTTCACAGGCAGCCACATTTCAAAGAACAAAAGGAAAATGAAACAATTGTATGGATATATGGACTATATTCAGATACCAAAGGAAATTTTGTTGATAAGACTATTGTAGAAAGTTCTGGTGAAGAAATCACTCAAGAACTCCTTTATCACCTTGGTGTCCCTGAGTCCAAGATCAAACAATTGTCTAACCAAAACAATATAAATACCGTTCCAGTATTTATGCCGTTTATTACATCATACTTTATGCCCCGCGTTGCGGGTGATAGGCCAGATATTGTTCCTAAAGGGTCTGTTAATTTAGCCTTTATTGGTAATTTCGCAGAGTCACCTAGTAATGACACCGTGTTTACTACCGAATATTCAATTAGGACAGCCATGGAATCTGTCTATACTTTACTTGAAGTCGAACGCGCTGTTCCTGAAGTTTATGGCTCCATTTATGATATTCGAGAACTACTTAAAGCCATCTACTATATGGGAGATAAAAAAACCATTGATGAGGCTAATTTAGGAATTCCTAAATTAGCTAAAGTAGCTCTAAAAAAGAAGATAAAGGGAACGTTTATCGAAGAGCTACTTACCGAGAGTAAATTACTATAAAACATGGTAGCTGTTAAAACTCTCTGAATTATCAAAAACTGTTGCAAATTATTACAATGCGACATATTTCGATATGTAATGTAATAGACTGTTCATTTTTGAAAAAGACTTGATGATTATATTTCATCAAGTCTTTTTTATAGCTACGTATTTTTTAAGAAATAACCTGATTACGGGAAAATGTATATGGGAAGTCCGGACTGCTTTATTTCTAAATCATAATCCGAGATAATCAAATGTATGAATTCTTATTATGAATGCTAAGACATGATTAAATCAAATAATAATGGGAACCCAGAAGAAAATACAATCATTGAAAATTACCACTCATTCTTTAAAATGGAGTTCTTTAATTCGCGTAAGCAAACCTGGTCGGTTAATCAAATTATCGCCGGTGCAGCTAGATATGACACTTGGTGGAATACAATCAGGCTGTCTACTAAAACCCGGCCACAGTCTATTCCGGAGGTTGCTTAGTCCAAAATTTTTTAGGATAAAATTACCAAATGTAACTTTTAGCTTGACTTGGAGTTCACTCCAAGGTGTTTAATGAATTCATCAAATCGAAAGAAGGAAATATAACATGGATTACATGACATTAAACAACGGCGAGAAGATGCCACAACTAGGATTTGGTGTTTATCAAATTCCAAATGAAGAAACCAAAGAAGCGGTATACCAAGCCGTTGCAGCTGGTTATCGTTTGATTGATACGGCAGTTTCATACGGTAACGAAGCGGAAGTAGGCGCTGGTGTTGCGCGTGCAATTGATGACGGTCTTGTTTCTCGAGAAGATCTGTTTATCACAACGAAGTTGTTTGTAAATAACGTGTTTAACCAGGCGACGGCCGCGGAAGCTATCGATGAATCAATGGCTAAGCTAGGCTTGGATTATATTGATCTAGTCCTATTGCACCAACCTTATGGCGATACATTTGGTGCTTGGCGTGCCTTGGCCGAAGCGCAAGCTGATGGTCGAATTAAGTCAATTGGAATTTCGAACTTTGATTCTGCTCAAATGATTGAATTCACGCGTATGAACGACATGAAGGTAACGCCACAAGTTAACCAAATTGAGATTAACCCATGGAACCAGCGTAAGGCAGATTTGGCATGGCATGAGAAGTATCATGTTCAAGCCGAAGCGTGGGCACCGTTTGCCGAAGGTCGTCACGACCTTTTCATCAATCCTATTCTGAGTGAGATTGCTGAGAAGCATCAAAAGTCTGTGGGTCAAGTTGTGTTGCGCTGGCTGATGCAACGAGGTGTGGTCGCATTGGCTAAGTCAACGAAGCCAGAGCGTATGCGTGAAAACCTAGACATCTTTGGTTTTGTCTTGGATGCTGATGATATGGATAAGATTGCTGAGTTGGATATGAAGGAGTCGGCCTTCTTCGATCACCACAATCCTGAGATGGTAGAATGGTTCATGGATCGAATTGAGAACACACAACCTGGATTGAAGAGGTGGTAAGCTTGAATATTAAAGAAGCATCTAGCACAACTGGCGTATCAGCCGATACGATTAGGTACTATGAACGTATTGGTCTGATTATGCCGATTGAACGCGTGAATGGTATTCGGAAGTTTAATGAGCGAAACATCAATCAAATTAATTTCGCCAAGACCATGCGTGAAGCGGGTTTGAGCATTGAGACGTTGAAGGATTATGTGACGTTAGTTTTCGAGGATGACCCAACAACAATTCCAGCTCGTAAGAATCTTCTTGGTGAAGCGATTAATACGCTTAATGAAAAAGTAAAAGAAGTTGTTGATGCCCGTGATTATTTGCAGTGGAAGATTGATAACTACGATTCTCACATGGTGCCATCTGATAAGAAGTTATAGTGGAGGCTTCTAAATGACTAAGAATGTATTGATTCTGGCAGCAAATGGCCAAATTTCACGTTTAGTGGTGGCTCGTCTATTAAGCGAAACTGAATTTGCGAATGTCGCCTTGATGTTATTTGTTCGCAAGGCTGCACAAGTAGCTGATCTGCAAGCCGACGGTCGTGTTTCAGTTTTTGAAGGTAGCTTGGATAACTTATCAGACGTTACGGCGGCAATGGCTGGCCAGGATCTGGTGTTTGTCGGTGTTGTTGACCATTCAAAGGATAACTTGCACACAAAGAATGTTATTGCCGGAATGAAGCGAGCTGGTGTAAAACGAGTGATTTTTGCAAATATTTTGGGTATTTATGACGAAGTGCCTGGCGAGTTTGGTGCTTGGAATCAGGCAACCATTGGTAGTGGTTTGCCAACTGCTGAAAAGTCGGATCAATTACTGGCTGAGTCAGGGCTTGATTATACGACGTTACGCATTCCTTGGCTGAACAACCGTGAGGTTGATTACGTGATTACTCACAAGGATGAGCCATACGTTGGTGTGTCCGGATCACGTAAAAGCATTGCCGATGTAGTTGTTCGCATCATTGCAGACTTTAACTTTTTGAAGAATGACAGTGTGGGAATTGCTGATCCAAAAACAGACGGCGAAACCCGACCAGTGTATTAAGCTTGTGTCGCGTAAGATTGGAGACTATGAATCATGAGTAAAGAACGACTACAGGCTTTTACTGATGCCGTACTAGCTATCATCATGACTATTTTAGTGCTGGCACTAGAGGCGCCTAAAGAGATGTCATTTGCTGGGTTTTGGGAACTGCGAGAAAGCTTCTTCTCGTACGCTGTTTCATTCTTTTGGATTGGCGCTATGTGGATGACTAATCATAACGAAGGTCATTATGTACGCAAAATTAGGCCAAGCACCGTTTGGTGGACAGTAGTCACTTTGTTCTTCGCCTCATTGTTCCCATATACAACAAGCTTGGTTGATTCACACTTTAACAACTCGTTCGCACAGGGACTATACGGAATTGTCATTCTATTAGTTTCTATTTCAAAAGTGATGGAGTCACGTTCATTAGTACTTGCTGATCCTGATAATAAAACACTCGCACAAAGTGGCTTAATCGCGAACCGTGGCATTTGGTGGGATCTGACCGTTAATGTCCTTGGATTCATTTTGTCAGTTACAGTTTTCGCGCCGGCCATGATGATTTCAGTGTTACTAACATTGATTGTTTTTGTCATACCAGCGCAAGTGGCAATGGCCAGGCAGCTTAACTAACTCAAAATGAAGGATGAATCAAATGGGAATGGTGACTAATACGTTAGACTCGATCGCTGCTATGCCATTGGTGAATTTCCAAGATAGCAACGCTTTTAAAACACTATTTATTAATGGTTCTGCATTCCCTGGTGGGAATACACTCGCTATGGCAAGGGCTAAATTGACTGAGTTCGATACAATTAATCTGGCCGACGTGGACATGCCCTTGTATGTTGGGCAAGGAACGCCTGAACAAGTTTCTAACTTATTCGAGGCGATGAAAAATTACGACCGGATTGTTATTGGTTCTCCAGTATATTTTTCAGGTCTAACTGGACTGACTAAAACATTAATTGATTGGGAAACTTCGCAGTCTAGAGGCTTTCTACAAGGTAAACACGTGATTGTATTTGTTAGAGGAATGGCACCTGAACCAGCTGTCGAACAAGCTGCGTATGTAACGCTTAAGCATTTTGCCTGGTACTCAGGCGCAACTTTTGAAGTACTACATTGATGCCACGTCACAACTTGTTGACTCTTATCATCAAGCACCACTCACTTATAAAAAATAAAAAGCGAAGAACCGTACTGTTTCTTCGCTTTTTATGTACAAATTTCGGGGGATCGGTCCCCTCACGGGGACCCCTTAAAATCACTCCAAAAACTTGACATTAATCCCATACTTAATGTTATTTTCCTATTGTGCGCCGTAATGATAGTAATTTACATGATGATCGAAAACAAGCTCACCTCAGATAATTCCTTTTATATCATTCTGACAGTTCTGGTTATAATCCATACCAGTTTTGATTTATTAAAATGGTTACCAAAAAAACGCATGTAGTTGGTTTACAAGGTATAGGGGAAATCATTTGAGATTTAAATTAATACGATAGGTAATTATATTAGTATACAAAATAAGTTGAAATAGATACAGATACTATCTCAACTTATTTTTTATGTGGTTAAGCTGACACCAGCTTGCCCCACGCGGGTAGCGTTCTGCATGACATGGTCTCACTGAAGGTGATCCTGCAATGATAAATTGCCCCGTCACGGCGTGACCCGCCGGAGGTTTTACGAGCCGGATAATAGGCGCTGTAAAATAGCAGTTTCCCCAGTAGGAAGGGGAAACGCTACGGTCATCGCTTGTCGATGGCGCGCCTCGCAGAGCCTGTCCAAAATATCATTTTGGTATAACAGGCTATACCAGATTTTTAACGGTGTTATACTGGTCTTGGAAAACCTTTTTCGAGGAGGCATTTTTGATGGCGCATTTAAAGAAAAATACGCGTGGCGCAGTACCTGGTTTAGCAGTTCACTTTGAACGTAAAACCGATCATCACACCAACAAAGAAATTGATGTGTCGAAAACCTATCTGAATCAAGAGCTCATGGCTGATGGTTCTGATATGCTTTCACGCTTCAATGCGCGTTTAAATGACGTTTATTGCATGAAAAGAGACGATGTAAAGGCGTTAGCGACGTGGATTGTCACTTTACCTGAAGAACTCGCAGAATCACCCTACGAGCAACAGAGCGCCTTTTTTGAAGCAACCACAAATTTTCTCAATGAACGTTATGGGCAAGAAAATGCCGTGGCCGCGGTGGTGCATTACGACGAGACAACTCCTCACTTGCACTATGCCTTTGTTCCGGTGGTTTTTGATGTTAAAAAGTCACGTTATAAAGTATCAGCTAAAGAAGTGCTAACGCGACATGATCTACAAACCTTTCATGAGGATTTAGATCAGCATTTAAAAAAGGTGCTACCCTTTTATGAACAAGGGATTTTAAATAACAAAACCTTACCGTTTGAGAATGTCGCTGAAATCAAAAAATACAATGATCAGTTTAATGCCTTAAAAACGGAACTAGCCGATATTGAAGACAACATTCGTGCGAAACAGGCCGTACTTAAAATCACGGATCAAGCCTTGACGGAAGTAGATTTAGCCGAAAAACAAATTGATGTCTTTAAACAAGACTTATCTAAAAACCTCTTTGGTAAGACGGTGCTTAAACCTGATGACTTAGATCGCTTTAAAAGTGTGTTAGTCACGATGAAGAAAGCCACCTTGCAAAGCCAGCATGAGACGGAAGAAGTCAAGCAAACGTTAGGACAAGTCAAAGCGCAATTAGCTGACATCCAAGCAGATTACCAAAACCTAAAAGAAACGCATCAAGCACTTCAGAAGCGGCAGCGAGAACAGCAACAGATGGATTATGCTATGCGTGACATGCTTAAAAATGATTATGGTGTCGACAAGATAGCCCATACTGATGTGGAGGCCCGTTATGTTCTTTATAAGCTGGATCATGAAGAACTCACTCAAAATAAAAAAGTAGCCCAGACCTGGTTAAAAACACTGACGAAAGCTAGAGCAGATCCAGATACGAAAATAGCGCCAACTAGATTAGATCGCGGTATCGAACAAGTTAAAGCATTAATTAATCGAATCATTGAATTAACGCGTGATCTTTTTAAAGGACCTAGCCTCTAACGCTAAACCGGTTTATTTGCCGTTATAATCGTTTTTAACCACGCAACGTATAAATAAGTATTAACCAATTTTAAATGGCTCTATCGGCTTAATAAGTGGCAATCATATTAGATAACAAGTGATATGTCATTTAAATTCATTCAAAAAAGAACCCCACGTACAAAATTGACGTACTATGGGGTTCTTTTTGTTTTGTTTTTTATGGGTTCAATAAAAGGAGCAGCCTATTATAAGTTTATCTTTTATATTTTAATCTTTTGTTCTTTTGCGTAGTTAGAAATATAGCGTTTTCAATGGATTCAAAGAAAATACCAAGAGAAAAAACTATGTATATAGAGAGAAAAAACTATGTATATAGAGAGAAAAAACTATGTATATAGAGAATTTTCATCAATGAGACTCTCGGTATTTTGGTACAATAAAAGCATAAAGAAATTCCCGACAAAAAGTTTTTCTTTATGCTTATCCAACAACACGCCTAAAGGAGCGTATTTATATGTCTATTATACCAGAATCAAAGACAAGGCAGGTGCAGACCTTGAATGAATTATCAAAACGTAAAGTCGTTGAACATAATAGCCTAATCACGTCGATTGCCAAAATGGACAAAACACCACTTAAAATGTTTGAATTGGCCGTCTCGTTGATTGATACCGAAAATCCCCCAAAAGATCAGACGGTTTATTTGTCCAAGCAAGAGTTGTTTGCTTTTTTTAAAGTGGATGATAGTAATAAACATAGTCGGTTTAAAGAAGCGATTGAAAAAATGCAAAAACAGGCTTTTTTTCAGATTAAAATAGTACAAGATAAGGGATTTGATTTTGAAAGTATCGTTCCAATTCCTTATGTAAAGTGGTCAGATTATCATGATGAAGTGACAATTCAGTTTAGCGATAAGATTATGCCTTACTTAATTAATCTTAAAACCAATTTTACGCAACATGTATTGTCAGATATTTCAGAATTAAATAGCAAGTATTCAATTATATTGTACCGTTGGTTATCTATGAATTATAACCAATATGAGCATTACAACTTTAAGGGCGGACGTAGACAAGAGCAAGTTGAAAGTTACCGTAATCCAATCATCAGTATGCGAGAATTACGAGAAATGACTGATACGGTGAATGAGTATAAAAATATGACGGATTTTACAAAGTGGGTCTTAAAAAAATCAATATCAGAAATCAATGAACAGACAACTTTTAACGTGACTTATGACAAAGAAAAAAAAGGACGCAGCATTGAAAGTATTGTCTTTCATATCACTAAAAAACAAGCGGCAGATGATATTAGTTATAAATTAGATGATCCTGCCTATATTGACGGTAAGATAAGAGAAGAAGAAAGTGAAGAAAAGCTTGTCTATCAAGCTATGAAAAGTCCCTATACAAAGTTGCTGATGGAACATTTCTTATTGTCATACATTGATTTGACGGATACGGCTATTTTGTCAGGGCTACAGAAAAATGTTTACCCACTCTATGACGAATTAAAAGACTTACGTGGATTAAAGGGTGTGAAAGAGCACTTAGCGTATATCAGAGACAAACAAGATGACTATTCGAAAAAGAATATTGCTAAGTATCTTAAAAAATCGATTGAACAGTATCTACCAATCGTTAAAAGGCAGGATATAAATCATGAGTGACAATTTAAAAACAATTCGAGAACTTGCTGATGAATTGGGCGTTTCAAAGCAGGCTATATGGCAAAAGATAAAAAGAGATGCGTCAATCGATTTACGTCAATTTACATCAACAAAAGGCAATACTGTTTACGTTGATGTTGATGGGCAAAAAGCTGTTAAATCAATGTTCTCAAACGATTCGTCAACAAGATACCGTCAACAAAAAGATGATGTTGACGACAACAAAAAAGATACGGTTGATGGACAAGATGAAGTGAAATTCCTACGAAATTTAGTATCAGAAATTCAGTCTGAAAAGAAAGAGTTACATAAGTTACTAGATCAGCAACAACGATTAGCATTACAGGACAAGCAACTGCTCGAAGAATACAAGGCAGAAATTAAGGACTTGAAAGCCTTAACTATGGCACCGCATGATGATGGTGAAAAAGAAGTGACGCCGGACAAACAACCGGAACCTGAAAATAGCACCCCGGAGTCACAACCTAAACCTAAAAAGTGGTGGCGCTTTGGTAAATAGTTACAACTAAAAAAGAAAAGAAGACTAGTTAAATGGCGGAAGATAAATTTGAACAAGCTTTAATTGACAAGCTAAAGAGTGAGGGTTAGGAATATCTAACAGATTATTCTGGTGTAACAGTTGATCGGTTATATGATCACTGGCGAGATATTCTGGATGCCAACAATCGTAAACGACTAGAAGATACTCCGTTATCTGATAATGAGTTTGAACAAGTGAAGTTTGAACTAACGAAGAATAAAACGCCGTATGATGAGCAACTCATGTTGGCGGGTGCGGGGAATACCCCGGATGATCAGGAACAAGAAATGGAGATTGACATAAAAAGAGTATCGCCACTTTGTTTTATGTTATTTTTATTTTCTAATAAATATTAGAAGTTCTATTTATAACCTTTTATCGATAAAAGGCCTATTTTTATCGATTTTTCAGTAAAAACATTGTGAATATTGGTGCCAAAAGGCGTATCATTTTTTTAAAAAATTAAAGTACGTTAAGATAAATATAGAAAGTGAGGAGAAATAAATGACAGAACCCGTTTTAAGAGATCCGAGAAAATTATTTTATAATGATCGTTTTGAAAAACAAGACCAAGATACTCCCGCTCTCCAAACAAACATGACACCACGACCAGATTGCGGTGAAGAAAGTTATGTTGGAAGTAAAAAAATGGAGAATCGCAGAGTATTGATTACTGGAGCAGACTCAGGAATTGGACGCGCAGCTGCCATCGCATTTGCTCGTGAAGGTGCAGATGTGGCTTTCCAATACTTCCCAGGTGAAGAAAAAGATGCAAAGGAAGTTGCTGAACTGATAGAAGCAGCTGGAAGAAAAGCCGTATTACTTCCCTATGATTTGAGGGATGAACAGGCACCAAAAGAAATCGTTGCAAAAGCAGTCGCAGAATTAAATGGGTTAGATACATTAGTTCTTAACTCAGCACAACAAATTTCCCAAGAATCGATTGAAACTTTACCTATTCAACAAGTAAAAGATACATTTACCATAAATATTATTTCGATGTTTGCGATTGTCCAAGAAGCAGTCAGTCATCTGCCTGCCGGTAGCAGTATTATTACGACGACTTCGGTACAAGCATTTAATCCTAGTGATAATTTAATGGATTATGCATCTACAAA